>Ga0247691_1000178_pt1 | contig 14806 bp, 11 predicted proteins | sample CNK32_metaG_FD_182721 | JGI IMG/M metagenome (GOLD analysis project Ga0247691, IMG submission 182721) | Soil microbial communities from Purdue University Martell Research Forest, Indiana, United States - CNK32 | ecosystem: Environmental > Terrestrial > Soil > Temperate forest > Bulk soil...
TCTCGGCAGAAACCAAGGCATTTCGCTGGATGACGTGATCTACCTGATCATGCCGGATCGCTTTGCGAACGGCGATCCCCTGAACGACGAGCCCGAGGAATTTCCGGGTTCGCACGACCGAAGCAAACCGCGGGCTTGGCACGGCGGTGATTTACGCGGCGTCCAGCAGCATCTGGATTATCTAAAAGACCTGGGTGTGACGACTTTGTGGCTGACGCCGATTGTAAAAAATGGCGCCACCCAGGATTACCACGGCTATGGCGTGGTGGATTTGTATGCTGTGGATCCGCACCTGGGAACGCTGACGGATTATCAACACCTGATTCAGGCGGCGCACAAACAACACATGAAGGTCGTGTTCGACGTGGTGCCGAACCACGTGGGGCCGCGGCATCCCTGGGCGGCGCATCCGCCGATGCCGGACTGGTTTCACGGAACACCCGAACATCATTTGAAGGCGGCTTCACCGCTGAAGGATTCCTTTTACGGGCTGCCGGAGAAAAAAGAAATCACCAACGACGCGTTCGAATCGCTGGCAGACCCGCACACGCCGGCACAGTTGCGGCGTAGTCTGACGGAAGGTTGGTTTGCGGATATTTTGCCGGACCTGAACACGGAAAATCCCGCGGTGGTCGAATACCTGGCGCAGAACAGCATCTGGTGGGCGGAAACGACGGGACTCGACGGCTACCGGATCGACACGTTTCCGTACGTTTCAAGGGGATTTTGGGAGCACTGGCACACGGCGCTTCGGCGGATTTATCCGCGGCTTTCGACGATCGGCGAAGTGTTCCATCCTGATCCGACGGTCGCTTCCTTCTACCAGGGCGGAAGAAAAGGCTGGGATGGAATTGACACGCAGCTGACTGCGCCTTTCGACTTCCCGCTTTATTTCACGCTGCGCGACGTCTTGCTGAAGGGCGCGCCGGTGGGAAAACTGGCGAACATTCTCCGGCAGGATTCGCTATACCCGCACCCGGAATTCCTGGTGCCGTTTTTCGGGAACCACGATACGTCGCGAATTCCTGGAACGCCATTGGGGACGCCCGCGCGATTGAAGCTGGCGTTTGGCCTGATTTTGACGGTGCGCGGAATACCGGAAATCTATTACGGCGACGAAATCGGAATGCCGGGCGAACGCGATCCGGACAATCGAAGGGATTTCCCGGGTGGCTGGACAGAAGATTCACGAAACGCGTTCACAAAGATTGGGCGAGCACCTGAGCAAGAAGAGATCTACACCTTCGTAAGCACGTTGCTGGGGGTGCGCGCACAGCATCCGGCATTGCGACGAGGAAAATTGTGGAGTCTGGCATCGGACGATGCGACTTATGTTTTCATGAGGGAAACCGACGAGGAGAAGGTTGTAGTGGCGTTTCATGCGGGGGCAACTGCTCGGGAGATTACACTGCCACTCGAGGATACTCCGGCACAGGGCGCGACGAACGCCACCGCTATATTTGGGCTGGGGCAAGCGGAGTTCGCCGGAAAGAAGATGAAACTGCGGGTACCGGGGCAAAGCGTCAGTGTGTTTTTGCTGGATTAATGCTGATTTCTGGCTAGCCAGCTAATTTACCTGAAGTTGACAGGCAAGAAAGTGGGCATTCGGGCGCAGGTAGCCTATGATTATTACGGGCCATCCGATGAAGAGGGCCAGAGCCTGTTCCGAAATTTCTCAGACTCCGCGCAAATTTCATTCTGGAGACAAAGATGAAGAAGCTGTTTGTGCTACTGGCAATCCTGGGGACGACACTGATGGCAGCCGAAAAAACGGTGTATGACTTTACGCTGAATTCGATCGAGGGGCAGGCCACACCCTTGTCCTCTTTCAAAGGGAAAGTGGTCTTGCTGGTGAACGTGGCCAGCCGGTGCGGATATACTCCGCAGTACGCGGGGCTCGAAGCGCTTTACGAGAAATACAAGGACCGCGGATTCGTCATAGTCGGCATCCCCGCCAACAATTTCGGCGCGCAGGAGCCGGGAACCAATCAGGAGATTAAGACTTTCTGCACGTCGAAATACCACGTGACGTTTCCAATGATGGCTAAGGTTTCCGTGAAGGGCAGCGACATCACCCCGCTCTACGCCTTTTTGACCGACAAAGCGGCGAACCCGAAGACCGGCGGCGAGATCGGCTGGAACTTCACGAAGTTCCTCATCGGCCCGGATGGTAAAGTGATCGCGCGGTTTGATTCGGAAGTGGAGCCGGATTCGAAGGACGTGACGTCGGCGATCGAAAATGCAGTCAGCAACCTGAAATAACGCTCGCGCGCGGCGACGGTTCGACGCATGGCGATTCTCTCCCTTCAAAACGTCAGCAAAGAATATGCAAGTGACGGCCAGAGCGTTCGCGCGCTGGAGGGTGTCACGCTGGATGTGGAGGAGGGAGAGTTCGTCGCGCTGGTCGGGCGAAGCGGATGCGGCAAATCGACGCTGCTGCACCTGGCAGGCGCGATGGATTTTCCGACGTCGGGAACGGTGCGGATCGATGGCCGGCCAACGTCGGATCTGGATGACGCGCAACAGACACAGTTGCGGCGCGAAAAAGTGGGATTTGTCTTTCAATCCTTCCAGTTGTTACATACCTTAAGCGTTCAGGAAAATGTGGAGTTGCCGCTGCAGTTGGCTGGCAAGTCCGGCGCACGCGATCTGGCGCTGGAGCGGCTGCATTGGGTGGAGCTGGACGGGCTGGGTGCCCGCTACCCGCACCAGCTTTCCGGCGGACAGATGCAACGCGTGGCAATCGCGCGGGCATTGGCGCATTCGCCGCGGATTGTGCTGGCGGACGAGCCGACGGGAAACCTGGACACAATGACCGGTAGCGTGATTCTGGAATTGCTACTGCGGCTGACACGAGAACAAAAGACCGCGACAATCATGGCCACGCACAGCCTGGAAGCGGCACGCGTTTCTGACACGCTGGTGAAACTTCGCGACGGGCGCTTGGAAGAATTGACGCGGCGCTGACATGCCTCGCTGGAAACTTTTTTGCCGGTTAATGATGCGGCCGCTGTTCCGCGAACCCGCCCGGCTTGGCTTGATGGTTCTTGCGGTAGGGCTAGGCGTGGCGGTGGTGCTGGCGATCGAGCTGGCGGGAACCGCGGCGGCGGGCTCGTTTCATTCCTCGATGGAAAGCCTGGCCGGGGATAACGACCTGGAACTGGTCACGTCGGGCGGAGTGCCAGAATCCGTATTGGCTACGCTGGCCGCGCTACCCTATCCACTTCGGCTTTCGCCGCGGATGGAGGATTTTGCGGTCGACATGCGTACCCGCGAGACGCTGCCGCTGATCGGGCTAGACCTGATCGCGGAAAGCAGCCGGTACGCATCGCAGGTTGATTCAAACAATACAATCCCCAACAACAACGAAACGATCGAAGACGCAGTGCGCGATCTGGAGAATCCAGAGAGCGTGTGGGTCACTGCGAGCTATGGGAAAAAGATGGGCGAGCATATTCCCCTGCTGATTAACGACCGCGTTCTGGATTGCGTGGTGCGCGGCGTGCTTCCGGGAATATCGGGAAATGAAAATGTGATCTTGATGGACATTGCGGCGGCGCAACGGGCATTGAATCGCTTTGGCCGCCTGGATCGCATCTTGATCAAGCTGCCGGCGAACAGCAACTTGGATGAATGGCAGAAGAGATTGACCGGCGTGCTTCCCCCGGGTGTGGAAGTGCGGCCACAAGGCGCCGGGACCGAAGAAAACCGCAAAATGCTGGCCGCGTTCCGCTGGAATTTGCGGCTGTTAAGCTACATCGCTTTGGTAGTGGGCGCGTTTTTGATTTACAACACGATTTCGGTTTCCGTGGTGCGGCGGCGCAACGAAATTGGCGTTTTGCGGGCGCTGGGCGCGGATCGCAGGGATGTGCTGGCCGCGTTTTTAGGTGAGGCGGCTTGCCTTGGATTCGCAGGCGCACTTGTCGGTTTGCCGCTGGGGCGATTCATGGCCGGAGGGGCAGTGAAGTTGGTCGCGGCGACGGTGGAATCGCTCTATGTGAGCAGCCGGCCGGGAGCGATTACGCTGACGCCGGATTCGCTGGCGCTGGCTTTGCTGATTGGAGTCGGCGTAGCGGTCGCGTCCGCGCTCTCGCCTGCGCGGGAAGCAATGCAGGTTTCGCCCGTGGATGCGATGGCACAGGGTCGCCGAGAATTTCTTGCACGGACGCATAAGGGGCGCGATCTGGCAATTGCCGCGGTGCTTGCGGGTTTGGCGACGTTGTCGGCGCAGATGCCTGCCTTTGCGCGGAGACCATTGTTTGGATATCTGGCAGCGATTCTGCTGATTGTTGCAGCAGCATACGCAATGCCTGCGCTAGTGGATTACATTTCAAGGATTGCAGCCGGCATGCTCGGGAAGCTGTTTGGCGTAGAGGCGAAGCTGGCTTCGCGTAGCCTGGCGGCTTCGCTGCGGCGGACCTCGGTTCTGGTGGGTGCTCTGGCCACAGCGGTGGCGATGATGGTATCGGTCGGCATCATGGTGGGAAGTTTCCGGCAGACGGTGGTGAATTGGATGAGCAATCAACTGCCCGCGGATTTATATTTGCGCCCCGCGGGGGATGCGGCGGCGGACCGGCATCCCACAATCTCCGTGGATCTGGTGGAGAGAATTGCCAAGCTGCCAGGAGTCGCGGCGGTGGATCGCCTGCGAGCGTACCAGATCAGCTACGAGGGAATGCCTGCGACCCTGGCTTCGTTGGATTTGCGCGTGCCGCGGGCTCATCGGAAGTCGAATTTTCTATCGGGGCGGGCGCCAGGTGAGGTGCTGGAGCAGTTGCGCGGGAAAAACAACATTATTGTGAGCGAGCCTTTCACCTACAAGCACAGGGTAAAGACAGGTGACATAATTACACTATCGCTCGGAACAGTACGGACGAGCTTTCAGATCGCGGATGTTTATTACGATTATGGCAGCGAGCGTGGCTACATCCTGATGGACCGGGATATGCTCTTGAAATATCTGCCGGACCAGACACCGACGAACCTCGCGATATTTGTGGCGCCTGATGCTAGAACCGCCGAAGTCCGGAAGGAGATACAGGAGGCAGCAGCTGGGTACCGCATCCAGATTTTCTCTGACCGGGAATTGAGAACGGAAGCGGTGAAGATCTTCGACCGGACGTTTGCCATCACTTACGCGCTGGAAGCGGTGGCGGTAGTTGTGGCCGTAATGGGAATTGCGGGCGCGCTGATTGCGCTGGTGATTGACCGGCGGCGCGAACTGGGATTGCTGCGGTTTCTGGGTGCATCGTCAAGACAGATCCGGAAGATGATTCTTGTGGAAGCGGGCTTGCTCGGGCTGCTGGCGAATCTGGCGGGATCTGTACTGGGCTATTTACTTTCGCTGATCCTGGTGTTTGTGATCAACCAGCAGTCATTTGGATGGACGATCCGGTTTCACTGGCCGGCGGCGGTGCTGCTGGGAGGGCTGACGGTCGTATACGCGGCGACCGTGGTGTCGGGCTTGTATCCGGCGCGAGTGGCGCTGCGGCTGAATCCGCTTGAGGTGATTCATGAGGAGTAGGTGGCTGCTGTTCGCGCTGCTGCTTGCGTGGCTGCCGGGCGCGGCCGCGCAGTACAAGGTGGCGTTGCCGGGCTACCGCTACGGATTCCCCCGCGATCATTTCAATCACGAGGAGTTTCAGACGGAGTGGTGGTACACCACAGGAAATTTGACTGCCGCCGACGGCCACCGCTATGGATTTGAGCTGACATTTTTCCGCCAGGGCATGGACCGGGATCAGAGTAAAAGGGATTCCTGGGATATTCAGGATTTGTACTTAGCGCATCTGGCCTTGAGTGATTTGGACGGCGGCAAGTTTTATCATTCGGAGCGGACGAACCGCGCGGGGCCCGGACTTGCTGGGATCGACGAAACGCAGAAGCGTATCTGGAACGGCAACTGGGAAATCCGTTGGAACGGCGAAGATGAAATCCTGAATGTGGTCGACGAAACATTTTCGCTTGCCTTCACTCTGCACAGTGACAAGCCGCCGGTGATTCATGGAGAAAATGGCCTCAGCCAGAAGGCCGCGGGGGCGGGGCACGCGTCGCACTACATCTCGTTTACGCGCTTGCGGACAAAGGGAACGATTGCAATGGCTGGAAAAGCGATCCAGGTGCAGGGGAGCTCGTGGATGGACCACGAATTCTTTACCCATTCGATCGAAAGGGAGCAGTTGGGATGGGACTGGCTGAGCCTGCAACTGGAGGATGACACGGAGCTGATGCTGTATCAGTTTCGGCGGAAAGATGGATCGGCCGATCCATTTTCCTCGGGGACGTATGTGGATAAGCAGGGAAAATCACTCCATTTGGCGGCGTCGGATTTTCAGCTGGCTCCTGCCGGAGAGACCTGGACGAGCAGCACCACAGGTGCGCGGTATCCAGTGGCATGGAGCATCGAGATACCGAAACTGGGGCTAAAGCTGGCGGCGACAACCCGGTTGAAATCGCAGGAACTCGCGGGCGGGAGCAGGATTGCACCGAGTTACTGGGAAGGCGCGATTGCCATTGAAGGGATGCGGGGCGCTGCGCGTGCTCAAGGCGTGGGGTATCTGGAAATGACGGGTTATGCGCGGCCATTTGCAATCGGAAGGTAGGTCAGAAGCGTATTATTGGGGCCGGACTGGCGTAGTTGCACGTGGAACGTTCAGGGGGGATCAAATGGAGAAAAAAAGGCCCGCCTCGGAAGGCGGCCACTACACAGGCGGGTAGGTTGACAGCAGGCTTAGCCGTTGACGATGGCTTCCAGGTCGGCTTTGCTGCGCAGAATCAGGGTGGAGCCGACCACCTGAACGAGTTGCTTGCGGCGAAAATCGGCAAGCAGGCGCGTGACGGTTTCGCGGGAAGAGCCGATCATCTGGGCGATCTCTTCGTGGGTCAGGGTCATCTTGATACGTACCTGGCCTTTTTCCTCGGGACAATTCGCGGCCCATTCGAGCAGGAAGCGCGCGAGTTTTTCGCTCGCGGAGTGCGAGAGACCAATGGTGCGCATTTCAGAGATTGCCAGATGGTAGGTTTCGCCGAGCTGTTGCGCCACCCGTAAGGCCGCATCACCGTTTTCCCGTAGAAAATTCAGGAAATCATTGCGGGCAATAAAATTTGCCTGGGCGGGCTCGATGATGTCAGCGGTCAGCTCGTAAGATTTGCCCGTGACCGTGGCGGGAAGGCCGAGCACTTCGCCAGGCTCGGAAATACGTAGGATGAGAGTTTTCCCATCGGCAGAAGAGGTGGAAAGCTTAACCCGGCCGTTGCAGAGAATGAACACGCCGCGAGCGGGCTGTCCCTCCACAAAGAGGGTTGCGCCTTTTGGATAGGCGGCAGAGGAAGTGATGGCAGCCAGGGCTTTGACAGCAGGCTCGGACAGATTGCAGAAAAGACGTTCCTCGCGATGAGGACATGCGAGGCAATTCTCAATGATTTCAAGGCCGTAAGGCGTGCGCATAGGGGAACCCTCCGGGAGTAGGCCCCCGTCCAGCTTGGTTAAGAATTGGAATCTGTTTGCAGATTTACGCCAACCGCTCAGCATTCCGTCACCTACACCTGTGACATTGATACTCCTGCCGGGGGGAGGTTCCAGTGATATGAATCACAAGTGATTGTGAGCGGAATCACGGGCAAAACCGGCGAGTTCGTGCGAAATGTAACCAGGGATTTAAGCCATGCAGGATTACCGCAAAATGCTGGATGTGTTGAGAGCGGAACTTTCATTCGTGGAAGGTGGCGGGTACAGCAAGGGGGCGCGTTTCCCATGGCGCCCGAATTTCGTCTTCGAAGATTCTCCGACTTGCCTGAACTTCAGAGCGAAAGAAGAGCCACGGCCATGTTCGGAGTGCCTATTGATGCAGTTCGTTCCGGAAGACCGAAAGAGACTGGCGTACCCGTGCCGGCAGATTCCGCTGACGCCGGAGGGGGAATCCGTAGCACATTTTTATGAGTGGGGGACGGAGAAGGAATTGGAAGCAGCCTTGAAGGGTTGGCTGCGCAGAAAGATCGCGGAACTGGAAGGGCGGGAAAAGGCGCAAACGCAAAGCAGCTGAGATGACGCACCGGCTTTTCTCAAGAAAAAACACCCCAGGCGCCTTGCGGCGACTGGGGTTTCTTGAATTTCCAAACAACAAACGGAAAGTTGGGCCTAGCTCTCCATTTGAGCTTGCAGGATTTCTCCGGGCAAACGGGTCATTCTTGAACCTGACGCGGAGGAATGGCGATCCGGATGGAACGAACTGTGCTCACGAGGAGCGGGCATCCGGTCAGAGCGTGTGGAAACACGGTCCGAAGTCGCCGAAGCACGATCCTTCTTTGGAGCGGCTTGCCCCTGTCCGGATACTCTTTCGATCTTGATGCCGAGTTGGCGCTCGAGTTGGAAGAGTTCCGTGCGCTGTTCGCGCAGGAATAGCGTGGAAGCGACGCCGAGTTCACCGGCGCGGCCGGTGCGGCCGACGCGATGGATGAAATTTTCGGCAACGTCGGGAAGATCGTAGTTGATGACGTGGGCGATGTCCTGGACGTGGATGCCGCGCGCCGCGACGTCGGTTGCCACAAGCACGCGGTACTGCCCGCGCTGGAACCCGGTGAGGGCTGCCGTCCGCTGCGATTGCGAGCGGTCGCCATGAATCATGGCGGCGTTGATGCCTTGGCGGTTCAGGCTCTTGGCGATTCGTTCCGTGCCACGCTTGGTACGCGAAAAAATAAGGCAGCGGCCGCTTTCGCTTTCGAGCAGATTGTAAAGCATATCAGGCTTACCGTTTTCGGGAACTTCGAAAGCCTGGAGCCGGACATTTTCGGAAGGCTTCGTAGTGGAGCCGAAGGAGAGGCGGGCCGGATTTTTCGTATAGTCGCGCACGAGTTGCGCCATGGCGCCTTCCATCGTGGCGGAGAAGCACAAGGTCTGGCGCTCGCGCGGCAATACGCCGACGATGCGGCGAATGGCCGGAAGGAAGCCCATGTCGAGCATGCGATCGGCTTCGTCGAGGACGAGCGTCTTCACGCCGCTTAGTGAGACAAGCCGGCGATCGAGATAGTCTTCAAGGCGGCCGGGCGTGGCAACCACAAGTCGCGCACCCTTGCGGATGGCGTCGAGCTGGCGGCCTTCGGGAAGACCACCAACAACGAGGCCGGCGGGTTGCGATTGCTTTGACCGCAGCGCGTTATATTGTGCGACGACCTGCATTGCGAGTTCGCGTGTCGGCACAAGCACGAGAGCGGCGATTCCGGGAATGTGCGACTGCCCCAGCTTCTCCATGATAGGAAGCAGGAACGCCAGCGTTTTGCCGGTTCCCGTCTGGGCCGTGGCAATGACGTCCTTGCCTTCCAGGGCTTGCGGAATTGCGGCCGCCTGCACGGGAGTTGGCGTGGAAAACTTCGCCGCGATGAGTCGCTCCTTCAAAGAAGGAGATAGATTGAGTTCTGAAAAACTTTGCATTTTGCTTTCTTGCTGGCGAGAGGGCGGCGACACACACAAATCACGGGTGAGCGCGGCAATCTGAGTTGCCAGTCTTATTTTAAATTACGCTAAGAACGAACGGAGGAAACGTGGGGCGGGTAGTCTCAGAAGGTCTAAACCAGAGGGACCGCACAACACAACCGATGCATTAAGCGCAAACACAGTGTAGCACAGTTCCAGAATCCGCGCAGGGGAGAATACCTTGACGGTTGTAGCCAAATAGTACTGAACATGTCGGATTTCCTTTTTACACGCTACTTGCTGTGTGAAACAATCGAAATCCAGCCAATCAGCTTGGGTCGCCTGGATATTCTTCAACCTGCAGGTTGTCCGGTGGGGCGAGCCAAGGCCAGGGAAGCGAAACACAATCGGACAAAGGAGAGAAGATGCGGAGACTCGTTTCGATTCGTTCGCTATTGGGATTCATAGGATTTTTGCTATTGTCGGCCACGGCTTACGCGCAGGTTGACGTCGGTATCGCGGTTTCGTTTGGGCCGCCGGAATTGCCGGTCTACGAGCAGCCCATCTGTCCTGCCGAAGGATATATCTGGACCCCGGGATACTGGGCCTGGGCTGGCGACGATTATTACTGGGTGCCAGGAACGTGGGTGCTGGCGCCGCGGCCAGGACTCCTTTGGACTCCGGCGTATTGGGCCTGGGGCGGAAGAGGCTACTACTTCCACCAGGGTTATTGGGGGCCGGTTGTGGGATTCTACGGCGGGATCAATTATGGATTCGGCTATTTTGGTCACGGTTATGAAGGCGGGCGTTGGGAGCACAATCATTTTTATTACAACCGCACGGTGAACAATGTGAACGTAACGGTGATTCACAACACCTACAACACGACGGTGGTGAACAATTACGGCAGGTCGCGCGTCAGCTATAACGGCGGCCATGGAGGGCTTAACGATCGGCCGACCTCTTCTGAAGAAGCCGCATACCGCGGAAGGCACATCGGGCCGGTGGCGGAGCAGACGCGCCATGTGGAAGCGGCGCGGGAAAACCGGGAACTACGGGCCTCTTCGAATCACGGGCGGCCACCAATCGCTGCGACGGAGAGACCAGGAGCATTTTCGGGTCGTGAGGCTATGCCGGCTAAAGAGGGTGGGCATTACGATCGGCCTCCGCAGGAGAGAAATTCCAGCGGACAGTCCGACCGCGCAATTCATGCCAACGAACTCTCTGCGCACTCGCATCCACAATCGCAAAACACCGGCGATCCCAACCACGACAAAAAATACCAGCAGCAACAAGAGAAGTTGTACCAAAAGCAGCAGCAGGATCACGTGAAACTGCAACAGAAGCAGGAGCAGGATCACCGGCAACTGGAACGACAACAGGCCAATGACGCGCGGATGCAGCAGATGGAACAAAAGCACCAGCAACAAACGCAGCAGTTGGCCCAGAAGCACGAGCAACAGCAGCAGCACATACAACAGCAGCACCCGCAGCCACACCAGGATTCACACCAGAATCAGCCGCACGGAAAACCGTAACGGCAGAAGCTTGGCAAAGTGCGGTGGATGGTTTGTGATGGAGCGGGGGCAGGAAGGCCTCGCTCCATTCTTTTTTCGACAATACTCAATTCTCGCGCCGGCCCAGGGCTAGATTCCGGATTGGCATTGCACCGGCGGTGCGCTGTTATGTTCTGCATTCGCGAGCTTTCACCACGTAGCAGGTAACAATGGTAGCGCCTTCGTTCCGCTCTGAAAGAAATGTATTCTGTTAGTCGTTCGAAAGCGGGTCCTATCCGGGAATCGATATTGCTGCCGGATGTGATTTTGGTTTGGAGAGCTATGTGAAGAGGTCGCTTGCTGCGGATTCTTTGAAGGATGTAGTTGCGCCGCTACGGCGAGCGCATGAGGCGTTCGCGTCGCGCTATCCGGGGCCGCGAGGCAACCGTCAGCCAGTGCACACGGTTTACGGCGGCGCACATTTGTTCCGCGCGGACACGGCGAAACGTCTGGGTGAAAAGGCGCTTGAGTCGTTGCATGAGTACGCGCCGGATTTTATTTCGTTCGCAAGAGCGATTGAGCTACCCGGCGTGCATCACCTCGGCGAATCGGCAGATGCGGCAGCCCTTGCCAAATCTATCCGGGTCAACCCAGAGGCGGCCCGAAAGAGCAATTGGCACGCCTGGTTTGCCTGCACGCTTTATTTGCGCGTCCGAGAAAAACTGCAACGCGAGCCGGTGGAGGATTTCCGGATTGATTTTGAAGATGGTTTCGGCAACCGCCCGGACGAGGAAGAAGATGGCTTCGCGGCGGCCGCTGCGGCGGAACTTGCTGCCGGTATGGCAGCTGGAAGCTTGCCGCCGTTCATCGGGCTCCGCATCAAGCCCTTCAATGAAGAGTTGCGAAACCGCAGCATCCGCACGCTGGATATTTTTCTAACGGAGTTGCTGGGGAAAACAGGCGGGAGGCTTCCGGAGAATTTCTTTATCACGCTGCCAAAAGTGACCATCCCGGAAGAATCCGCGGCGCTGGCCGCGGTTTGTTCACGACTGGAGACCGCCCTTGGCCTGTCCGCAGGCGCGCTGCAAGTCGAATTGATGATCGAGATGCCGCAATCGATTTTCAGCGAGCGCGGCGAATTGAATCTGCTGCCGTTGGCCAACGCGGCGCAGGGGCGATGTGTGGGCGCGCATTTCGGCACCTACGATTACACGGCCGGGCGCGGCATCACCGCTGCTCATCAGCACATGCTGCATCCTGCATGTGACTTTGCGAAAGAGTCCATGCAAGTGGCTTACGCCGGCACGGGAATCTGGCTTTCCGATGGAGCGACGAACATTTTGCCTGTGCCCCTGCATCACGCCACTGCGAATTTGCCGGCGCTGAACGCCGGACAGATTGAAGAAAATCACAAAGCTGTGCACCACGCGTGGAAGCTGCACTTCGAGCACATCCGGCATTCGCTGGTGAACGGCTTTTATCAGGGATGGGACTTGCACCCGGCGCAACTGGTCACCCGCTACGCCGCGGTCTATTCGTTTTTTCTCGAAAGCCTGGATGCGGCGTCGGAGCGCCTGCGAAACTTTATCGCCAAGGCCGCGCAAGCGACACTGGTCGGCGAGGTGTTCGACGATGCAGCAACCGGCCAGGGGCTTTTGAACTATTTTCTAAGGGCCATCAATTGCGGCGCGATTACCGCGGGAGAGGCGCAACGGCAGACCGGCTTGACGCAGGAAGAGTTTCGCGGCGCTTCCTTCGTGAAGATTCTGGACGGCCGAAAGAAATAGGCGCGCGCATCAGTCGTTGCGGATGGTGGCTTCGATCAGGCCGTGGGGCTCATCCGTGGGCAAGAAAATCTCCTTGCGGTTTTCCATGCCGAACGAGGACATATCGATCAGGTTGTAATGCTTGTTCGGTAGCGAGAGACGAATTTCCAGGATGGTTGCGAATTTCAGAAGCACGGCTTCGCCCATCGCGTAGAGAGTGTGCTGGAGCGACTCGCTGTCATGGCCGGCAAACGATTCCAGCAGCGTCTGCCGAACAGCATGCCACGTTTCCTCAAATTCCACAGGCGTCTGACGATATAGCCAATTCGCCTGGATCGAAGTGGCGAGGATGCGATTGCGGTCTTCTTTGAGCGTTGTGTATTCGTCCCTTAGAAACTTTTCAAATGCGGAGTCCGTTGTTTTCAGGACGACCAGGCCATCAATGCCGGCCCGAAGAATTTTCTCCTGACGCGTTTTCGAGACGGCGGCGGTGCGTTTCTCATTGCCCGATCCGGTGAAGGTATACGGGTGTGGTCTTCCGGCGACTGCGAATCGCGTCCAGAGAGATTCAGCGATTTCGATGCGGGCACGCAAGACCTGGGGATTGCGCGACAGAAAATGATCGGCGAGGTGCAAGCAGAAAGCTTCAGGCGATTGAATCGGGTGCAACTTGGCCGCCGCGTAGACGGTGTTCTTCATCGTGTCTGTGGGCAAAATCTTGCGATTGTCACCCCTGCTGTGAGCCGCTTCGAAATCGCCTTCGAGGCGAATGCCCACAGAGAGTTCCCTTATGTCGTGCCGGTCGGGATGCCGGGTAACCTGCAGGATCCTAACGCGCTGCTTGCCGTAATTATTTTCACCCAAGCGGATAACCATCGTCAGCTCCCGCGATACGTGGAATAGCCAAAGGGGCTCAGCAACAAGGGAACGTGATAGTTCTCCTTGGCGTCGCGTACCTCAAAAACTATGACGATCTGAGGATAGAAAGTCGCAATTTTGAGGGCGGCAAAGTAAGCGCGGGTGTCAAACGTCAGGCGATAAATTCCCGCTGCCAACGTTTTTGCTGTCACCCAATCGCGCAGCCTGCCATCCGCGTCGGTCGTGCCGCGTGCGGCTTCGGTCCACTGTCCGGAGGGCAATTGCACCTCCAGCGCTACCGCGACATTCGCTGCGGGCCGGCCGATGGAAACATCCAGAACATGCGTGGTGATATGGCTCATGATTCGAGTAGTTTCTCCAGGCGCAGCCGCGTGATCTTGCGTAGCTCTTCCACGGCGACGCGCAATTCGGTATCGGAATCGTTCGGCAATCGTTTACGAAGGGCGCTCAGGATTTCATCGCTGGATTTACCGCTGGCGCAAATCAGAAATACATAGCCGAATTTCTCGGCGTAGGCGCGATTCTGCGCGGCTAGTTCTTGCAAGACCTCAGGGGCTGCTTTTTGCGCGGAAGATTGTTCCTTCGCTGACCACCGGCTGGCAGTCGCGGATTGCCTGGCCTTTGCCCGCTTTTCTCCAATCGGCGGATGATGCAAAAACGCTTCGAGCCAGTCGTCGTGGGCCAGCGTTGCCCATATCTTATCCGAAGCCTCGAAGAGGTCCGCCTCGCCGGAGAAAGGCCTGCTTACGGCCATTTGTTCCGCCCATTTTTTGGACCCGCAGCAATCGAGGAGCGCCCTCATGGCTCTCTGCCGGGGCAGGCGATTGAAACGCTCCAATGACGTTGTGCGATCCGTTGGAATATGCGCGCGGCCGAAAAGGCGGAGGCGACTGATGCCACCATCAGGAAAAATCTGAAATCGCACGTGAGTTGCGACGCCCGGATGCTGAAGATTTGCGAAAACGTGACGATGGTTGGCTTTCAACTTGGTGTTCGGCAGAAGTTCTTCCCAGGTGAGCGATGAGGCATTCTGTGGATCGATTACGGAATTCTTGGCAAAAGCCACCTGCAGCGCGCAGGAGTCCGGATAATTTCCTTTGAAGTGGGCCGTTTCCACTTCGACACGCTGAATCGTGCCAGGGACGCCGAGTTTGAGGATGACCCAGTCGTGGCCGGGGCCGCGTCTGCGTTTCGTCTCCCAGCCGTCGCCCATGTTTTTCGCGCGATAGGGCATTAGAAGGTTGCGGGGTGCGCCG
>Ga0247691_1000179_pt1 | contig 14775 bp, 14 predicted proteins | sample CNK32_metaG_FD_182721 | JGI IMG/M metagenome (GOLD analysis project Ga0247691, IMG submission 182721) | Soil microbial communities from Purdue University Martell Research Forest, Indiana, United States - CNK32 | ecosystem: Environmental > Terrestrial > Soil > Temperate forest > Bulk soil...
CGGCTCGACGTGCGGTTCGGGCTCGAGGTCGTGCGGGTGCTCGCCGCGGCCGAGGCTCGGTTAGTCGGCTAGCCGGGCAGCTCGTCGAACTGCGGCAGGTCGTCCGTGATCTCGAACCAGGGCGCCTTCGAGGCAACGTGGATGTGGCACTGCGGCCGGATGCTCGGCTCGTCGGCGAGCGAGCCCAGGGCGACGTGCACCCAGCCGCCGCCGCGGACGACCGACCAGAGCAATGAGCCGCACACGGCGCAGCGCGTGTGGTTTCCCTCGTCGTCGCCCCAGACGAGCAGCCGGTCGGCGCCCTCGACGACCTCGAGCCGGTCTCGTGGGATCCCGCCGAGTGCCTTGAACGCCGATCCGGTCCCGGCGCGGCAGCGCGAGCAGTGGCAGTTCATCGCGTACTCGAACGCGTCCGCTACGCGGTAGCGCACGGCGCCGCACTCGCAGCCACCCTCGAGCATGTGCTCCTCCATCGAGTCCTAAGACGGCGCAGGACGCCGGAATTCATCGTCGGCGCGGGCGGCGCTGCGCGCAGTCATCCGGGGAACGACGTACCGGGGATCCGGCATCTCCCCGATAGCCCCAGGTCTCGGCGGCGCTAGGTTTCGGCCGCAATGAAGCGTCCGAGCCTGCTACCTGCCGTCATGGCGGTGGTGCTCCTCCTCATCGCCGTCGCCGCGCTGATCGGGTTCGGGGCCGGCCACTACACCAGTCCGAAGGCCCCCGCGACGACCACTTCCGCGGTGAGCTCCGCGCCGGTCGACCCCAAGGTCGCGGCCGGCGCCCACGAGTTCGTCCAGTTTGCATGCGCGCAGTGCCACGGGATGAACGGCGAGGGCGGGGTGTCGCCCGACGTGCCTGCCCTCAGCTCGGTCGGAAGCACACTGACGGTCGCGCAGCTGACCCAGATCATCAACCACGGCCTCGGCGAGTCGTCGAACCCGAAGAAGCCGTACATGCCGGTCTGGGGAGCAGTCATCTCTAAGCGGCAGGTCGCGGAGCTCGTCGCCTACATCCGCGCCGGCCTCCCGAGCGTGCCGGACGCGACGCCGGTGTCGGTGCCGACCGATCAGGGCGAGGCGGTCGCGGGCGCAGCGCTGTACGTACGCGACGGCTGCATCAACTGTCACGGCCCCAACGGCCTGGGCGGCGTGCCGAACCCGCAGTCGCCCGACAAGACGATCCCGCCGCTCTCGGGCGCGGTCTTCCGGCACGAGTTCAACACGGACGCGAAGATCGAGAACGTGATCCGCAGCGGCAGCGTGATCGGCCGGGCGCCGATCGTGAGCATGCCGCACTGGGGCGGCGTCCTCTCGGACGCCGACCTGGCGGCGCTCGTGGCCTACCTCAAGACGCTCAAGTAACGCCCGGCGCCGTCTCGCTCGTGGTCGTGCGCACGGTGGACCCAGGGGCCGGCAAGGGAATACGTCGCGCCTGCGAGTAGCGCGCCGGCGGCCACCGAGCTCACGACCAGTGCCGCGCGCCGACCGACCGTCCGGGTGGAGAAGACGAGGCGCGGCAGCCGCGGCGCGTAGAAGAGCACGTGCACTGCCATCAGGAAGAACCACAGGACGAAGGACGTCTTGTGCAGGCCGAGCAGGACGTCTCGATGGTCCCGCGGCCCGAGGGCGAGCATCGCGACGCCGGTGCCGAGCACGGTCAGTGTCGTCGCGACGAGCAGCGGTGCCAGCACGCGCATGAGGATGTGCGGCGGCCCTTTCGCCGCGTACGCGGCGCTGCCCGTGTAGTAGCGGACGAAGCGGTAGCCGATGCTCACGAGCTTGAGGGCGACCGGTGGGATCAGGATCAGCCCGGTCACGATGTGCTCCGAGAGCAGTGGTCTGATCGAGAGGATCGTCACCCCCTCCGCCGCGAGCAGGAGGAGCAGCAGCACGGCCGTGGTCGCGGTCAGGCGCTCGTTTCCCGCCGTTGAATCCGGTGGATCCACGAGCTCAACCTCCCACGCCGAGATGAGGCCGCAATGAGAGCGTTCTCATCCGTGGCTCATCCGCGGGCGCACAATGACCGCGTGCGCGTGCTCGTGGTCGAAGACGAGGAGAAGCTTGCCGCGCTGCTCGCGCGCGGGCTGCGGGAGGAAGGACACACCGCCGATGTCGCGGGCCGCGGGGAGGACGCCCTCTGGATGGCGCGCGCCGTGGACTACGACGCGATCGTGCTCGACGTGATGCTCCCCGGCGTGGACGGTCTCGCCACGTGCCGCGCGCTGCGGGACGGCGGCGTCTGGTCGCCGGTCCTCATCCTCACCGCGCGCGACGCAGTCGAGAACCGCGTCGAGGGCCTCGACGCTGGAGCGGACGACTACCTGACGAAGCCGTTCTCGTTCGCCGAGCTGCTGGCCCGGCTCCGTGCACTGGCCCGGCGCGTGCCGTCCGAGCGGCCGGTCGTGCTCGAGGCCGGGGACCTCCGTCTCGATCCCGCAGCGCACCGCGCGTGGCGCGGCGAGACGGAGCTCGAGCTCTCGTCCAAGGAGTTCGCGCTGCTGGAGGTGTTCATGCGCCGTCCCGGCCAGGCGCTCTCGCGCCTCCAACTGCTCGAGGGTGCCTGGGACCTGGCGTACGAGAGCCGCTCGAACCTCGTCGACGTCTACGTCCGCTACCTGCGGCAGAAGATCGACCGCCCGTTCGGCCGGCAGTCGCTCGAGACCGTGCGGCATGTCGGCTACCGGCTGCGCGAGGACGGCAGTTGAGTCGCCTGCCGATCCGAGTGCGGCTGACGCTCGCCTTCACGCTTGTGATGGCGGTCGTGCTCGCGGCGATGAGCTTCTTCGTCTACGCGCGCGTCGGGAGCACGCTGCTCGCGTCGATCGACCAGAGCCTGCGCGGGCAGACCGCCGACGTCTCACGTCTCGACCGCGGACGGCTCGACCTGGATTCCGCGGCGGGAGGCGGAATCGCAGAGGTGCTGCGGCCGGGCGGGCACATCCTTTCGTCCGACCCACCCGGACTGCCGCATCTGCTGCCTGACGAGACCGTTCGGCGCGTCGCCGCGGGCCAGCGCCTGTTGCGCTCGCAGCACCTGCCCGGCCTGAAGGAGCGCTGGCGCGTGCTGGCGGAGCCGACGACCGTGCGGGGTCAGCCCGCTGCGCTGATCGTCGCGAGGTCGTTTGCTTCGCGGAACGAGACGCTCGACCATCTGCTGGATGAGCTGCTCGTCGCCGGGCCGCTAGCGCTGCTCCTCGCAGCCATCGCCGGCTACGGCCTCGCCGCCGCGGCGCTGCGCCCGGTCGAGGCGATGCGCGGCCGTGCGGAGGCGATCTCGGCCTCGACGCCGGGAGCGCGGCTTCCCGTCCCCGAGGCTCGGGACGAGATCTCCCGCCTTGCCGAGACGTTGAACGAGATGCTCGCCCGGCTCGAGGCCGCCTTCGCGCACGAGCGGCGGTTCGTCGCGGACGCCAGCCACGAGCTGCGGACGCCGCTTGCATTGCTGAAGACCGAGCTCGAGGTCGCGCTTCGTCGTCGGCGGTCTCGCGAGGAGCTTGAGCGGGCGCTGCGGTCGGCGTCAGAGGAGACCGACCGCCTCACGCGCCTCGCGGAGGACCTCTTGCTGATCGCGCGCTCCGACGCAGGCGGCCTGCCGACGAGGCGTGAGCGGGTGCCGGCCGCGGAGATGCTCGACACCGTTGCCGAACGCTTCTCGGGAGCAGCGCGTGAGCACGGGCGCACGGTGGAGGTCGTCCCGCCGAACGGGCTCCTGCTCGACGCAGACCCCGTGCGACTCGAGCAGGCGCTCGGGAACCTCGTCGACAACGCCCTCGCTCACGGGCAGGGACGGGTCGTGCTCTCGGTCCGGGAGGGCGAAGACCGCATCGAGCTGCACGTCGAGGACGAAGGCTCCGGCTTCCCGCCCGAGTTCATCTCGTCGGCGTTCGACCGCTTCACCCGCTCCCCGGAGGCCCGCACCGGACGCGGCAGCGGCCTTGGCCTCTCGATCGTCGAGCTGATCGCCCGGGCGCACGGCGGCGAGGTCGGCGCCGGGAACCGGCCGGCCGGCGGCGCCGACGTCTGGATCGCCGTCCGACGCGATTCTTAGGCGCTCCTCAGCCCCGGCTCATCGATCTCTCATCTCGCCCCGCGACCCTGGCCGCATGGACGACTCGCGCTCCGACCAGCGCGCCCGGGCGAGAGACCTGGGCCTGGCGCGGCTCAGGCGCTCCACGCGGCTCTCGATCGTCGGTGCGACGGCGCTCGCCGGTGCCTTCGCGGGCGCTGCCGCGCACTCCAACCCGGGCCACAAGGCGCCCGCGACCGCCGCGCGGCAGCGCCCTCAGAAGGCGACGGCGCAGGCCTCGCCGCCGGTCACGCAGGCCCCGACGCCGGAGACCGAGACGCCGCCGCCCGCCACGGCCCCGGCGCCTCCGCCTCCTGTCGTCACGACCGCTCCGCCGGTCGCCACCACCGGCGCCACGTGATCGCCGAGCTCGCGTCGGTCTCGTTTCCGGCGCTCGGGACGACCGCGTTGCTATGCGTGTCGGAGCCCGCCCGCCTCGCCGAGGCGCGGCAGGTGCTCGAGCGCGAGCTGGTCGAGATCGACCTCGCCTGCAGCCGCTTCCGCGAGGACTCCGAGCTGGTGCGCCTGAACGCCTCGGCCGGGACCGGGCCGATGCCAGTTGGGCCGCGTCTCCTCGAGGCGGTCGAGGTCGCGATCGACGCTGCGCTGGAGACACGCGGCCTCGTCGATCCCACCGTCGGCCGGACGCTTCGGCTTGCCGGCTACGACCGCCGGTTCGCGACCGTCACGCTGCGCGACGGCGCCAGGTTCCGCGCCCGGTTCTCGGTCGTGCCCGGCTTCGGCGGCATCCACGTCGACCGTCGCCGCCACACGATCGGGCTTGATCCCGAGGTCGAGCTCGATCTCGGCGCGACGGCCAAGGCGCTTGCCTCCGACCGAAGCGCACGCGCCGCGGCGCGAGTCGCGGGTTGCGGCGTGCTCGTCAACCTCGGCGGCGACGTCTCCGTCGCAGGCCTGGCGCCCGAGCCCGGTTGGCCGATTCGCGTTGCCGACGACCATGCCGCGGCGCTCGACGAGCCTGGTCCGACGGTCGCGATTCGCACCGGCGGGCTCGCCACCTCGGGAACGACCGTGCGGCGCTGGCGCGCTGGCGCCGTCGAGCTGCACCACATCGTCGACCCGCGGACCGGCCGTCCGGCCGTGACGCCGTGGCGAACGGTCACGGTCGCCGCCAGGTCCTGCGTCGAGGCGAACGTCGCCAGCACCGCTGCGGTCGTCCTCGGCGAGGCGGCACCAGCGTGGCTCGAGGCCCGAGGCGTCGCGGCGAGGCTGGTACGCGATTCGGGCGACGTCGTGCTCGCCGGGCGCTGGCCGGAGGACGCGGCGTGATCCTTGCGGCGACCGGCCCTAGCGCGTACTGGTACACGACGCGCGGAACCGGCGTCGTTGCGCTGCTCCTGCTCACGGCGGGCGTCCTGCTCGGCGTCCTGACGTCGACGCGATGGTCGTCGCCGCGCTGGCCGCGCTTCGTCGTCTCCGGGCTGCACCGCAATCTGACCCTGCTTGCGCTCGCCTTCGTCGTCGTCCACGTCGTGACGACGGTGCTCGACGGCTACGCGCCAATCGGGATCCGCGACGCCGTGGTGCCGTTCGCTTCCCGCTATCGCCCCATCTGGCTGGGGCTGGGCGCCGTCGCGTTCGACCTCTTGCTTGCGCTGATCGCGACGAGCCTGGTCCGCGGGCGGATCGGACTGCGTTCGTGGAAGCTGGTGCACTGGCTTGCGTATGCGGCGTGGCCGGTGGCGCTCGTCCACGCGTTCGGGACCGGCAGCGACGCGAAGGCCAGCTGGTTCGGGCTCGTCGCGCTCGGGTCGGCGGCGGCCGTCGTGCTCGAGGTGCTCTGGCGTGTCATCGCGGCTCGCGAGGGCCCGGGGGCAGCTCGCCTCGTCGGAGGGGTTGCCGCCGTAGCAGTGCCCGCCGCCATCGCCGTGTGGGCTGTGAGCGGGCCGCTTGCCTCTGGCTGGGCTCGGCGCGCTGGCACGCCTGCGCGACTGCTCGCGGCCCCAGCGGCCACCTCGACGACCGCTGCGACCGCCAACGACTCCCTGCCCTCGGTCCCGTTCGAGGCTCCCCTCGCCGGCTCGTTTTCGACCTCTGCGCCCGATTCCGGCGGGCTGGTGACGGTCGCGCTGCGCGTGACGGTGGGCGGCGGCTCGAAAGGGCTGCTGAACATGATCCTGCGCGGCGTCCCCCTCGAGGGCGGCGGCGTGCAGATGACCGGGAGCCGCGTGACCTACGGCCCGCAGGCGAACCCAGGCGCGTACTCGGGCGAAATCGTGTCCCTCGAAGGCCCGCGACTCGTGGCCTCAGTCCAGGACGGTCAAGGCAACGCGCTCGACCTGAGGCTGCTCCTGCAGATCGATCCCTCCAACCGGACCCTGAGCGGGTCGATGCGCGTCACGTGAGCTCGGCGAGCGCGGCGTTCGGTCCGGACCCAGGGCTGCCTCGCCTGTTCGCAGGTTCGCGCCGAGACGGATTGCCTCTCCGCCTCGACACCCACGCCGCGACGCACGGGCCGATGCCGTCCGCGCGCGGACTGATCGAGCTCGTGACCGACAGCGGGCTGCGCGGCCGCGGCGGCGGCGGCTTTCCGACCGGACGCAAGCTCGCTGCGGTCGCCGCCGCCCGGCGGCGGCCGATCGTGGTCGCGAACGGCGCGGAAGGAGAGCCCGTCAGCTTCAAGGACAAGCTCCTTCTGCGCCGGGCGCCGCACCTCGTGCTCGACGGCGCCGCTCTCGCTGCCGCAGCCGTCGGCGCGCGAGAGGTCGTCGTGGCGCTCGATCGGATGGCGGGTGAAGAGATCGGCGTGGTCTCCGACGCGCTCGACGAGCGGCGCGACCGCGGGCTGGGCTGGCGCCTCGCCGTGGTCCCTCCCGGCTTCGTGACGGGCGAGGAGACGGCGCTCCTGAGCGCGCTCCAAGGCCGCGACCCGAAGCCGACGTTCACGCCCCCGCGGCCGTACGAGCGCGGTCTCAACGGCGCGCCGACTCTGGTGCAGAACGTCGAGACCCTGGCGCACGTCGCACTGGTCGCCCGCCACGGCCCGCACTGGTTCCGCGCCGTCGGGACGGCTCGAGAGCCGGGCTCGGCGCTATTCACGATCTCGGGCGCGGTCGGCAGGCCCGGCGTCTACGAGGCTTCCTTCGGCACGCCGATGCGCGCGCTCGTCGAGCGGGCCGGCGGCGTCCGCGGCGCGCCTGGAGCGTTCCTGGTCGGCGGCTTCTTCGGGAGCTGGATCGACCCCGTCGCAGTACAGGACCTCTCGATGCTGGACGCCGACCTCGAGCGGGCGGGCGCCGCGGTCGGCGCCGGTGCGCTGGTCGTGCTGCCTGCCGCCGCCTGCGGACTCGACCAGTCGGCTCGCGTCGCCCGCTATCTGGCCGAGGAGAGCGCCGGTCAGTGCGGTCCTTGCGTCAACGGCCTCGGAGCTCTGGCCGGCGCGCTCGAGACGCTCGCCGCTGGGCACGCCGACTGCCGCCCTGACGCGCTGCGCTGGCTGGAACAGGTCCGTGGGCGCGGCGCGTGCCGTCATCCCGACGGCGCGGCCCGCTTTTTCGAAAGCTCGCTCGAGGTCTTCGCCGGCGAGGTCGAGCTGCATCTTCAGGGACGCTGCAGCGGCAGGCGCGGCGAGTTCATCCCGACGGGCCGGACCTGGTGAGCACCGTCGTCCGCGTCAACCCGATCGCCTGCGACGGCAGCGGCCTGTGCGCCGAGCTCCTGCCCGAGCGAATCCGGCTCGACGACTGGGGCTATCCAATCGTCGACCCGCGCCCGCTGACGCCCGAGTTGCGCGAGCACGCGGAACGGGCCGTCGCGGCCTGTCCAAAGCTCGCACTCCTACTCCAGAAGGAAGCGGCCGCTAGAGGTACATGAGCCACTTCGAGCCGCAGTCGCAGTCCTTGTGCTTGCGGCCGCACTTCGTGCATTCCCAGTAGGTCCACCAGATCCATTTCAGGTGGTTGAGCTCGAGCACGATCAGCGCGATGCACCAGAGGAGGATCTGCGTCTGGCCCACGGCGGAAGCCTCTCTCCGCCGTGGGCGCCGGTCAATGGGCCGACCGGCTCATTTCGGCGGGGGGCGGCACCAGCGTCAGGACGGGGCGGCGCCCCGCTGCAGCTTCCTGCAGCCGCGCGAGCGCGAGCTGCACGCGCGCGTCGCCGGCCGCGGCGCGGCGGAAGGCGGCGTGGATGCGACGCTTCGGCGGCGATGTCCGGATCGGCTTCGCGACGAGCGAGGGGGGCAGGTCGAGCTGCGAGAGCACCGGAATCACTGCGAGGCCGACGCCGGATGCGACCAGGTGGTGCAGGGCGCGGTGGTCGACCGTCTCGGCGGCGATCCGCGGCTCGAAGCCGGCCGCGGCGCAGGCGCGCAGCAGGAAGGGGTGGCAGGACGACGCGTTCGTCGAGTTGATCCAGGGCTCGTCGGCCAGGTCGGCCAGCTCGACGTCCGGGCCCGCGGCTGCCGGGTGCGAGCGCGGCACGACGACGTCGATCGGGTCGTCGAAGAGCGGCACGAGCTCGATCGGGCCCGAGACGCGCAGGGGGACGAAGTCGTACTCCCAGAGGATCGCGACGTCGACCTCGCCGGCCTTGAGCCGCGCCAACCCGACGCGCGGGTCGGCTTCGACGATGTGGGCCTCGAGCGTCCCGGCGGCGGCCGCTTCGGCGACGATCGTGGCTGCGGCGCTCGCGAACGAGGCGATCCGGACCGGCGGCGCGCCGGTGCCGGCGACGGCTTTGGCCTCCGCTTCGGCGTCTGCGAGCTGGGCCAGGATCGGCTCGGCGCGCTCGACGAGCACGCGGCCGGCGGCGGTGAGGTGGACGCTGCGCCCGCGCCGCTCGAGCAGCTCGCAGCCGACCTCGCGCTCGAGCGCGCTCAGCTGCTGCGACACCGCCGAGGGCGTGAACGAGAGCGACTCCGCGGCCGCGCGAATCGTCCCGTGCAGGGCGACCTCGCGGAGCGTGCGGAGCCGGCGGACGTCGAGCATCAGCTCTCCTTAACGATACGCCAAGGAAGTCGGACTGGTGCGCCGGCGGAGCCAACTGGCACGGTGTGCCGATGAAGGCGTTGCGCCGGGTCGCATTCCCGTTCTGGCTGGCTGGCTCTCGCCTGCGCAGGCGGCGCGGGTCGCTGCTCCTCGTCGTGCTCGGGCTCGCGGCCGCGACGGCGATGCTGGCCGCGGTTCTCGCCGGGACGACGGCCGCCGAGGACCGCGAGGTCGGGCGGCAGGTCGCGCAGATCCCGGCCAAGGTGCGCGCGGTCCGGGTGAACTGGTTCAGCGTCGGCGGGCAGGTTGCGCCGTACTCGGCGCTCGACGGGAACGTGCGCCGGGAGCTGCGCCATGCCTTGCCCGAGCACGCGACCGGAACCGCCCTCTACAGCGAGAGCCAGCTCGGTGGCTCCGGGACGCTCGTCGGCCTGGGGGCAGTGGACGACCTCGGCAGCTGGGTACGACTCCGCTCCGGGCGGGTCCCACACGTCTGCCGGCCGGATCGTTGCGAGGTGCTCGTCATCCGCAGCGGCGGGAGGCTCCCGAACGTGCCCGGCCTGCGGCTCGTTCCGGTCGGCGAGGGCGACCTCGAGACCGCCGCGCTGTTCGGGGACGCGGTACCTGCCGAGGGGTTGAACCAGTCGACCTTCGTCCAGCACATCGCGCGCTACCACCGGCCTGCGCCGCCGCCGCTCGTGCTTGCCAACGGCGTGGCCGCGCTCGACCGCTCGCCGCGCCTCCACAACTCGTACCGCAGCTACGGCTGGGTCGTGCCGCTGAAGCGCGGCGCCGTGCGCTCGTGGTCGGCGAACGACCTGGCGAACCGGATCGACCAGGCGCGCACCGCCTTCCAGACCGGGACGTTCGGGTTCGAGCTGACCGCTCCGACGGACGAGCTGCGCACGGCCGCGGGCGACGCCCACGTCGCCGGCCGGCGGCTGCTCCTCCTCGGCGGGGCGGCGGTCGCGCTGCTGCTGGCGTTCGCGGTACTCGTCGGCGCGCGGCAGCGGCGAGACGCGGACGCCCTGCGCGGACGGCTGCAAGCGGTGGGCGTCCGCCGTTGGCAGAGCACCCTCGTGATCCTGGTCGAGTCGCTCACGGCCGCCCTCGCGGGAACGATCCTCGGCTGGGTCGCCGGCTCGGCGGCCGCGGCGGCGATCGCGGGCCGCAGCGGCGAGCCGGTCGGCGAGCTGCTCCGCCACTCGGTGCTCACCGGCCGCGGCCTGACGATCGCTCTCGTGGTCGGAGTCGTCGCCGGGGTGGTCGTCGCGCTCGCGCTGACGATCGCGCCGGTCGAGGTGGGGGGCCGCTCGATCTCGCCGCTCGACGTCGCCGCCGTCGGGGCCGCGCTCGCCGTGGTGATCGCGCTGGCGCGAGGCTCGGCGAATGCGTCGGAGCTCCTGGCCTCGAACGACACCGGGCTCGTCCTGCTCTTGCTGCCCGCGCTCGTCGGGCTTGTCGCCGCGGTCGCGGTGGCTCGCCTGCTGCCGCTGGCACTGCGTGGGCTCGAGCGTGTCGTGCCGAAGGACGCGCTCACGCTCAGGCTCGCCGCCCTCGGCCTCGCCCGCCGGCCGGGGTACGCGTCCGTCGCGGTCGCCTTCGTGGTCGTCTCGGTCGGCTTCGCCCTCTTCGCGTCGACCTACCGCTCGACGCTCGAGACGGGCCAGCGCGAGCAGGCAGCGTTCGCGACCCCGGCAGACGAGGTGCTCAGCGAAGACCTCTCCCAGCTCGTGCCGGTGCGGGCGATCGTGACACCCGAGGTCGAGCGGTCGCTGGGCGTGCAGACGAGCCGCGTGACCAGGCTCGCCGGCAACATCGCGGGCGCGCAGGTGACCGGGATCACGGTGCTCGGCGTGCCGCGCTCGACGCTCCCGCGGATCGACGGCTGGCGCTCCGACTTCGCGGCCCCGAGCCCTGCAGAGCTCGCGCGCAAGATCGACCCGGGACGGAGCATCGCGCTGCGCGGGCCGACGCTGCCGCGCGACGCCCGGCGCCTCTCGGTTGCAATGACGGTTCGCGGCACGCTCGTCGGCCTCGTGGCGTACGTCGCAGCGCGCGACGGGTCGTTCGTCCCGATCCGGCTGGCTCGCAACGAAGGCTCGCGGCCGCGCGTGCTCGTGGCCCGCGTTCCTCCCGAGGCGCGGGGCGGCAAGCTCGTCGCGTTCCGGTTCGACCCGCCGCCGAAGCTGATCGAGCGGGGCGCGAACTCCGGCGGCCCGGCCGTCGGCACCGTCGTGCTCGGGCCGCCGCGCGTCGACGGGCGCGCGCTGACCGACTACGGCGACTGGGTCGGCACCACCGGCGTCGCCGGCTTGACCCGGCATGGCGCGCTGCGCTTCGGGTTGACGCTCACGAACGAGGTGGACACCTACGTCCGGCCGCGCCAGCCGACCGACGGCCTGCAGATCCCGGCGATCGTCTCGCCGCTGATGGCCCAGCTCGCCGGGCCGGACCGCGTCTTCGGCGTCGTCGTCGCAGGTGAGCCGCTCGTCTTCCGCGTCGCCGCGGTCGCGCATCGGTTCCCCGGGATCCTCGAGAGCCAGACCTCGGACTTCGTCGTCGTCGACCAGCCGGCGCTGGCCGCGGCGCTCAACGTCGCGAGCCCGGGCTTCGGCTTCCCGACCGAGCTCTGGCTCGACGTGCCGGGCTCGCGCCGCGCGGTCGTCGAGGCGAAGCTGCGGAAGCCGCCGTTCACGGCGCTCGCCGTCGCTTCGCAATCGCAGCGCGAGGCCTCGCTACGCCACGAGCCAATCGCCCGCGGCGCGCTCGCGATGCTGGAGGCGGCCGCGATCACGGCGGTCGTCCTGGCGCTGCTCGCGCTCGTGCTCGGCGCCAGCTCCGAGCGCCGTGACGAGGCGGCGGAGCTGTTCGACCTCGAGGCGCAGGGCGTCGCACCGGCGAGCCTGCGGCGCCAGCTGCGGCTGCGAGCATCGATGGCCGGTCTGGCGGGCGCCCTCGGGGGAGCCGTGACCGGCCTCGCGCTCTCGCTGCTCGTGGTGCGCTTCGTCGAGCTGACGGCGAACGCGACGGTGCCCGAGCCCCCGCTCGAGCTCGCGCCCGACTGGCCGCTGATCCTCGCCGCTGCGGCCGTGGCCGCCGTGATCGCCGCCGCGCTCGTCGCGCTCGCGACCCACCGCGCCTTCCGCGGCCGTGTCCCCGCGCGCTACGGGGAGGCCGCGTGAGCTCGCTCGCGATCGAGGCGAACGACGTCTTCCGCGTCCACTCGACGCCGGAGGGCGACGCCGCCGCGCTCCAGGGCCTGACCCTCGGCGTCGCCGAGGGCGAGATCCTGACCGTGCTCGGCCCGAGCGGCGCGGGCAAGACGTCCTTCCTGCGAATCCTCGCCGGGCTCGACGTGCCGTCGGCGGGGACGGTGCGGGTGTTCGGCCGCAACCTGCGCTCGCTCGGCCGCGGCGACCGGGCGCGCTATCGAACCGACGTGGTCGGCTACCTCGACCAGCACTACGACCGCGCGCTCGCGCCCGAGCTGACCGCCGTCGAACTGGTGGGCCTGCGCCTGCGCGCCGACGGCGCCGAGTGGCGGCCGCGGGCCGAGGCTCTGCTCGAGCGCGTCGGGCTCGCTGCCAAGCTCGACTCACGACCGGGTGAGCTCTCCGGCGGCGAGCAGCAGCGGGTCGCGCTGTGTGCCGCTCTCGCGCACAACCCGCGGCTCCTGCTGGCCGACGAGCCGACCGGCGAGCTCGACGAGGCGAGCGCGCGCCTCGTCTACGACGCGATCGCCGAGCTCGCGGCCGTGGAGGGCTGCACCGTCGTGATCGTCAGCCACGACCCGGCCTCGACCTCGGTCGCGGATCGCTTCGTGCACATCCGCGACGGCCGCGTCAGCGAGGAGACCGTCGGCGGCGAGGACGCGATCGTCGTCGGCCGCGGCGGCTGGCTCCGGCTGCCACAGGAGTTCCTCGAGGGTGCGGGTATCGGCGCGCGTGCCTTCGCCTCGCTGGAAGACGGTCGCATCGTGGTCAGCTCGGCCGGCAGCGACGGCGCCGTTCCGCATCAGCCCGAGCTGCCGCTCGCCGCAGCCGTGCCCGGCCTGCCGGTCGGCATCCTCAGCGGCGTGGTCAAGACGCACGGCCACGGCGCGACGGCCGCGCGCGTCTTCGCCGGCCTCGACGCCGTCTTTCCGGCGGGCCGGCTCACGACAGTCACCGGCCCGTCCGGCTCCGGCAAGACGACGATGCTGCTCCTGCTCGCTGGGCTCGAGCTTCCGGACGCCGGCGAGGTGCTCGTCGACGGGACGGCCGTGAACGCGCTCGAACGGCCTGCGCGCGCCGAGCTCCGCCGCCGCGAGATCGCACTCGTGCCGCAGCAGAGCGGGCTCGTCCCGTTCCTGAGCGCGCGCGAGAACGTCGAGCTCGGCCAGGCGATCCGCGGGCTCGACCACGACGCGCACGAGTCCCTCGCCGCCGTCGGCCTCGGCGAGCGGGCGGGACAGCGCGTCTCGCGCCTGTCGGCCGGCGAGCAGGTGCGCGTCGCGGTGGCGAGAGCGCTCGCTGCAAAGCCGAGGCTCCTGCTCGTCGACGAGCCGACCGCCCGCCTCGACCAGGCGAACGCCCGGCGCCTGGCCGCGCTGCTGGTCGCGCTCGCGCGCGAGACCGGCGCCGCGGTCGTCTGCGCGACGCACGACCCGGTGGTGATCGAGCAGGCAGACGACGAGCTGGCGCTTGCGGCCGAGCCCGTCCCAGTAGGCTGAGCGCGTGGAGGGCATCAGCCTCGAGGAGCTGCAGCTCGCTGCGCGCAACCACGGGATGCCACTCGAAGCCCTGCGCTGGCCGGTCACGCCGGTCGGGCTCCACTACCTGCTGACGCACTACGACGTCCCGGTCGTCGATCCGGGCTCCTGGCGGCTTGCGGTTCACGGCGAGCGGGAGCTCGAGCTCTCGCTGGACGAGCTCCGCACACGGCCCGCGACCGAACTGACCGTGACGATGGAATGCGCCGGCAACGGGCGCGCGCGCTTCGACCCGCGGCCGGTCAGCCAGCCGTGGCTGAACGAGGCGATCGGCACCGCGCGCTGGCGCGGCACGGCGCTACGCCCGCTGCTCGAGGAGGCGGGCGTTCCCGACGCGACGGTCGAGGTGCTCCTCACGGGGCTTGACCGAGGTGTCGAGGGCGGAGAGGAGCAGGCCTTTCAGCGCTCGCTGCCGCTCGACGAAGCGCTGCGCGACGAGGTGCTGCTCGCCTACGAGATGAACGGCGCGCCGCTCCTCCCGCAGCATGGCTTTCCGCTCCGCGTGATCGTCCCCGGCTGGTACGGGATGACGAACGTGAAGTGGCTCGGGCGGATCGAGTTCCTCGAGACGCCGTTCGCGGGCTACCAGAACAGCCAGGGTTACCGGCTCCGCCAGACCGAGGACGACGAGGGCGTGCCGCTCGACCGGATGCGACCGCGTTCGCTGATGGTGCCGCCCGGGATCCCGGAGTTCCTCAGCCGCGACCGCTTCCTCGAAGCCGGCGAGGTCCTGCTCGAGGGCCGCGCCTGGTCGGGCCACGCGCCGATCGCGTCCGTCGAGGTGAGCGCCGACGGCGGCTCGAACTGGGCCCTCGCCGAGCTCGAGCCGGACGGCGAGCGCTGGGCCTGGCGTGGCTGGACGTATCGCTGGCAGGCCGAGCACGGCGACCACCTTCTCTGTTCTCGCGCGCGAGACGAAGTGGGCAACGAGCAGCCGCTCGAGATGCCGTGGAACGTCGGCGGCTATGCGAACAACGCCGTGCAGACCGTGCGCGTGACGGTCAG
>Ga0247691_1000180_pt1 | contig 14660 bp, 17 predicted proteins | sample CNK32_metaG_FD_182721 | JGI IMG/M metagenome (GOLD analysis project Ga0247691, IMG submission 182721) | Soil microbial communities from Purdue University Martell Research Forest, Indiana, United States - CNK32 | ecosystem: Environmental > Terrestrial > Soil > Temperate forest > Bulk soil...
TTATCTTCCGTGGCGACAATACAGATCATCGATTTCGGCTGGATCGGAGCATAATTCCCGTTAGCCCAGGTATTTTGGAACGGACAGACAAACTCTGTTCCGAGTGCATTTTGTCCTTTTAATGAGTAGGTTTCCGGGTTATTGACAATGGTTACCACCTCGTAAACCACCGTGATCAAGGTATCTGCTTCGATCTTTATTCCATAGTTCAATACGTTATCTGCAGGTTTGGATTCCAGGGTATTAACGATTGCGTCCAAAAAAAGAGAACTCAATGAGTTTGCGGGAACCACAAAAGTGGAATCGTATGTTCCTGCCGGTTGGTATACCCGAACAGTTGTCGGTGAATTGAATGTGGAGATTCGCAGTGCCAATGGAGTATTCCCGGCATGGCTAGGAGTTACCCATGGTGCAGCGAACCAAAAGACTGAGTCAATCTGACCTTTACTTTCAAATGATCCGATCGTAAATATCAAAGCTAGTAGCAGTATTATTCGACGTAATTTCATAAGCTCTAAATTCATCCTACTATTTATTCTTATCGATTTCCTTTTGGATATCTTCCAGAATACTATTATTCAATTTATCATCTTCCTCCTCTAGCGAAGGTCTGTTTTTCGTAATAATAAATGAGATCCCGATTTCATGGGAACCTGCACTGTATTTTCTCAACTTGGTGTAACTGTAGTCGTAACCGTAAGTAATCGACAAACGGCTTTTCAATCGCACACCTACAAAAATTCCCATTGCATCCTTAGTCCTGAAATTCAAACCTCCGAAGAACTTATCCTTATAAGTCAATTGCGCCAAAATAGAAAGCTGAGCCGGAACCGGTTTGGTATATCTGAACAGGATTGCAGGTCTTAATTCCCAGTCCTTCTTAAACACAAACTTGTATGAACTCATGAATGTGTAATGGAATTGCAAATTCTGATTGTACGAGTTGAAATTCAATCCTTTTCCAAGCAGATGATCAATTGTACCGCTAAACTCAAATTTATCACTGTATAATCTGAAACCTGCATTTACATCAAATGCATTTCCGGAATAACTGTTCCCGGTAAAAATAGGATCTCCGGCATCAGCAATAACTGCATCATACAAACGAACGCGGTACTGAACAAATCCCGGACGGACACCCAGGCCCATTTTCCATTTTTTGCTCATCTTGATCTGGTATCCGTAATTCAGGTAAATACCTGTTTTACCTAATAAACCTGTCTGCTCTGTCAGTAATTGCACTCCGTAACCGTGCTTTGCCTTATTCTTGAATGATCCGTGGAAATTCAGATAGAAGTTTTTAGGAGCATCCTTAAATCCAACCCATTGATTCCTATTAAAAAAGCTCACTTCATGATAATTCGTACTTCCCACATAAGCAGGAGAGTAATGCAATGGATTTGCGAGCACATTCGTAAATAAACTTTGTTGCTGTCCGTATGAAACAAAGAACAGAATAACAAATAAGCTTGTGATAAAATTCTGCTTGTTCATCTTAATCTCGTTTTCTTAACACCATTAATACTCCTTTGTAGATATCCGGCTCTGCATTTGCATTCAGCTGGATCACATACAAATAATTTCCATCCGGAACATCTTCACCTTTATAGGTTCCGTCCCAAGGAATGTCATATCCATCCGATGTGAAAACAGTTTGCCCCCACTCGTTGTAAATCTCCACATGTACATTCGGATAATCCAGATCCAGGAATTCCAGTTTCCACACATCATTCGAACTATCACCATTCGGTGAAATAATGGTTGGGATCAAGGTATTGATCTCATTTGTAATCGTATTGATCGCTACAAATCGGATCGCGCTATCTATACAACCCAATGCATTGGTAATTTGAAGCACGATATAGTAATTGCCATTCCCATAATAAGTATGGCTCGGATTCATTGCACTGGAAGAAGATCCGTCCCCAAAATTCCAGGAATAGCTTACAGCATAATCGGAAGTATCAATGAAATTGAACACTGCTCCGATATTCATTCCTCCATTGGAATTGTAAAAGAATCCTGCATCCGGCAGAGGATCAATGACCACCGGAATAACAACCGTATCCGAACAACCATTTACGGTAGAAACAATATGTGTAATGGTATAGGTCCCTCCACTTGCAAATTGCTGACTCACATTAGCCAATGAAGCCGAACCTTGTCCTCCGAAATCGTAGAGCCAGGAATTAATGGTTTCTGAGCTTGTGGAAGCATCCGTGAATGCAACAGTGACTTGATTATTGGGACATGAACTCACCGAAGTGAAATCAGCAACCGGTTTATCATAAAGGGAAACAGAAATGGAAACCGTGTCCTTACATCCATTGGAGTTAGTCACGATCAACTCCACGGGATAAGTACCCGGAAGTGAATAAGTGTATGAAGGGTTTTGAGCTATTGATGTCTGCCCAGCCTGGAATTTCCAGGACCAATTTGTCAAGGTTCCGGAACCTGGAAGTGAAAAATCTGTAAATACTGTCGGAAGGCCCTCACAAACATTTGTTCCACTGAAGTTTGCAAATGGTGGCGCGACAAAATTGATCTGGATCGCATCCGAGACCACATTACATGTTCCGTTATTCGTAGAAGTTAGGGTCAGAACAACGCTTCCGTTTGAAATTTCAGTAGCTGTAGGGGTATAAATTGCATTCAATGCATTAACTGAAGGAGTATATGTTCCGAATCCACCGCTCCAGACAGCTCCAAATCCGGTTCCGGTCACGCTCCCATTCAACTGAACCTGAACTGCATTCGAACATTTTAATTGATTTGGTCCCGCATCCACTTTAGGCGCATCGTTGATTGCAACATAAATACTATCCTGAACCGGAAGGCAATTTCCATTGGAAGTGGATTCCAGGTAAATCCAGACAAAACCTGCCGTTGTATCTGCAACACTTGGAATGTAAGTACAGTTCAAAGAACTATTGTTCGGCGAAAAAATTCCCGACCCGCTTGTTGACCAAAGTCCCGTATTCGTTGGTCCGCTAACTGTTCCGGACAAACTCACATTGGCATTATTGGCACAAACGATCAATGTATCAGGACCAGCGTCAACAATTGCTGCAGTCGTAAAAACCACATTCATCGTATCCGTAACAGCGGCACACGAAGCAGCATTGGTAGATGTCAGTATAAACTGGATCGCTCCGGAAGAGATATCTGATACCGAAGGAAGGTAATCTGCATTCAATGTATTTGCATTCGGCAGGAACATTCCTGATCCATTAGAAGACCAAATACCCGTTGCAGCACCTCCACCAACAATTCCATTCAACTCAATAACCGCATTGTTTTCACAAATCGACTGGTCCACATTTGCATTTACAAGTGGTGCAGGAGTGATTTCCAGGTACATCGTATCCTTAGCAACCGGACAGAAACCTGTAGTTGAAAGAATGATACGGACGGGACTTATCAAAGTATCCAAAGGGCTCGGAATGTACGTATTCGGAACGATATTCAATCCATTCTGGAAAGAACCATACCCATTACTCGACCAAGCACCAGTTACCGCTCCACCACCAACACTTCCTGATAAAGTATAACTTATGTTTGCACAAACGGTATCATTCAAGCCCGCATTTGAATAAGCAGTTGCGTAAAAATCCGTGTTGAATGCGTAAGAAGCTCCCGAAGTTGCACCGCCCCCTGTAATGGTTCCCATGGTGAAAATATCCGACAGGTTCACGATCATGTTGTGGCTATTCACCGGAACATCCGTTGTATTGAAGAAAATACGTGCAGCAGTATAAAGTCCCGACGTACCCGGAACAGGCTGGAACATTCCCGGAGTAATGAAGCCTGGCATTCCATTCAAATAAAAGTTTCCTTCAAAACCCGAACGGGTAACCAAAACAATTCCAAGGGAATCAGCACTTGATCTTGAAAAGGCCATGTTATTATTTCCTTTGCAATTGATACTCGGAACAACAGCAGCACTCAATTCACAACCAAACCCGGAAACATGGTACACGTATACCGGTTTAGTTGATTTGATATATAACAGATCCTCAGTCATTGGAATCTCCAGTGTTTCGGAAGAATTGATCAATGTTGTATTCGTGCTTATTCCTGTAACTTCTATCGTAGAAGCATTTTGAGTTGCCAGTACATAGATCCGGTCATGTGTCGAAGTTCCCTTGTAGATTACGTAATCCGTTCCAATCGATGGTGTCGGGATCAATTGATCACCGATCATATCCGAACATGCAGACTGAACCAGTTGACCATCAAACAAGGTAATTGCAATAGGTTTATTCGATGAGACGATGGATCCTGCAAGACTGGTAACGGCAGAAACATTCACATCCCTTGCGCTATATGTTTGTCCGGCATTCAGGACGACTGAAAAACTTGCGTTCGCCAAATGCCCAGTAATATCTGTTCGTGGAGTAATCAGGACGGTGGTGTTGTTCATTGAAGCAACAATTTCTATTCCCGAATAGGTTGCCGGGGTTGCCGCTGCATTATTCCAAAACTTCTGAAATGGAGTATAGAAATTTGTCCCCAAAGCCTTTCCTCCTTTGAGACTAAAGCTTTCCTTGTTGTTGGGAGCATTTACCTCATAAACGGCATTGATCAATCCGGTGGATGAAATCTTAATTCCATTGTTTGAAATGGTATTTCCGGACGGGCTTTCAATCTGAGCGATGATGGAACTCAGGTTGATGCTATCACTTGAAAATGTAGACATATTCAAGGTTAACGGAACAAAAGCACCATTTGCAGGTTGAGAAACGGTAATGAAAGCGGGCTGGCCATACGTTTGAAAACGTAGCATGACAGGAACCTGACCTACTCCACTTGAAACATCAGGAGCAGCAAACCAAAAAACGGTATCCCTTTGAGCAATCGAACTCACAGCAGTAGTAAGTGAAAACGCAAGAAGGAAAAGTTGAATAAATCTGAACATATTAGGACTATCTCAGTTTGGAGGTGGCAAAGATAGCTCAATAGGACTTGCTTTTAACTAAAATTAAGAAAGTGAAACATGCCATTCACACAGTCAAAGTCGAAGTTTAAAAATAAAAATCAGTTAGTTACGAATTTAACACGGATTTGAAATTTCAAAAGCAGGCAGCCTAATTAATTAGTTCAAACTAATTTTTTCATCGGTGATTCGGAGGTAGATCAGGCTTCAATTTTGCTGCCCGGTCATGCAACACAATACTGCCTGTGACGGCAACATTCAGGGAGGAATTTCCGGGAAGTTTGATCACTTTCCTGCATTTGGCCAAAACAGAATCCGGAAGCCCCTGATCTTCCGAACCCAACAGGTAAATTGCGCGTTTCGGATGCTCGAAATCATGCAGGAATTCGGCATCATCCGTCAATTCAATGGCAATCAGGTGGCAATCATACGGCACATTTTCGCACAAATCCTCTAGAGAATCGTAATGAAAATAAGGGATTCTCGCCCAAGTACGGGTTACATCCGAAGATTGTTTCTTATAACGTTTCCCAACGGTAAAAATATAGGATGCCCCCAGGATATAGGCCGATCTCCAGAGTGTTCCGATGTTATGATCCGTTTTCGCATTGAACACACCGATTGCGCAATAGCCCTGGACATTTGAAGTTCTCATACGGAGATATCGGGATTTTTATCAACAAGCGCATTTCCAATGTGGAAAATAGCATCTCCCTTATTCACCAAAGGGGCTTCATTGGTACAAATAATATATCCTTTCGAATTCGATTTGATCTTGCGCTCCGAGGAACCATAAGGGTCACTGACAAAGCCCAGCAAATCTCCCTTTTCAACATATTGTCCGTTCTTCACTTCCGAATGAAAAACACCTGATTGCGGAGCTCTCAACCATTTGGAAGACTTGATGATAATCGATTCATTTTCAATTGGTTCCAGCTTGAAATTCTTCATGTGAAAATGATTCAAAATGCGCTGAATACCGAGTAATCCTTCTTCCACAATGGTTTCATCAATGGAGTTTGTTTTCCCACCTTCAAACAGGAGGATCTTCTTCCCCATTTTATTTAAAGCTTCGCGGACCGATTTCGAAATATAACCGGAATGAACAATGAATGGCGGGTTAAAAACAGTTGCCAGCTCCATACTGATTGGATCGGATAGCAGGCAGCGAACCTGGGCGATATTGGAACGTTGAGCGGAACCCGTATGAAAGTCAATTACGATATCCACATTCGGTGCAATTTGGTTCATGAACTGGTAAGCAAACTGACTTGCCAGCGAACCGTTCTTAGAACCGGGAAAACTGCGATTCAGATCCCTTCCGTCCGGCAACTCGCGCTTTAAGTTCAGGTATCCGAAAATATTGAAGACCGGAAGACAAATGATCGTTCCTGCAATCGGCTTATTCCATTTTTTACGGATCACCCTGCGAATGATTTCCATTCCATTGATCTCATCTCCATGCATCCCAGCCATTAGAAGGACAATTGGTCCATCCTTCAATGACCTTTCAACAAATACCGGGACCTGAACAGGCGTATGTGTATGCAACTTCGCAACATCCATGCTTAGTTCGACACTCTGACCAGGTAGAATCTCTTTTCCAAGTATGTAGAACTTTGCCATTTTTATCTTTTTACATTCTTCTCAATAAACGCAATAATTTTTCCGGCAATATCAACGCCTGTAGCACGCTCAATCCCTTCCAATCCGGGAGATGAGTTCACTTCCAACACCAAAGGTCCGCGGGAAGATTGCAACAAGTCAACTCCGGCAACACCCAAACCAACCGCATCCGCAGCCTTGATTGCCGTCATTTTTTCTTCTTCTGTCAATTCCAGGATAGTTGCTGTTCCACCACGATGCAAATTGGAGCGGAATTCCCCCTCTTTTCCCTGGCGCTTCATTGCTCCAACGACTTCTCCATCCACAATAAATGCACGGATATCCGCACCTCCGGCTTCCTTAATGAATTCCTGTACGATTACGCGTGCCTTCAAGCCGTTAAATGCTTCCAAAACAGATTGGGCAGCATTTTGGTTTTCAGCCAAAACAACTCCTAATCCTTGCGTTCCTTCCAATAATTTCAATACCACTGGCGCTCCACCAGCAGATGAAACTACATGCTCCACATTGCGGGAATAGTTTGTAAATACCGTTTTCGGAAGTCCGATCCCTTCTTTGGACAAAACCTGCAGACAACGCAGTTTATCCCGGGAATGAACAATTCCCCTGGAACTGTTTACAGAAAACACGTTCATCATTTCAAACTGACGAACTACAGCGGTACCATAGAAAGTAACGGATGCTCCCACACGTGGAATAACTGCATCAAAACCTTCCAGGTATTCCGACCCGTAAAACAGGGATGGTCCTTTTTGTTCAATTTCAATATTGCAACGCAAATGATCCACAACATGTGCTTCGTGTCCGTGCTTCTCTGCAGCCTCAACCAAACGTCTGGTAGAATACAATTGTGGATTGCGTGATAAAATGGCAATTTTCATTCTTTTTCATGAAAGGCTCATCCCTTTCCTTCGATCATATTATAGTTACTTATTCTCGTATTTGTAGGAGCAATTAGTTTTGGACGTATCTATCAGGAAACGTTTGTTCAATAATCTACGGCCTAACAATATGGGATTTCTCAAGCCCGTTCGTTCCGTCAGCGAAAATACGGTTTCATACGATTCTCCAAACAACTGAACGGTTCCTTTAACAAAAAATCGCTCTTGCGCCATCCCATTCGAACTTTTGACAATTTTCTTCTTAAAACTGCTAAAAATGACCTCCTTTCCCGTATAACCTGATATCGCCGTATCCAGGAACACTACGCGAAGTTGTTCTTTCTCGTCAAATTCGATGATTTCAATGGATTGGCAATGCATCGAACTGGAATAGGCTCCCGAGTCAATTTTCACGGGAACATTCTTCAATTCAAAACTTGGAAAGGAAACCAGGTCCTTCCGTCCGATTATTCTCTTATTCGTCGATTCCATATTTCTCCTTATCTTTGTACAGAAGTTGTTATTCGGTAATCGAAATTAGAAAAAAAGCGGTTGAGATGAGAAAAATGGCTTCAAATAAAAAAAAGTTAGCGGAATAAATAATAAATTGAAAAATTATTCCTAATATTGCACCCCCAATTATGGGATAGTGAAAGAAAATTAGAGTCATGGATTTTATCAGAGAGCTTCAAAAAGAACTAGTAGAATTGAAAGAATTCCCAGCATTTGGCGCTGGAGATACAGTAACAGTATCATACAAAATTAAAGAAGGAAACAAAGAGCGTATTCAGCAGTTTCAAGGTGTTGTTTTGCAACGTCGTGGACAAGGTACAACTGAAACGTTTACTGTTCGCAAAATGTCAGGAAACGTAGGTGTTGAGCGTATCTTCCCTATCTCTTCTCCTTTCATTGATACAATTACAGTAAACAAACGTGGAGCTGTACGTCGTGCACGTATCTTCTACTTCCGTGGTCTTACTGGTAAAGCAGCACGTATCAAGGAAAAAAGAAGCTTCTCTCACTCATAAGCCGAAGATTAAATCTCAATATATCGTCCCGATCCCGTACTTACGGGATCGGGATTTTTTTATGCCCTATTGTTTGGCATCAACTTTGCTTAAACGGGAATCATGAAAATCATCCCATTTATTCTACCCCTTTTGATTATCCCCGCTTGTACCGGACAAACCAAATCCTCCTCTCCCGATCCAAAACCGCTTGAAACCACGATAGACAATCCTGTCACCAACCCAATTCAGGAACTTTACGAGCAATACCAGGGAACTAATGCGCGAAGTATTTCCAGTGGCACGGTAAGCAATGGAAGCCTCAAAAACGGAAAACTATTTCCTTTCAAAGGACCGAATTTCATTTATTTCGATTCCACAAGTTATCTCAGTAAGCATGCGTTCACCAATGAGAAAGTGCACCGAACGGTCCTGGCAACCTATCAGCAGTTTGAATCTACGCTTCCGCATTTCGAATTCGGGCTCATGGAATGTTCCAACGAACACGGTGGTAAAATCTGGCCACACAGAACACATCAGAATGGACTGAGTGTCGATTTCATGTCGCCACTTCTTAAAAATGGTACTTCATCTATGGATTTCAACACCATCGGACTTCCACATTATTTGATGGATTTTGATGAAAATGGAGTTTATATGGAAGACAGCACTTATTCCATCGATTTCAATCTGATCGCTAAACACCTACTGGAACTGAATCAACAGGCCAAGAAAAACGGATTGAAGATTGAAAAAGTGATTTTGAAGATTGGGTTAAAGGACAACTTGTTTGCCACGGAATACGGAAAAAAACTGAAAGCAAGTGGCATTTATTTCGCCACCCATCTTAGTGATTTGATTGATTCGTTGCATGATGATCATTATCATGTGGATTTTTCAGAATGAGAAACAGTCCCGATAGTTAAAAACCTTGACCGCAGCGTCAAAGGCTATCGGGAGAGAATGAAGAAAACCATTTACTCAATAAAACCACTTCTTAAAATTATTTCAGGATTGCCTTCCATTAAACATTTTATCTTGTCGGGTGTACTTGGTTCACAACATTCAAACTATGAAAATCATTCCATTTCTTGTAATTTGCCTATTTAGCAAAATTACTTACAGCCAATCAGATACTGTCCGGATCAAAGAACTCTTAATTGAGCTTACCAAAACACCCAAACCACGTAATTACCAAAACATCGATCAACTGAATGAAACCGCCGCATTCATTTACAGCTACTTCCGTCAATATGCCGATACAGTCTTCTACCAAACCTATTCAGTAAATGGCATTACTTACGGAAATGTGGTTGCCCGCTTTGGAGACACACTGAGCAAACGAATGATCATTGGCGCTCATTACGATGTTTGTGGCAACCAGGAAGGAGCAGATGACAACGCTTCAGGGATCGTCGGGTTACTCGAATTGGCGCGGCTCCTAAAAGGAAAAACAGGCGACAAATGCATCGAACTGGTTGCTTACACCCTGGAAGAACCTCCTTTTTTCAGGACGGAATACATGGGAAGTTTTATCCATGCGCAATCGCTCAAGAATTCAAATGCGCATGTGATTGGAATGGTTTCCCTGGAAATGATCGGTTACTTCGACGAAGCCAAGCATACCCAGGATTATCCGATCGGGTTCCTGAAGTTATTTTACGGTTCGCGCGGGAATTACATTACGGTTGTCAATAAATTCGGGAAAGGAAAAGGAGCGCGAAAATTCACCAAACACATGGACCGTTTTGCCCAACTTCCGGTAAAGAAATTCAACGGCCCGAAATCACTGACGGGAATTGATTTTTCCGACCATCTGAACTACTGGAAAATGGGCTTCAGTGCTTGTATGATCACAGACACAGCATTTTACCGAAACAAGAATTACCATCAAAAAACAGACGAGATGGGAACCTTGGATATTTCCCGAATGGCACTGGTAATTGACGGTGTATTTTTCAGTATCTTAGCTTAAATTCATTGATTATGAAACTACTGATATTCACTTCAATTTTAGCAATGGGAACTGCTAAAAGTTGTACCAAGGAAGATTGTACTGAAAAAGTCAAGGAAGATTGTGTTTGTACGATGCAATACGATCCGGTTTGTGGATGCAATCAGAAAACCTATTCCAATGCTTGTTCGGCTCAATGCCATGGAATTACCAAGTATGTGAAGGGGGAATGCCCGAATTAATTCAAAATGCAAAATTATGAATTCAAAAGAGGGTGTTGATCGATTCAACTTCTCCTTATTATTTTTGAATTTTGCATTTTTAATTTTGAATTGACAAAATGACTTCTCTAGAAACTGTAAAAGCATATTACGACGCTTTCAATTCCCGGAATTGGGACGAAATGTTGTCTTTGGTGGATGAACACATCACGCATGAACCCAACCAGGGGAAACCACGCATTGGGAAAGCGTTGTTCACCGAATTCATGCAGCACATGGATGCGAGTTATGCGGAAACCTTAAAGGAACTCGTACTTTTTTCTTCTACCACGGAAGGACGGATCGCAGCGGAATTTGTAGTTAACGGAACGTATAAGAAAGCCGAAGAAGGATTACCTCCGGCTCACGGACAAAGCTATGTTCTTCCTGCAGCCGCATTTTTGGAAGTACGCGATGGAAAAATAACCCGCGTAACGACCTATTACAACCTGGAATTGTGGATCGAATTGGTTTCTAAGTAACTCATGAACCAGCTGAAACGTGAATTGGCTATTGGATTTGAAATCGCTGAATTGATTCCTCAACTGGGGCCATTGCGAATAGCTGTTTTCCGGGATTTCCCTTACCTGTACGAAGGCACTTTGGAATACGAGCAGAACTACCTGCAAGTTTACACCCGGAATCCTTTAAGCATCGCTTTTTGTGTTTTTGATGGCAAAGAACTGGTTGGTGCAACGACCGGAATGCCTTTGATCGCCGAATCAAAGGAAATTCAGCAACCCTTTTTGGATCGCGGATTGAACATCGCTGACATTTTCTATTTCGGGGAAAGTATTCTTCTTCCCGAGTACAGGAGACAAGGGATAGGGCATCTGTTCTTTGATGTACGCGAAAAGCATGCCTTGGAAAACGGATTTAAAGTCACTGCATTCTGTTCTGTTGTGCGCCCGGAAGATCATCCTTTGCGACCTGCAGATTACCGGCCGAACACTGATTTTTGGAAGAAACGCGGTTATATCGAACAGGACTATTGCTGCAAGATATCCTGGCTGGACAGGAACGAAAGGGAAGAAACAGAAAAAGAACTCCGGTTCTGGACGAAGGAATGGAAGTGAGAATTTTAGAAAAAATTTTGACCTGAAATAAAGAAAACGAATGAAAACTCTCTGGTGCTGGCGATGCCAAATGGAAGTCCCGATGCTGGACGATGAAGAATTTGCAGTAGCTTCCAAGCTTTACAGGCAGGCATTTGGATTTGGAAAATCCGGATCTGTAAGTGAACGAATGCAACCTGTAGTAGATTACTATGAAAACCTAACAGGTTTAAAAACGATTCCCAATGCCATTATGCATCATCAGATTTCGCAATACGGTCCGGAATGTGAGACATGTGGAAAGCCCTATCGAACACCACAAGCTTCTTTTTGCGCAGCGTGTGGAAATAAACGATGAGTAACTAACGATTAAATCTCCTGGTAATGAAAAGACGAATTAAAACTCACCTAATACTGGCACTCTTGTTAAATTTTCTGGTGATTGCCAAACTCGTTCATTTCAGCTGGACAGGTAACGACAAAGCAATCCTGGTAGTCATTTTCTATTACTTTATATTGATCATAGCAAACATTCTTGTCTGGGTAATCCTCGATTACCTGAAACAACCAGTTGGCTGGATTTACAAGATCACTACAACCCTTTTGGTGGTTTTGATAATTCCGGTTATCTTACTTTCTATCTTACACTGATCAACATGAAAAAACATTACCTCTTTTTACTGCTCATTCTTTTCTCTTGCAGTTCTAAAAACAAGGAGTTGATCATCCATTTTGAAAACTCATTTGGGGTATCAGAGGGAGATCCTGTCGTCATCAACAATGAAATAATCGGAGAAGTAACCCAGGTTTCACTGGACAGGCATTACAAGCCTCTAATCCATATTTACCTGGAAAAAATTAATTACCTGCCCGTTGATTCTAAATTTACAATCGGCGCCAAAGACCTGATAGTGCGTGCAATTGTGGTGACTCCGGGGAAATCCAAAGTTCGGCTATCAACTAATAATCAGATCACTGGAATTCCACCTTCAATCCAAATTGACACATTGGGTATCAATCCTTTTAAGAAATAAGTTTTAAAACAACTAACTTAAAGTCATGAAAGCATTCATTGACCAGCAACGTGCATTTTTCAATTCCAATAAAACGAAAGATTTGGATTTCCGGATCGGGCAATTGCAGCAATTGAAAACGCTGTTATTGTCGAATCAGAATCGCTTGAACGAAGCCATTTACGAAGACTTCGGTAAATCTCCTTTCGAGACTTTCACGAACGAATTTGGATTGGTTTTCCTGGATATTGATGAAGCTTGCAGCAAATTGAAAAAGTGGGCAAAACGGAAGCGTGTACGAACCAACTGGGTGAATTTTCCTGCCAAAAGTTATATCATACCCGAACCTTTGGGAGTTTCTCTGGTGATTGGAGCATGGAATTACCCGTATCAATTGTCATTAGCTCCAGCCATTGCTGCCATTGCTGCCGGGAATACCGTGATCCTGAAACCAAGCGAATTGCCATCCAATACCAGTCGCATACTTGCAGAATTAATCAATCATACTTTTGATCCGGCATTTTTTCAGGTCGTAGAAGGTGGAATTGAGGAAACCACGGCTTTGTTGGAAGAACGTTTTGACAAGATCTTCTTTACCGGAAGTTCGAATGTTGGCCGGATTGTATACCAGGCCGCAGCGAAACACCTCACTCCTGTCACATTGGAATTGGGAGGAAAAAGTCCTGCTATTTTCACCGAAGATGCGAATTTGAAAATGGGAATCAAGCGCCTGATCTGGGCGAAGTTCCTCAATTCAGGCCAAACGTGTATCGCTCCGGATTATGTGCTTCTTCCAAAATCGATCAAAGCGGAATTCCTGCACCTGGCGAAAGAAGAAATCGAACAAGCCTCCTACTCCATTGAAAACGGGAATTACGTCCGAATCATCAACGACCGGAATGTGGAGCGCTTAAAACGTCTCATTGATCCCAAAAAAGTCTATTCCGGTGGCGAAGTATTTGAAGAAGAACGGATCATCCTGCCCACCTTGATGCAGGATGTGACTTTTGATGATACCATCATGCAGGAAGAGATCTTCGGTCCCCTGCTTCCTATTCTCACTTATGATTCCATTGACGATGCAATCCTGGAAATTAAAAAACGGGAGAAACCTTTGTCATGCTATGTGTTCACGACCAATTCCGCCCTCAAGAATAAACTCTTGAATGAACTTTCATTCGGAGGAGGTGCAGTGAACGATGCCATCATGCATATTTCCAATAATCGCTTGCCATTTGGCGGTGTCGGGAACAGTGGGATCGGTTCCTATCATGGTGAAGCGGGCTTCAGGACCTTTTCACATTACAAAGGTATCTTGGAAAAAGCAAGCTGGTTCGAGACCAAACTCAAATATTCTCCCTATTCCGAAGGGAAACTCAAGTGGATCAAACGATTGATGGGAACGAAATGAATTCAAAATTATGAATGCAAAATTCAAAAATGTAAAGGAAAGGAAGTTTTAACCTGTGAATCATATAACAAATCAGGCAGTTTGCATAGTGCTTTTTAGTTGAATATTCGGTACCTTTTCAGTGAATGATTCGATTACTTAAAAATAAAGGCTATGAGTAAGGGAAAACAAAAAAAACCGGGATCAAAACCAGAAGAGAAATTTCCGGGATACCCGATTTATCCTGATAATGAAGACATTTATCGAACGGACAAGGAAGAGAAAGATCTGGACCCGGAAGATATCACTAAAAAGAAAACTTCAACTACATCTTCCCTAGATAAGAACCTGGATGTTCCGGGATCGGAATTGGATGATGACCAGGAAGAGATTGGAAGCGAGGATGAAGAGAATAATTATTACAGCTTAGGTGGTGATGATCACGAATGAATGCAAAATTCAAAAGTTATGCGTTTTTGAATTCATCATTTTGAATTTTGAATTTGAATGAGATTGGCTGATTTCAGGGCTTTCTTAC
>Ga0247691_1000181_pt1 | contig 14634 bp, 13 predicted proteins | sample CNK32_metaG_FD_182721 | JGI IMG/M metagenome (GOLD analysis project Ga0247691, IMG submission 182721) | Soil microbial communities from Purdue University Martell Research Forest, Indiana, United States - CNK32 | ecosystem: Environmental > Terrestrial > Soil > Temperate forest > Bulk soil...
CCCGCGATTGGTACGTCAACATCACCCATCGGCCGCCTGAATTTAATGTGGCAGGGGTCCGAAAAAGAAACTGCCCGAGTTCCTCCATCTCTCGATTCACCGCTATCCGCAGCGCCAGAAACGTTTTTGTTGCGGGATGCAGTCTCTGCCTTCCCCATTGCTTCCGGACACCTGCCACAACCGTTGCCAGGTGCGCCGTGTCGCGGATTGGCCGCGCTTTCACGATGGACCGGGCGATCCTTCTGGAATCGTGCTCTTCTGCTTCCTGGTAGAGCAGGTCGGCCACTTCCTTCTCCGACCATCGATTCACAATCTCGTCTGCCGTCAGCGTGTCTTCTGCCGCTTCCCCGCTGCTCATCCTCATATCCAACGGCCCCGCTTCACGGAACGAAAATCCCCGCTCCGGACGGTCAAGCTGCATGCTCGAAACTCCCAAGTCGGCCAAGACCCCGTCCACGCTCGCTATCCCCAACCCGTGTACGGCCTCCGCAATCTTCGAGAACGGCGAGTGGACGAAACTCACTAAACTCCCAAACTCCTTCAGCCGCTCCTTCGCGATCTGCAGCGCCTGTGCGTCCCGGTCCAGGCTGATCAACCGGCCTTGTCCCAACGACAACCGCGCGGCGATGGCTGCCGAATGCCCGCCTGCTCCCAGTGTTGCGTCTACGTAGATTCCGTCCGGCTTTATTCGCAGCCATTCGAGCACCTCTTCCAACAGCACCGGCGTGTGTGGTGCACTCAATCTTTGCCACTCGCTTGCCCCGAGCGAAGCCGAGGGGCCGCTTCCCGTCTAAATCCCAAGGTCCCCCAGAATCTTGTTGTCTTCATCCGTGTACGGTTCGCTCTTCATCTGATCCAAAGCCCTCGCGTTGTTGATCACCTCCAGGTAATCCAACGCCCCCAGCACTGCCACGTCGCCCTTCGCCTGCGCCGCTTCCCTCAACACTGCGGGCAACAGCACTCGCCCTTGCCCATCCATTTCTACCGCCTGCCCGAAATAACTGGTGCGTAGCAAGAACTTGCGCTTCACCGGATGCGTGCTCGGCAGCTTGGCCAGCTTGTCCTCAATCTCCCCCCACACCTTCATGGGGTAGATTCGTGCCGTTTCACCGGTTGGACTGGTGATATAGAACTGGTTGCCAAATTCCTTCAAAGCGTCGAGAAACACGGCGGGTATCTTCAGACGACCCTTCTCGTCCACCTTCGCTGGACAGTTTCCCCGCAGTTTCACGTTGCCCACTTCGTTGGAGAATCGGTTTGCCCAATTCCACCACAGCCCTCTAAACCACCCTACTTTATTCTACTGAAAACCACTTTGTACCACTTGTTTCCACATCCTATTCCGATTCGTAAACATGTCAAGCGAATTTCTCTCGATTTGTGCAAATCGTGTGGATTTTAGGACTGTGTGTGCCAAGAAAGTTGACTATAAGGTTGTATTACCTTCGCCTAATGTTCGTCTTTTGTCTCGCATCCGCAAGCCGGTGCTCTTCCTCTTTGCAGCTCTTTCGGAAGCTCTTTCGGCTTCCCTTCCTCACATCCCTGTGTTATTTTCTTGTTGCCCTGCGAACTGATAATCCGAATTCAAGGAGCCATCGCCATGGAATGGGTCACCCCGCAACACGAAGAAATCGATCTGAACTGCGAAGTCAGCTCGTACGCCAACGCCGAACTTTAAACTCGTGTTTGTAGGGCCCGCCATCCGTGGCGGGCCGTTTTGTGTCTGCGCGCTTCCAAATCCCTGCCTCGGCTTGCCGCCTCCACTTGCATCAGGGAGAATCCCCTCGTGAAAATAAAAATTCTCGGTTCCGCGGCCGGCGGCGGCTTCCCCCAATGGAATTGTGCCTGCCGCAACTGCGCGGGACTCCGCGCGGGAACGCCTCGGGCCAAGCCGCGCTCGCAAACTCAAATCGCGTTCTCGCCGGACGATCGCATCTGGTTTCTGATCTGTGCGTCGCCGGATTTGCGAGGCCAGATTCTTTCAGCGCCCGAACTCGCTCCGAAACCTGATGCGCCCGGGCGTTCTCCCATCGCCGGCGTCTTTTTGCCGTCCGCGGATGTGGACGCGGTGATGGGGCTGTTGCACCTGCGGGAGTTTCAAAATTTCTTCGTCTTCTCCACCGCTGGAGTTCAGCGCGCGCTGAAATCCGAAAATCGTATTTTCAAAGTCCTTGATCGCGCCGATCCTCCCGTTCAATGGCAAGTGCTCTCGAGCTCCGGCCGCCTCGGCTGTCATCTCTCTGAATCCCCGGGTGAATCGCCAACGTTCGTGATCAACACAATCCCCTTGGGTGGTGCCTACCCCGATTACGTCAGCGATGAATTTCTTCGCTCGGCAACTCCGGAAGACTCCGCCGTCGGCTTTCTGTTTGAGCAGGACGCGAAAAAGTTTTTCATCGCTCCTTCGCTTTCCGGTCAACACTCCGAATGGCAAAAACTGGCCACAATAGCGGATGTCAGTCTGATGGACGGCACCTTCTGGTCAAATGACGAACTCAAGTTCACCGGCCGCACCAGCAAAACCGCCCGGGAAATCGGCCACCTCCCTCTTTCCGGAGCCGATGGATTGCTCGCCCAATTTCCTTCGAACGCAAACGGGCGAAAAATCCTCATCCACATCAACAACACCAATCCCATCCTCGATGAAGATTCCCCGGAACACCGCGCGGTGCTGGAAGCGGGCTTCGAAATCGCCTACGATGGCCTTACCATCTCTCTATGAAAACCAGCTCGAACGAAAAGCCGCTAGATGAAAAACAATTTATCGCCGGCTTTCACACCATCGGCGAGGAGCGCTATCACCACAAGCACCCCTTCCACCTGCTGATGCACGAAGGCAAGCTCACTCGCGGCCAGCTGCAAGCCTGGGCGCTCAACCGCTACTACTACCAGTCCCACATCCCCATCAAAGATGCGGCAATTCTCGCGCGCAGCAAAGACCCCGCCTTCCGCGTCGCCTGGCGCAAACGCATCCTCGACCATGACGGCGACGGCAAACATCCCGGCGGCATCGAAAAATGGCTGAAGCTTGTGGAAGGCACCGGCCTGCATCGTGATCAAGCGATCAACGGCGAAGGCATTCTCCCTGCGACGCGTTACGCCGTGCAAGCCTACGTGCTGCTCGTCTCCCGCACATCGCATCTCGAAGCAGTAGCCTCTTCTCTCACCGAGCTCTTCAGCAAAACTTTAATTTCCCTTCGCATGGACCGCATGCACGAGCACTACCCCTGGCTCGTTCCCGCGCTCGAATATTTCAAGGGACGCCTCACGCAAGCTCCCGAAGACGCCGAATTCGCCCTTGCCTACTGCGTAAAACACGCCCACACTCGCGAACAGCAGGAACTCGTCTACGCCGCCCTCCGCGCCAAGTGCGATATTCTGTGGGCGCAACTCGACGCGCTCTATTTTGCGTACGTAAATCCCGGCTGGCCGCCACCAGGCGCCTTCCAGCCCGCCAAGGAATCTTGATGAGGCCCGAACTCACCGCCACGCCCCGCCTCGCACCCGGCGTGCGGCTCAACGAAAAATCGCAACTCCCGCGCACCTTGCTGATGCCGGAGCGCGCCCTTCGCCTCAACGGCCCAAGCCTCGAAATCGTGCAACTCTGCGACGGCAAACACACAGTTCAGCAAATCGCGGAAAAGCTCCACGCCCTCTATTCGAAAGCCGAGCCTCAACGCATCACCGACGACCTGCTAGGCTACCTCGCGCTCCTGCACGATCAGCGCGCCATCGATTTTTAATGTAGGGCCCGCCGACCGTGGCGGGCCGCTTCAACGAGTCATGCCGAACACCATCCCCACACCACTCGCCCTCGTCGCCGAACTCACCCACCGCTGCCCGCTGCACTGCGTCTATTGCTCTAACCCTCTCGAACTGTCCAAACGCGATTCCGAACTCCCCACCCAAACCTGGATCCGCGTCTTTCAGGAAGCCTCCCAATCCGGCGTCCTCCAAGTCGATTTCACGGGCGGCGAGCCACTAGCTCGCACCGACATCGTCGAACTCGTCCACGCCGCCCGCCTCGCCGGCCTCTACGTCAGCCTGATCACCAGCGGCCTTCCGCTCGACGAAGCAAAGCTCGCCGCTCTTGTCGAAGCAGGCCTCGATCATTTCCAGCTGAGTTTTCAGGGAGCCACGGAACAAACCGCGCGCGAAATTTCCAACACCACGTCCCATCTGCAAAAACTGCGCGTCCTCGAATGGCTCAAGAAACACCGCATCGGCGTAACCTTGAATTTCGTGATTCACCGCCAGAACATCCAGGAACTCGAGGATATGCTCGTCATTGTAGAGGATTACGAACCTGGCTGCGTCGAGTTCGCCAGCGTACAGTATTACGGCTGGGCCCTCGCGAACCGCGAAGCGCTCCTTCCCACGCGCCGCCAACTCGAATTCTGCGTATCAAAAGTCAAAGAAGCCGAGGATCGCCTGAAAGGTAAAACCCGTGTCGTCTTTGTCGTGCCGGATTACTACGCCAAGTTTCCCAAACCCTGCGTCGGCGGCTGGGGACGCAAACTCATGCTGGTCTCGCCCGATGGCGCGGTACTTCCCTGCCACGCGGCAAGCGTGATTCCCGGAATGCAATTCGAAAACGTGAAGGATAAATCGCTGCGCGAAATCTGGGAAAGCTCCCCGGCTTTCCAGAAATTCCGCGGAGAAGTCTGGATGCAGGAGCCCTGCAAGTCCTGCGACCGCCGTCATCAGGATTTTGGCGGCTGCCGCTGCCAGGCCATGTTGCTCGCGGGCGACCCAGCCGCCACAGATCCCGTCTGTTCCCTGTCCCCAACCCGCGGCAAGGTGGACGCAATCCTCGCCGCAGTAAATCAGCCCAAGCCGGCGATCCTCGAAGAAAAACCAGCCTACATCTATCGCCCAAATCCAGCGTGACGCTTAAGTCGAGGCGCTGACCGTCGCTCCAACTCCTGGGCCGCGGACCCGCGTCGCCACCCGCCAGATGAAAAACAGGCATCCCGCAAACACAATCGATCCAAACAGCAGCACCGTGTTCGGCGTTCCGATCCTCTTGGCCACCCCGCCCGCCAGCAGCGCGCCGATCGGCTGCACTCCCATAAACATCGTTGCGTAAACCGCCATCAAACGGCTGCGCAATTCGTCCGGCGCGCGTTCCTGAATAATCGTATTCGTGGCAGCCATCTGCGAAGTCGCCGCGAATCCCACTACGAACAGCACCGTCGCGCACAGCCAGAACATCGTCGCGTGCGACATCACCATCAATCCAACCGCGCACACCGTGCAGGTCGCGGCAATCCAACGCGCCATTCCGGTATAACTCGTCCGCGCCGCAAATTGCAGCGCTCCCAGAACTGCCCCCACACCCGCCGCGCTCATCAATAGCCCAAGCGTCCTCGCCTCGCCATGCAGAATATCGTGCGCATAAATCGGCAAAAACACCGTGTATTGCAGGCCAAACATGCTCAACATGCACAGCATCAGCAGCGCCGAGCGGATGGGTACATCGTTCATCGCAAACTTGAAACCCTGCACGAAACTCCGTACCGGCGATTCGTCCGGCGGTTTCTTCGCCGTAGGCTCAATCCGCATCATCAGCAGCGCCACCAGCACCGCTATGAAGCTCACCCCATTCACAAAGAAGCACCAGCCTTCTCCCAGCAGCACGATGGCAAATCCCGCAATCGCCGGACCCACAACCCGCGCCCCGTTAAAAATCGAAGAGTTCAGCGCAATCGCATTCGGCAGATCTTCCCTCCCCACCATCTGCACGAAAAATGACTGACGAATCGGCACATCGAACGCATTCACGATTCCCACAAGAAATGCGATCACGATCAAGTGCCACTCGCGAATCGAGTGCGTCAGAGTCAGCGCCGCCAGCACGAACGCCAGGATCATCGAAAGCGATTGCGTAACAATCACGCCGCGGTGCCGGTTGTATCGGTCCCCCACATATCCGCCCATCCAGGCCAAAAAAAGCATCGGCACCTGGTTCGCAAAAGCAAACAGCCCCAGCAATGCCACCGAACCCGTCAGCTTATAGACGAGCCACTGCTGCGCCGTGGTCTGCATCCACGTCCCAACTAGCGAAATAAGCTGTCCTATGATGAAAAGCTGAAAGTTGCGGTGCTTCAGGGCGCGAAATCGTGTCGACAACTCTGGAATCGGAGTCTCCCCATTCGTTCGATGCGCGGAAATCCAACAAGTCACGATGACGCGAGAAGTGGGGGCTTGTCAACGAGCGGAATTCATTCGATAAGTTGAGAACTTCTCCACCACGAAATTCGGTGCGGTCTTTTTTAAACAAAATTGGCGCAAAACCGCCTGCGCTTTGATCCCAAGGCTTGCTATTACGCCTCTCCCATCATTCCCAGCGCATGGCTCGCCCGGCGAAGTCGAATTCAATGCGTTTCGCTTTCAATGAGGCCACTCCCAGGTAGCCGTCGATATCCGGCAGCATCGCTGACTCGGGCGCATCCGCCAAAAACACCGTTGTAACCGTCTCCGGTCCATACAGCTGCACCCCCGGCAATTTCACACGGGTCGTTTGCAGGCGTCCCACGCCTCCCTCGGTCGCTTCCCCCTCCGTGCGAAAATGCGGCAACCCCCTTTGCAGTCGATCTTTGTACATCAGAATCACCTCAAATCCCGTGTCAATTACCAGATGCATCGGGAATCCCTGCACAACGACCGGAATCGTGAAATAGGCGGGGGTGGATCGTCGGCTCTCCCCTTCTCCTGCGAATTCCCACGAAATCGTTCGTTTTTCGTAGTCGATGAACAGCTTATTGCACTTCCCCAAAAGATCCAGCCCGATTATCCCGTCCACATCTTCCGCAAGTTCGGAGTACTCCCTCAGATTCGCCACCATCACCCGGAAAGCCCGTGTCTGTAGAGGCCCAACGCGTAGATTCGGTACCACTGCCCATTCCACTGGCACATCGCGATCGAAGTTTGTGGTCTTCCCAGGACGCCGCTGCAACTTAAGTCTGTCTGCCACCTTGCGGTCAATGAACGTATAACTGGCCCCGGTGTCCACAATGAATTTCAAGCCTTCCAATCCCCCGATCTGCCCCTTCACCACTACCAGAAAGCCGGATCGTAGCTGAAAGTGTACGCTCGGCCGCTCGGTGGAATTGGCCATGTCTTCGGCTTTCACGCGCAAGCCAAGCAGGAAGCAAACAACCAGCAGGATCCCGCTACCATGAACCATTGCCTTCCGCATGACGCCCACCTCGGCCGCAGTAGCGGTGGCGCCGAGATTGGGTCAGGCCGCGCGGTACCTCAATTCACCGAAGCTCTCCAAACTGCCTTGCCTTGGTCAACGTGGATTCATCTGATATTCCTGCCACTTAACTGCGACTCTCTTTGCCTCCCGATCTTTCTTTATGGAACATTTCGCCTGCTCAATCGTCTATCCATTAGGTCTCCGCACAGAGTTTGAGCAACTGCTGCGGAATACAATTTCATCGAGGTGCCGGATGGTGCAGCCCGGCCGAAACGGAACGACGCGATTCGGGGTCTTCGAACTCGACCCTCGCTCTGGCGAACTTCGCAAGGCTGGGACCCGCATCCGTTTGCAGATCCAGCCATTGAAAGTACTTACAGCGCTTCTCGATGAGCCCGGCGCAGTGGTAACCCGCGACGAGTTGAAGCGACGCATCTGGCCAGAGGAATCCTTCGGCGACTTCGATCACGCCGTGAATGTTGCCGTCGCCAAATTGCGGGCAGCTCTGGCGGATTCCGCGGACGCACCTCGCTTTATCGAAACCTTACCCCGCCGCGGCTATCGCTTCATCTATCCGGTGAATTCGCCCACTGAATCCCACGATGGCCAGGCTCCTGACAGTTCGGCGCCCAATCCCCCACCGCCAACTCTCACGAAGAGCAATCGATTCCCGAAACAAGCGGCTGCCGCATCAATCGCACTCATTGCCGCAGCGGGTGTGTTCGCATGGTGGTTTTCCACCCGCAAGCCTCATGTGCTCACGGACAAAGACACCGTCGTCCTCGCGGATCTCTCCAACACCACGGGCGATTCCGTTTTCGATGGCACCCTGCGGCAGGGGCTCGCCGTACAGCTCGAGCAGTCTCCCTTCCTCCGGCTGATTTCCGAGGAGCGCATCCAGCAAACACTTCAGCTGATGGGCCAGCCGCCCGATGCGCGACTCACCCCGGAAATTGCCCGGCAACTCTGCCAGCGCACCGATAGCACCGCGGTCCTTGATGGCTCCATCGCCAAGCTCGGCACCCAATACGTTTTGGGACTCAAAGCGGTCAGCTGCATCAACGGCGACGTTCTTGCCGAGGAACAAGTCACCGCCGACAGCAAAGAGCATGTTTTGAAGACTCTCGCCTCAGCTTCTTCGAACCTTCGTTGGAGGCTTGGCGAATCCCTCGGCACCGTCAAGAAATTCAGTTCGCCTGTCGAACAAGTCACCACGCCTTCTCTCGAGGCTCTCCAGGCCTACAGCCTCGGACGCATCACTATGATCGACAAGGAAGATCACGAAGCCGCCCTCCCGCTCTTCGAGCGGGCCATCCAACTGGATCCCAATTTCGCGATGGCCTACGCCTCTCTGGGCATGGCCTTCTTCCATCTCTCCGAGGAGCGCAGCCAGGGGTATTTCCGCACGGCCTACGATCTGCGCGATCGCGTCAGCGAACGCGAGCGGTTCTACATCGAAGCTCACTACCACGAATACGTCACCGGCGACTGGGAGAAGGCTCGAGAGGTCTACGAGCTGTGGTCACAAACCTATCCCAGAGATGACATTGCCCACCTGAATCTGGGCAATATGTATCTTCATCTCGGAGATTTCGACAAAGCTCGTGTGCAAGCGGGCGAAAGCTTGCGGCTGCTGCCCGGGGATTGCCTCAGCTATGGCGGCGTGGTGGGATCGTTGATTAGCGCAAATCGCCTGGACGAAGCCCGCGAAACAATCCGCGAGGCGCAAGCGAAAAAGATCGATTGCCTTCACTTGAATTACGGATTGTACGAGCTTGCCTTCCTGCGTGGAGATATAGCAGGGATGAATCAGCTTGCCGCTTCTTTCGCCACGAAGAATACCCTCGAAATTCTTCCCGTTCAGGCGCACACCGCCGCTTACTACGGTCAGTCAAAGCGCGCTCGCGACCTTTTCCAGACGGCGATAAATTCCGCCGGACAATCGAAAAAACAGGAATGGGCGGCTTTGCTCGAAGTTCAGGCAGCCCAGACCGAAGCATTATTCGGCTATCACGAATTGGCGCGGCGCCATGCTTCCGTTGGCCTCGCTCTCGCAAATGGGAGTGACGTGGAAGGCGCTGCGGCATTGGTTCTCGCCATGATAGGCGACACTGCCCTCGCCCAGTCCCTGATCGAGGACTTGGCCGATCGCTTTCCGAATAACACGCTCGTGCAGTTCGATTATCTCCCTGTCGCTCGCGCGCAACTCGCGCTTGATCGCAAAGACCCTTCCAAAGCGCTCCAGGCTCTGCAGGCGGCTGTGACGTACGAGTTGGGGGATATGGACCGAGGCAATACTGGGTATCCGATGTTTCTTCGCGGCCAGGCTTATCTGGCCGCTCATCAGGGAGCCAATGCCGCCGTCGAGTTTCAAAAAATCCTCGACCACTCGGGCCTTGTCTTGAACGATCCGATCGGCGCGCTTGCTCGCCTTGGGCTGGCCCGCGCGGATGCCGCAAGCGGCAGCACACTCAAGGCGAAATCCGACTACGCCGCATTTTTCTCGCTTTGGAAGAACGCGGATCCGGACACGCCAATCTATCAGCAAGCCAGATCAGAGTTCGCTTCGTTGAAGTAATCACCGAAGATCCACGCCCGAACAGCGTCAATCCTTCACCTATCTTGCCTGCCAGTCGACGGCGTAGACCTCTTCGTTGCTCGCGTCGAGGGTAATCAGCATAGAATCGTCCGGAGCGAGTCCCGCCCATTCCCCCAGTGGTCCCCAGAACCTCGGCAAATTGGCAAGGCTGGCGAGCCGTTCCAGTTTTCGGTCTGAAATTCGAAGTCGATAGAGCCCGGGATCCTCCGAGAGCAAGTTGTCGAAATATAGATACTGGCCATTGTGCGACCAATTCGGGTAGCTGATCGGCATCTTCAGCAGCTCCGTCCACCGCTCCGTCGTTACGTCAAATAGCATCAGCACTGTTTCGTCCCGGTTTATCGCCGCGATGTATTTCCCGTCCGGCGAAACACGTGGAGAGAATAGATGCTCGGCACCTGGCAAGTCCCGGACTTTTCGCGTTTCCAAGTTCAGGATTGAAATCCCTATTCCGGACGGTCCCACGTTATTCAGTGACAGCACGATCGACTTCCCATCCGGGGTCCAGCCGGGGTCAATCCCTGCTGGCGCGTCTGGCGCAAGTTCTTCATACCTGCCACCATCTGCTGAAATCAGGTACGCTCTCCAGTTCGCGTTCAGCTTCCGGCCCATGAACACTATCTGCTTTCCATCAGGTGACCATCGGGGCAGTCCAACGGAAATCGCACCCGGGGCCGTCAGTTGCAGCCTTTCGCTGCCATCCACCCGGCTTCGCCACAGCGCCCTGTCTGGGACACTGACGTAGATCACCCACTTTCCATCCGCGGAAAATGCCAGGTCGCTGGCTGATAAACCTCCCATGAACGCTTTGAAACCCGACGTCCCGTCGTATCGCAACAATTCCGCTCGCGGCTGGGCGCCGACGGCATAAAATCTTTTTCCGTCCCGGCTCGGGGACGGCGCTGTGAAATCCAGCGGGCCATTGGTCAACTGCAGCGCCTGTGACTCCCGGTTAAACCAGGCGCCGGGATCACTCCACACCCAGATGTTGCTGTGGCCCTCTCGATAGCGCTCGAATAGCAGGTGTTTTCCATCCGGCGTCCACTTGGCGCAGCAATCGCGTGCCGAACCGCCCCCGCTCGGCAGCAGTGGGTGCGCATTGCTCCCGTCACGATTCGCCACCCATATAGTGTTGCGGGCGGTTCGCCGGTCTGTTTCCGTATAACTTATTTTTCGCCCATCGGGAGAAACCGCCAAATCTGTCGCTGTGCCGCTGGTGGTCAGGATTTTGTGTATCTGGCTGCCATCGGCCGCGGCCTCGTAGACACCATCAGGCTTCGAGAAAACCAGCCCTTGCGAAAAGGGTGTCAGGGATTCAACAACCAAATCATCCAGTCGCCGCGGCGCGCCCGTCGGAAGCGGCAGCCTCCAGATTTGCGTCTGCTTGTCCATATCATGGCATTCGCCCACCAGCAATGCCGAGCCATCGAGCGTAATACCCGCCAACATGGTGTTGGCGGATGGCGTTGGCAGAATAGCTGTTTCTCCGCCGGCCGCCGAAACTTGGGCAATACCGAAACGCCCCCCATCGTACACGCCGAAGTACAGCCGGTCGCCATCCGACGTTATGTTGTATTTCTGTCGCCCGTCGCGCGTGATCTGCTGATACCCAGTGATTCGCGCCGGCGAGGGCGGCCGCAGCCAGTACCCTCCCAGCAGGCCGAACCCAAACAGTATCGGCACCAGCATGTAGACGAGCAACTTCCCTGTGCGCCGAACCTTTGGAGCGCCGCGCTCCAGTTGTTCCGCCGGTGGCTTGTCGCCGACTTTCGTCCCGTTCCCGTTGCCAGCGACTTGCGGCGAAATCGGCAAAATCGCGGCGGAGGCAGACGACTCATCCTGCACTGGGGCTAGGAACCGGTATCCCCGCCTGTACAAAGTTTCTATGAACCGGGGATTGTCAGACTCATCCCCAAGCGCCTGGCGAAGCTTCTTCACCGCGCTGTTCAATCCCAGGTCGAAATCTACAAACGTATCTCCCGCCCACAATCGCTTCTGGATCTCTTCCCGCGTAACAATCTGGCCGGGGCGCTCCAGCAGCAGCGCAAGTATCTGGAATGGTTGGTCCTGGATTTTGATTCTGATCCCAGACTTGCGTAATTCTTGCGCGGCGAAATCAACCTCGTAGAGGCCGAAGCGGAGGGCCCGCTTAAAGGTGGTAAGTTCTTCCATCGCTCACTTCCATGACTTCCGGAAAGTATACACCTTTGACTCGTGGAAACACTCGTTTTTAGAAGTCATCTTCCGCTGCACAGCCTTTATTTGCTGCAACTTAGCCGGTCTCAATCGTTCCTCTTGTCGGTCAGCCTTCAACCATTGTCCTGCCAGGCTTTGACGCACAGACTTCGCAAATGATTGCTCCAGAGTCTCGGACAATCTTCAGACGAACGTTTAAAGGAGAAAATATCATGAAGTCCAAACTATTAATGGCAGGCTGGTTCCTATTTGCAGGGGCCGCCTCGACCCACGCGCAGTCCGGCGGAGTCTACGTACGCGTCCCATTCGCATTTGAAATCGCCAGCAAAACCTTACCAGCCGGCGAATATGTGGTCTCGTCGGAGCACGATCAGGTCTGGGTGCGCGCATATCACGGCAACACCGTGGCCGTGGTGCAGTCCAACCGGATCGAGCACCAGGACGGCAACCCCGGAAAAGTGCTCTTCAATTGTTACGAGAAGCACTGCTTCCTTTCGCAACTCCGCCTCCCGGATTCCGCCGGGTCTCGGGAAATCCTGATCTCGAAGTCGGAAAAGCTGGCGGCTTTGCGCACCGAGGCTCAACAATTTGCTTTGTTGGCAAAACCAGTCAGGTTGGATAGCGCTAATTAACCGGTCTCACTCGTTGGGGGGATCGGGCGCGCCAACGTGCGTGTGGCTGAGGTCCTGCAGCGTCGACCGTTCTTCATCGCTTAATCCGCGCGTAAAATTCGGGTCGTTCAACCGTTGGTTGCGCGCGGACTCCGGCATATTCTGCAACACTCCCAGCTTCTGCTTGATCACCTGCTGGCGGTCCCACGGCATCTGCCGCCAACGGGGCAGCACGTTGTTCTTGATGTGCTCGCGCTGCTCCGGCGTCAGGTTGCGCCAGGTACGTTCTTTTTGCTCCAAATCCGCTTTCTGCGACGGATTCATCCGGTCCCACTGGTTGAATTGCTGCCGGATCCGGCTCTGCTTGTCGGGCGAAAGATTTTGAAACGCCTTGCTGTTCTGCATCACGCGGTCGCGTTGCTGCGGAGACAGGTCGCGCATCTGGTCCACCCACGGACGCGGCGCTCCCACGCCAAGTTGCTGCCGCGGCGTGGGCACATACGCGGCCCCCGCTCCATTCCGCGCACCGTTGCGGTTATTCGTTCCATTATCGAAATTGTTGTGCGTCCCCTGATTCGGATGCGGTTGAGTATAAGGAGTCCGATTCGCGTTGGCTGGTGGCCGGTTCGGGTTTGTCGTCTGCGGGTACGCGGGATGCGATGGCGGTTGATGTGCCGGAGCCTGATGCGTTTGCCCCTGCGCAGAAGTTCCTCGATGCTGCGGCGGCCGGTCCGGGTGCGGATTCTGCGCCACGCAAAAAATGGGCAGTAAGATACACCCAGCAAGCGCGAATACTTTCAAACCGGATTGGAGTGTCTTAGCCCGCATCTTCTCTCTACTCTCCGCCTTCCCCTCGATTGCCGCTTACATCCGCTGCGGCTGCTGCGCTTCCGCGTCGTCATCCTCCGGCCCCGGCGGAAGATCCTTCAGCGGCTCAAAATTCTGCAGCACGTCGTGATCTTCCAGCACCGGCAAATCCTGCATCATCGCCTGGTCGTCATTCGGCATGTTCACCGTCGGCGGCGTCCCGGTCCGATACCCGAGCCACAGCGCCATCAGCAGCAGCATAGCCGCGGCGAACGCAATCCGCGGCGAAACGCGCATCCAGTCCCACCAGCTCGCTTTGGGCTGCGGCTCGGCCGCCACTCTGGCGTGCACCCGCAAATCGAATTCCGGTGAAGGCTCGATCAGCGGAAGCTCATCCAGCAGCGCCGACACCGCGCTGAATTCATTCACCCGCAGAGCGCACGGCCCGCATTCGGCCAGGTGTTCTTCCACCTCCAGCCGCTCGCTTTCTTTCAGCCGCCCACCCACATACGCGAGTATCCGGCTCTCCATTCGTTCACAACTCATAACATCCTGCCTTCCCTGCCCTCATTGCTTGGCCTGTTGCGCCACCAGCGGGGCTAATTCCACTCGCAGCGCTTCGTACGCCCGGAACAGCAGCGATTTCAGCGCGCTATCCGAACAATTCAAAATCTTCGCGATCTCCGCATAATCCAGCTCTTCATACTTGTGCAGCAGCACCGCCGCCCGCTGCTTTTCCGGCAGCTTGTCAATCGCGTGCCGAATCATCTTTCGCCTCGCATCCTCCACCAGGTGCTGCTCGATGTTCGGATGTTTCTCCGGTACATCCATCTTCCTCTCGTCGCCATCTTCCGCATCCACGGATATCGGCGCATCGATCGATACTTCCAACTTCTGGTACCGGTTATCCCGAACGGAGTTCAGCGCGAGGTTGGTGGCAATCCGAAACAGCCAGGTGGTGAACTTCGCGCTCGGTACGTAATCCTCCCGGGCCCGGTACACGCGCAGGAACACCTCTTGGGCCAGGTCTTCCGCCTGTTCACGGTTCCTCACCATGCGATACAGGAAGTTGACCAGTGGCGTGCGATAGCGCTGCAGCAGGAGCTCAAACGAGTTCCCGTCGCCGGCTTTCACATCCAACATCAGTTGGACGTCGGTCCTGACCATAGCCGCCACACTCTACCAAACACTTTTGTTCTCAAAAAGTTGCAGTTGCA
>Ga0247691_1000182_pt1 | contig 14530 bp, 6 predicted proteins | sample CNK32_metaG_FD_182721 | JGI IMG/M metagenome (GOLD analysis project Ga0247691, IMG submission 182721) | Soil microbial communities from Purdue University Martell Research Forest, Indiana, United States - CNK32 | ecosystem: Environmental > Terrestrial > Soil > Temperate forest > Bulk soil | place...
CTCGATGGGCGCCGCGACCGATTGCTCAATCGTCAACGCGTCGGCACCGGTGTAGTGAGTCAGAATTTGAATCTCCGGCGGGGCGATGTTCGGATACTGCGCGATCGGTAACCCAATGAGGCAAATCGAGCCGACAATCACCATCAAGAGGGCGATGACAATCGCGACAATAGGCCGCCTGATAAAGAACTCGGACATGGTTAGGGGTTTTTTGCTGGAGGAGAGTCTGTGGAGGCCACTCCTTCCGCCGGTGGCGTCCACTCTTTGACTGTAACAGGCATACCGGGTCGCACCTTTAGTAGCCCTTGCACCACAACCTTCTCGCCTGGTCTTAAGCCTTCAAGTACCTGCCACATCCCGCCGGAGCGCTCACCTAGTTTCACCGGGCGCATAGCTATTTTGTTCTCGCTATCTACCACTGCGACCAGCCGGTTGCCCTGGAGTTCAGTCACTGCTTGTTCCGGTATGACCAAAGCGCCTTTTGCAACTTTGACTACCGCCCGCACCTTCCCAAACTGGCCCGGTCGTAAACGGTTTCCCGGATTGGGAAAGGTAAACTCCATGCGAATGGAGCCGGTCTTTGTGTCGAGGTTCCGATCCTCTGCATAAAATTTTCCTTTGTGCGGATACGGGTTTCCATCCGCGAGACGTAAGTCGAATTCGAGTCCTTGCAGATAACGTTCCCGTTCATCCGGATCGGGATGATCAGTGATGAATTCCGTGAACGACTGCTCGCCAACGTTCACAGCCACATTGATCGGATCGACCTGGGAAATGGTTGTTAGTGGTCCGGTCCCGGGACCTACGAGGTCACCTACGTGGGCGGTAGCTATTCCCACGATGCCATCTATCGGCGCGATGATCTTTGTATAACCAAGGTTCACCTCGGCTTGTCTTACCGCGGCTTCCGCGGCTTGCACGTTCGCCTTGGTTGATGATGCAGAATTGATGTAGGTATCGCGTTCCTGATCGCTAATGACCTTCTCGTTGAAAAGCTTCATCGCGCGTTTCACGTCGGCGTCGCCCTTAATCTGGTTCGATTGCGCGACAGCAAGGTTTCCCTTCGCCTGATCCAGCGTTGCTTGAAAGGGGCGAGGATCGATTTGAAAAAGGATATCTCCTTTCTTAACTAGCAAGCCTTCCTTGTAGTCGCGCGAAATAATGTAGCCTTGTACCTGCGCGTTGATATTGGCAGTAATGAAACCCTCAAGGGTGGCGACACCTTCTTTCACGACCGGCACGTCTCGTGGCATAACCGTCGTCACAAGTACTTCCGGTGGTGGTGGAGCAACTTGCGCTTCCTTGCGTGAACAGCCGCTCCCCAGCCAGGCTAGTACTAAAGCACCAATAATCGGTATCCTCTTCATGACCTACTTCTTTGTGGATTTAGGATTCTGCGTTTCGCTTAAAAAAATGACCTAGGTGCAGGATTCCCTTCTAGCCCGAAGCGAGTGTAATAGCTTCCCTGATGTGGCGTTTGCCTGTCTCGTCTAGTGGCCCCATCCCGTTGCCGGGGAGGATCCAGAGACCAAAGTCCTCGTCACGGCAGTAAACGACGACGATGTTTTCCTGCGGCATTGCATGATAAAAGCTCGCCTGCGGACGCTCTTCGATCAAGCGCAGCAGCTTGTCCCGCCAGGGATCATCGACAAACTCCTCCTGATGCTCCTTCGCGAGCTTCCTTAGCTCGTCGATGCTGATGCTTCGCAAAGACTCTAGGATGTGTTTTCGCCGCTCTTCCAACACCGTCGGCATGTCCACAAATTTATCGAATGGCATATGTAGTTAGTTCGTTGATTAGATTTTGGGTTGATGCGTTTGCATTGGTTCAATCTTTCCAGGGATGGTTCAAAGTTGCAGCGCGTAAATTGTGAATCTCGACGCATTTTTTGGCACCGGTGCCCCCGCGAGAATGTCCGTCATCGTAGCAAGCGGCGTGGCCAGAAGTCCACAGATTTCTGCGATCCGCCGAGCCGAGCACTGTCCCGCCTCGGCCTCGCTGCGCCGAAGGGACGCCTTAGCCCCGCGGCCGAACAGTTCTGGCAATCATGGATTCGAATTGACGAGCGAATCGCTGCTGCGCGACGCGCGCGCGACCGCGCCAGTAAACAATTGCATCGGCAGATGCAGTCGCATCCCCCAGGCTTTCTCATCGTGCGCGGCGTGCGGAAAACATAGATAAAGAAGATCACGACCGTAACGCCAACCTCGACTTACCAAGGCCAGTGCCATGGCGACGGTGACTTCGTAGTTATCACCAGGCCAGCCGCTATCGAGGTAAAATCCTACTTTGCGCTTCGGCTCGCTCAGCACGCGCTCCATCAGATCATCCTTGTAGATAAAGGTGCTCGACATGCAAGCCGCGCTCCCGAATACCTCCGGATATTGCCAGACAGTATAGAAGGAGACAACGCCACCTAATGATGAGCCCCACATCGTCCGATCCTTACGGTCCTTGGTGGTCCTCAGAAAAACTTGCTCGCCCCGCACAAGCTCTTCGACAATTGACCGCGCATAAGCTTCGCGTCTGGGAAGTCGCGTCATTCGATTGTTGTCTGTCTTCAGTTCACTGGCACGCGATTACCTCATGGCTTCGCCGGTGACCAAACGATACACGATCAGTGTGATGAACCCTGCCGTCGTCATCGCGTAGAAGATTGGAAAGATCCATCGGAACCTTGGATAGCGCGACGATCTTCCTTCCAATTGACCGAGTGCCACAAAGCCATTTACCCTTGCCTGCACGCTCATCGCTTCAATTTTTGCCAGGCATTCCCCCAACTCGCCTTTCAAGCGCAGGCTCGTGAGCAACCCTATTAGTGAGAATAAAGTCATGAAGAAAAGCAGCGCGATTCGGATCAGGTCGCTTGCCTGAACGCTCTGAAGCAGGGCCAGCACTCCCGCGCAAATCACCGAGTAGGCATTCATAAACGAAATGCGTTCGCTCTTGATGTGACGGGCGTTCTCCCAGTTTTCCTTAAAGACGTCCGCGAAGATTTCGGGATCAGTAACGGCCGGAGTTTCGTTGCTCATGTTGTGGCGTCGGTGTATGCATTCGGCTTCTAGCGCCTCCTTCTGCTTCTAGTTTTCAGCTATCTCCGTTTGGGCGATAACCATCCGTTGCCTTTGACTAAGCAAAAATTGCGGGACCGGCACAGCGCCGGCACAGCAGCAGCGGGCGAATCGTTTCAACGTCGACAGCGTCGCCGCCGAAGTGAAGCGCCGTAACGATCTGTTATAAAGCCGTTGTTGAAGAAGCCTCCAAGCTCTATACAGATGCCCTTCTGCACGAGTTGCCCGACGCCTCCGCGCTGGTTAAACTCTACGCCATGATAAGCCGGATGCGCACCCTCTCATCGCGAGAGACGGCTGAAGGTGCGGATGAAGTGGCCCGCACGATTATTAAGACCTATCACACGCCTAATAAGAGTCTGACGGATTTGCAGGATATGGTGAACCGAGCGGTGAGATCGATATATTGCGAACTTTTTGGTGAAGCCGTCCGTCAGGAATTTCACCGACTAGGTGTGTGAGAGGTAAAATGAAATCCATGCAACGGAGTTTCCAAAATATGCGGAAGGTTGCGACGAGATATGGCTTGGCTCTCCTCCTGTTCCAGTGCGGCGGATGCGCTCATCTCGCTGTTGTCAAGATGAAACCCGCCCAACTGCCGGCGACGTTAGTTGTGGAAGAGCCGCTTGACTCCGCCACAAAGTACCTGGTTTCGGCAGAACATGAACAGCCGTCGATCGCACTGGGCCATGACCTGCTGGCTGCCAAGATTTCGTATGGAGTGTTGGAACGACAGCAAAAGAACGAATCGGCGCGAAGCATCTACAACTTCGCCGTAGCACGCGTCGTCCATGATATCGATCGAACAGATCTTGAGCCGTGGCGGCATCCCGTCACCGTTTTGACGGATCAAGGCAGTTATACTCTCGTGTCTCCGAAGCCCGTCGATGCGGAACATGATCCGAGTCGGTACGACTTATTTCCGACCGACACGTTGAAGATCGGCGGCAAATTTTTTAAAACCTATTCGACCGTGCGCGGTATTGGCGCGCCGATTGCAGTGGTTGGGCGTACGGAAAGTCCGCATTTTCGTAAACAATACAAACTTCGCCGCGTTTACGCGCCCGTCACCGCCATCGTTCGCTTCTCCGGACGGCAAGCACACCTGGAGTTCATCGATCCGCTAAACACGGAACGAATCACATTGAACAAACACGTTTTTCCGCTTGCCGCCGATTTCGACGCGCCCACGGCACTTTTGATTGCGCGTGAACGCCCGGAACGGCTTGGGTTGTCGCGTCTCATGAATCCGGGAGCGTATGCCGATACAGCCATGCTTACCCGGCTGCAGCAATTCGATCCCGCGCGGACGCCTGTTATTTTCGTTCACGGCTTGCAAGAAACAGGAGCGAGCTGGGCGCCAATGATCGACTCCCTTCGGCATGATCCAACGATAAGGGAGCATTATCAGTTCTGGTTCTTCAGTTACCCGAGTGGTTATCCCTATCCCTACGCGGCCGCACTGTTTCGACGTGATCTCGACGGGATCAAGCGGGCATTTCCCAATCACAAGCGGATCGTCCTGATCGGTCACAGCATGGGCGGAATGATCTGTCGCTTGATGATCACTGACGCGGGCGACAAGATCTGGCGCGATTTCTTTGGGACTTCTCCAGCCAGAACCCCGCTAGCTCCCGACACACGCAAACTCCTCGAAGAGTCGCTTGTCTTCAATCACCGGCCCGACGTCGAGCGTGTCATATTTATTTCGACACCGCATCGCGGCAGCAAATTAGCGTCGGGCTGGATCGGCCGGATCGGCGCCGCGTTAGTCAAAACTCCGCGGCTGTTCACATCAGTCTACACTTCGACCAAACCGCTCCTCGTCGCCGATCCGGACGCCCGAACGCTGAAACGCATGCCGAACAGCGTCGATACGCTCGAGCCTAACGATCGGTTCGTGCAAGCGGTCAACAAGCTTCCGATCACGCGTGGCATTCCATATCACTCGATCATGGGGGACCGCGGCCGGGGCGACACACCCAACAGTTCCGATGGCGTAGTTCCATACTGGAGTTCGCATCTGGCAGGAGCGCAGTCGGAGTTAATCGTCAATTCGGATCACGGCGCGCAATATAATCCTCAAGCAATTCGAGAAGTTGAAAGAATTCTGAAGACCTATCCGTGACCGTGATGAACATCGAATCGATTGCGCCCGCCGTAAAGAAGGCGTCTCCATGGTTGATAGTTTGGAGCACAGTGACCTTTGTTTGTGGAATTCTGGCCATCATCCTTCCGCTGACGATCTCTTTTGGAATTGCGCTTGTCATCGGTTCCTTGATTTTGGCCGCAGGAATTGGACATTTGTTTTTTGCATTCGGTACGCGCAGCGTCGGCGGCTTTCTGTGGCAGATACTTCTGAGTCTGCTTTACGCGATGGCGGCAATTTGTTGATTGGTGAATCCGCTTTTGGGCGTTCTCTCCCTGAGCCTTTTCTTGGCGATTTTTCTCCTCCTCGAGGGCATCCTGGAGTTTGCTCTCTACTTTCGTCTTAGGCGATTTCACCACTCCGTCTGGCTGCTAATTGATGGGATCGGCACTTTCGTCCTTGGGATATTCATGCTGACCCAGTGGCCGCCAGCTTCTCCTGAGATAATTGGAGCGTTGATCGGTATTAGCTTGATGCTAAGTGCCGTCTCCAGGCTGATATTTACGATGGCGATTCGCGCACTAAACCCCGCAACCCCCTAACAGATTTTCAATGTCCGCCGAGCAGTCCTCAGATGTCAAATTCGAGATCGGGCCAACAAGGCCAAGAAAATTGATCGGTACTCCCGCGTAATCTTCCCTCTCGTTTTGCTATCGCTTCGGTCGCGATCTTTGCGAAGCCGCTCGACTAATCCGATTGAGACCGAAAAATCAGTTGTGCAAAGCACCAGGGATACAAATAATAAATCAATGGGCCAGGGTGGCGAAATTGGCAGACGCGCCAGATTTAGGATTGCGAAATCATCGATTTCAAAACGTTCATTTTCGTTTCAACAAACAATCGATTTACGCTAGGAAAACGTGATTTTTCACGATCAGCGTCGCGTTCACGACTGGCGAGTAAAAACGTCGTGATTCTAGCACAATTTCTAGTACACGAACCGGTCTGACCGTCTGAGGCGTTACCGAATAAGCTACCAATCTTATCGGCCCGATTTGGACTTGCTACCTACGGCGTAAACGCATCTGCAATTGAAGGTTTTTAATGCCGATGTTCGACGCGCGCTTTTTTAGATGTTCGGCTACGAATTGTGTTTTCTCGTGGAACAAGAGATTCTTAACCACGGCCGATCCGAGGTAGAATTTAGTGGGTTACCGAATATGCTACCTATTCCGAGCGACCGTGACGATATCTGCTCCGAGAGTGCGGCCGCGAGCAGATGATCCTCACGTCGGCGGTTTGGTTCCCAAGACAACACGCACGTCGTGAGGCAGTGCGTCGTCACGCAACCTCACGATTTTGTCGAGTGCCGCAACTCCATCCAATTCCACCAGAGTGACACCTCGGGAACAGTGATATGGATTCTCAACCACGATGCGATAACTGGTGTTCCCGAAACGATATCGCAGACGGAGGCCAGGCCAATCTTTCGGTATGACCGGGTTGAGCCTGAGCGTGTCACCTCGCCGTTGGAATCCCAGAATTTCTTCGAGCCAGACACGATAGGTCCAGGCTGCCGCGCCCGTGTACCACGTCCAGCCCCCGCGCCCGACGTGGCCGGCTAACGAGTAAACATCGCCCGGTATGACGTACGGCTCTACCTTGTAGCGTTCGCAATCCTGCTCGTCCCGGGCGTGCTCGACCGGATTTAGCATCCGCAAAAGTCGGACGGCCTTGTCGCCATCGCCCTGGCGGGCGAAAGCCATGGCCACCCAAGTGGCGGCATGCGTGTATTGGCCGCCGTTTTCCCGCACACCGGGCGGGTAAGCCTTGATGTAGCCAACGTCGGCGGTCGTTTTGTCGAAAGGCGGAGTGAAGAGCAAGATCAGATCGTCGGCTTCACGCACGAGATTTTCCGCGAGCGATCGTAGCGCGATCTCGACCCGACCGGAGTCGCCGGAGCCGGAAATCGCAGCCCAGGTTTGCGGAAGCGAATCGATGCGCGCTTCGGCGTTTTCCTTGGATCCAAGAGGAGTCCCTTCGTCAAAGTATCCGCGGCGATACCACGCTCCGTCCCACGCCTGGGCGTCGATGGTCTTTGCGAGCTGGGCGGCGCGAGCGCGGCATGCTTTTGCCTCCTCATGGAATTCGCGCAGGGTGAGCAATTCGGCGAAATCATTGAGCACACAAATTTCAAACCAAGCGAGCCAAACGCTCTCGCCTTTGCCGCCCAGTCCGACGCGGTTGAGGCCGTCGTTCCAATCGCCCCCTCCGATCAGCGGCAGCCCATGCGGACCGGCGGTCGCAGAGCGCGCGAGGGCGCGCCGGCAATGTTCGAGCAGCGTACCCTCCGTGTGAGAAACGACCGGAATGGAGAGGCTTTCTATCTGTTCGGCCTCGAGTGGTCTGGCTTCGAGGAACGGAACTATCTGATCGAGGATTGCGGCATCGCCAGTGGTGCGGACGTAGTGCGCGGTGACGAAGGGAAGCCAGAGAAGGTCATCACTGATCCGCGTGCGGACGCCAGCGCCTGACTCAGGGTGCCACCAGTGCTGGACATCACCTTCCACAAATTGCCGCGCGGCAGCTCGCAGAATGTGATCGCGAGCAATTTCGGGCGCGGCGTGCACGAGGGCCATCACGTCCTGCAACTGGTCGCGGAACCCATAAGCGCCGCTCGATTGATAAAAGGCTGAGCGGCCCCAGACGCGGCAGCTAAGAGTCTGGTAAAGCAGCCAGCGGTTAAGCAGAAAATTCGTGGAGAGCTCCGGCGTTTCCACTTCGATCGTGCTTAGGAGCTGGTCCCACCAATGGCGGGTTTCTTGGAATGCGGCTTCGACGTTGGCGGGATCGCGAAACCGGTCCACGAGGACACGCGCTTGTTCTTCGTCGTCCGCCTGCCCGAGAAGAAAAGTGATCTCGCCGGTTTCTCCCGGGTCGATCTCGACCACAACTTGCAGGGCGGCGCAAGGGTCGAGGCCGGCGCCGACGTCGCCGGTCAATCGTTCGTGCTCCATCGCTGCCGGATCGCACAGCGACCGGTTGCGCCCAATGAACACGGCGCGATCACCGGTAAACGAAGCGGGCGTTGGAGTTGAAGTGGCAAAAGTGATGCAGTCGCAAAATTCCGGATTGTAGGAGTTGCGGGCAAAGAGAGTCTGGCTTTGCAAATCCCATTTCGTGACCACATGCATGCCGGTTTCCTCCGGGTCGGATCCGAGAACGAGAGTCGCGTAGGCCGTGACAGTCAGCTTTCGTCGGCGCGACGAATTGTTGCGCAAGCGCAGCCGCTGCAAGCGCACCGGCTGTCCCCCAGCATCGTCGACCGGCACGAACGTGAGCAGCTGTTGTTCGATTGCGTGGCTGTTGTGCTCGAACGTGGTGTAACCCTGGCCATGTCGTGCGCGATAGGCGTCCTTTTCTCGGATCGGTTGGGGTGTGGGCGACCACACGACGCCGATCTCATCATCGCGGATGTAGATGGCGGTCCCGGGCGGATCGCAGATCGGATCGTTAAACCACGGCGTCAGACGATCGTCCTGGCTATTGCGACCCCAGACAAATTCGGCGCCGGACTCGGAAACCAATGCGCCGAACTTCGGGTTCGCCATGATGTTGATCCAGGGAAGCGGCGTGTGTGTGCTTGGACCCAGATAAATGACGAATTCTTTTCCGTCATGGGTAAAGCCTCCGAGACCGTTGAAGTATTTCAGGTCCATGAAAGCCAAGGGCGCGGAAGGCTCTTCGCGAAACTGGCGCCCGGGCATCAGCTGCCGCGCCTTCGTAGCCGCGGGTGCGGTCGCGGCAAGTTGTTGGCGCAACGTGCCGCGAGCTGCGACCAAGACCATCCGTGCAGCCGCTTGAAGTGCGATCAGCTCTTCTTTCGAAATTTTTGTCGCCGAGCGGAGATACACGCCGCCGGGTTGATCCACGACGGTCAGGTGCGCCTGTGCTTCGATAAGCCGGCGCAGCTCGCCGGCTAACGGTTCTTCGTAGCTAGCGAATTCCTCACTCACCAGCACAAGATCGGTTTTCAAGCCACGTAGACGCCAGAAGGTATGCGCGGTCAACATTTCGCGGACCACTTCGATGTCGCGGAGGTGACCGATCATGACGACGACAATCGGCAGGTCGCCGGAAACGCCCTGCCGCCAGAGCCCGCGCTGACCTTGCCCGCGGCGGCCGAGACGCGCGGGTGGCGGTCGCAGTTGAGCCTGCGGGAAAAGGACGTGTGCCGCCAGCTGTTGGAAAGTCTGAACATCTCTCGGGCGGATGTGGAGCCGGCGCATCTCAAGTTGCGAATGAGTCCACGCAGTCTCGAAGGCGCGCGCGCACGTGTGAAACTCCGCGTAGCGTTCGGCCAGCCGAATGACTGCTTCGCGCGACTCCGCTGCCACCGTGACGAGCGCAAATTGAAATCGTTGGTTAGGCAGGATCGTGATACGCCGGCGCAGGCTGAAGATCGGATCGAGCACAGCTCCGATCCGGCTCGTTAGGCCGCGGCTGAGGGCAACGGGATTTTCCGGCGTGCGGCCTCGGCCGAGGAACTGGGCGCGATCGGTTTCGAACTCAGTCGGGCCGGGGAAGGACGAAGACTCGGGAACCAAGAGATGCGCGGCCCAGATCGGCTGTTCATCTGGAGCGCGGAGGCGACGATGGGCGAGCAGGGCTTGGCAATGTGGTAGCCATTCGGTTTCGATGAAGAGCTTGCTGAAAGCGGGATGCGCGCGATCGGTCCGGTGCTGCGCGAGAGCGAGCTCGAGGTAAGTAGTCACTTCCAGACGGCACGGTTTGCGCGAGATGTTGACCAAAGTCATGCGCCGGACTTCGGCGTCGTCTTCTGCGGAGACGACAATTTCCGTAAAAGTCTCGCACGGCCCGCTTCTTCGCCGGAACTCCGCTTTGTCTGGGGTGAAACTCCAGGTGTATCGGCTCTCGGGACTTCGTACCGGTTGATGAGTGTTGCTCCAGATTGTGCCGCTTTCCAAATCCCGGATATAACAAATCGCGGCCGGCACATCGCAGGTCGTGTCGGCGTGCCAGCGCGTGATGTCGAGGTCTAACCAGCGCAAGTAGCCACCGCCGGAATTCGTCACCGTGAGTGAGCAGGTACCATTGGAGAGAAGGTGAATACGCGGCGACGCGATATCGGGTGTTTGCGTGACGACCGTGCTGCCAAGAATCGGAATCGTTCGAGGCAGGGGTCGCTCTTCGTGCGCCTCGCCAGTAGTCGGCAAAATTTGTTCTGGGATATGCTCGTGCAAGAGCGGCTCGGAAGCGCGAATGCGCGGATCGGAATGGAACCGCCTACGCATCGTATTATTATGTAAAGCATTGTCGTAAGCGAGGAGCGACATCCCCTGGTGATGTACCATGTAACAATGAATGGTGATCCCGGCCGCGCCGCCGGGTTCGGTTCGTCGTGAATAGTCGATTGCCTCGAAGTAACCGTAGTCACCGAGAAGTGTAGAATTGCCCAGCGCGGCGAGCCGCCGCAGATTCTTTATGGCGGCGGCCGGTTCCACGCCGAGCGCGAGCGCTGCCGCATACGGAGCGACGACCAGGTCCTCTTCTTGCCCGCGCCTCAACGCCAGCGCCGGCACGCCGAACGCACGGTATTGATAAACGTTATGCCGGTCGAGCGCACTAAAGGCGGATTCCGAGATACCCCATGGCACGCTGTTTTGTTGGGCGTAGGAAATCTGGCAGCGCACGGCATCATAACAGGCTCGATCGAGCAGCGAATTCTCATGTGTGTGAGTGAACAGGAGTGGCATTAAATATTCGAACATTGTCCCGCTCCAGGAAAGGAGGGGCAGCCGACCGTATGCAGAGCCAAAGGGTCGGCTCAAAGCCCACCAGTGTTCCACCGGCACTTCTCCGCGCGCGATGGCCAGGAAACTCGTTAGGCGCGCCTCGCTTGCGAGCAAATCGTAGAACGAAGTGTCTAGACGCCGTTGCGCCACTTGATACCCAATGGCAAAAATCCGCCGTTCCTCATCGTAAAGGAATCGCAGCCCCATGCCGCTTTCCAGTTGCTGGCTCTGGGCGATCAATTCGTCCAGTTGCGCGAGCTGTTCGGAGGCGCCCTGACGCGAGCGCTCCGCTTCGGTCACTAGAAGATCAAACCACTGGCGCACGGGTTGAGGAAGCTCCGGTTCCTCTCGTTGCCCGTGAAATGCGAGCAGCGGCACCAGCCCCGGGATTCCCTCAGTGGCAATGTTTCGCAGCGAAAAGGTCGCCGCGAGCGCGTCGCGCCGACGTTCGTGCGCCGCTTCGCCTAACGACATCAATTGCGAAGGCGGCGCCATCAGGATTTCCACCGGCCGAAAATATTTATCGATCACGGCATTCCAGGCCGCGACCTGCTTCGCGACTTGTTGCGCCCAGTAAGCGCGCGGATCGGTTTCTGGGACGTGGAAGAAAAGCAGTAGATCCTGCGCGGGCGATCGAGCCGCGCGCAGACGCAGGATGACTTCCTCCAGATTAGCCGGCTGGCTCGCGGTCAGTTCCGCCAAGCGCAGAAACGCCGGAGGATGTTCCGCTTCTTTGATTGTGCCAGCGATTTGCCGCATCACGCCGAGCGTGTCGGCTATTCCACGCAAGGCACTCGCGTCCAGAAGAGGGCGCGCGGCGAGTTCATCACAGCTGGTTTCGAAAGTCCAAAGGCTCGCGAGCAAATTGCCGCTATCCACTGTCGAGACGTAGCGAGGATGCAGTGGCTCCAGTGTGTTCAAGTCGTACCAATTGAAGAGATGGCCTTCGAAACGCTTGAGGCGACTCACTGTTTCGAGCGTGCCAAGGTTGCGCGCCACCAAGTCGTCGATCGTGATATAACCAAAGTCGTTGGCCGCCACGGTCGCCAGCATCCAAAGCCCGATGTTCGTCGGCGAAGTGCGGAGGAAAATTTCCCGCTTTGGCGTCTCCTGAACATTGTCTGGCGGTAGCCAGAAGGTTTGCGGCCCGACAAAATCATCAAAATATCTCCAGGTTCGTCGCGCCGCGATGCGCAGGAACCGCCGATCGTCTGCCGTTAAAATTCCGCCGCGCCAGCTCTTCGCCGGGCGATTGATCACGATTACCGCCACCGGAAAGAGAGCCCACAAGAGGAGGAACGCCGCCGCGGCCACCATCGCCGATGTTCCCTGCCAAGCTGCGCCGACGAAAAGAAGCACGCATGCAGCTGGAATCCAAAGCCGGCCGAGAACGAACTGCCACTGCTGATTTCTTGCGCGTTGGTGGGCGTCTTGCGCCGTCTCCCACTCGAGCAGTAACCGGTGCGAAATGATTCGCCGGTAGGCGACGCGAGCGATGGCGTCGAGCGCCATGCCCGCATAATCCGGCAGAAAAATAACCGCGAACATAGAGCGCAGCAGGCGGTCGCGCGGTTCGCGCCAAAATCTCGTCCCAGGCGGCGGGGGATGGAACAGAAGCGCGAGGAGAGAATTCAGAACCGGCCACAAGATCAGGCCGGCGATAATCCCGCTCCATAACATCGGCGCGGGCGTGAGAAGCCAGCCCGTCAGGAGGAGGGCTACGGTCGCTGGCGGCACCAGACTGCGGCGCAGATTGTCAAAGATTTTCCATCGGTTGAAGGTGGAAAGCGGGTTGGGTTCAACTTTGCCGCCGCCCACGGGGACGCGTGCCTTCAGCCAATCAATGATTTGCCAGTCGCCGCGAATCCAGCGGTGGTGCCGATTCCACCACGCGATGTAACTGCTCGGAAAGACGTCAAGCAGTTCGATATCTGTCGCCAGCCCGACGCGAACGTGGCTGCCTTCCAGTAGATCATGGCTTAACAAGTGCGCGATCGGAAATCGCCCGGACAAAAGGCGATGAAATGTCCGCAATTCATAAATGCCTTTGCCGTGATAACTACCTTCACCGACCAAATCCTGATAAATGTCGGAGACTGCATGGGTATACGGGTCGATCCCGCGCGGATCGGCAAAGATGCGTGAGAACCACGTCGCGGTGGCGCTCGGAAGCGTGGCGCTGACGCTTGGTTGAATGATCGTGTAACCGCGGACCACGCGGCCGCCATCCGGCGAAAGCCGCGCCTGATTTAGCGGATGCGCCAGGGTTTCGATCATCCTCCGGGCGGTGCCGCGGAGCAGTTGCGTATCGGCATCCAAGGTTATGACAAACCGAATGCCCTCGAGTTGAGCGCGATCACCCGCGCAGAGAAATCCTTCCAACTCCGGCGCTGATTCGCCGATGAGGAATCGATTAAGCTGCTCGAGCTTGCCGCGTTTGCGCTCCCAGCCGATCCAGCGTTGCTCGCTCTCGCTCCATGAACGCCCACGATGAAAAAGAAAGAAACGGCCCGCTCCGTGCCGGCGATTCAGTCCCTCGATCCCGCGGGCCACAATGTCGATATACTCCTCGTCCTCCGGCATATTTTGCCGCGGTGCATCGGCAAAATCGGTCAGGAGCGAGAAGCGCAAATTCGCATCCGTATTTCCGAGATAGCGAATTTCGAGGCGGTTGAGCTCGCTTTGGATTGCATTTGGAGTGGTGAGTAACGTCGGCACCACCACCAGCGTGCGGCAATCATCAGGAATGCCTTTTTTAAAGGACATCTTCGGCAGCACCTGTGGAGGCAGAAGCGAGGTCACGAGATAATTCACGGCCAGCACCGCCAGCTCACTCGCGGGCAAGAGAAGCAAAAGACCGAGTAGCCCGAGAGTGACTCCGGGTACCGATCCAGTCATGAAAAAGAGGGGGGCCATCACCGTCGCGAGCGCGAGTACGAAAAGACTTCCGAAATACGCGCCCGCCGCGTGCGCGCGAAGCCATCGGTGCGAGCGTTCCGCCAGTGGGACCCGGGCACCCGTTGCCCGCTCAAGCGCGGGTCGGCCAGCGTCGATCAAATAGTAGCCAACGTGTCGTCCGACTTCACCCTCGGCGGCCTTCGCCAGCGCCAACGCTTGGTCGATAATTTCCTGTTCCGAACGTTTTGACCATCGGGCAATTTCTTCCACGGCGCTCCGACATCGGTCGCCCGTTTCAAAATCCAGGCGGGCGTAAACTCCAGCTGGATCGGCGGCCAATTCGCTTTCCGCCCAACTGATCGACTGGAAAAATTCTGGCCACGTGATTTGCGCAAGGAGGCGGCAGCTATTGATCACATCCGCTAGCGCGGTCTGCTGCACGGCCTGGCGCCGATGTTCCTGTTGCATAACTTCGAGGAGAGGCGCACGTAGAGAGCGTTCCAGCCACCCACTCACCAGCGGGAGCGCCGCCTCTTCATCATAGAGACGCGCCATCAGTTCGCTTGCAAAATGCGCGGTCGGCTCAGGGTGACGTTCCACCAGTTGTTCCATCATCCTGAGCAACTGCGTCGAGCTGTGGCGAACGGCCGTGGTG
>Ga0247691_1000183_pt1 | contig 14506 bp, 8 predicted proteins | sample CNK32_metaG_FD_182721 | JGI IMG/M metagenome (GOLD analysis project Ga0247691, IMG submission 182721) | Soil microbial communities from Purdue University Martell Research Forest, Indiana, United States - CNK32 | ecosystem: Environmental > Terrestrial > Soil > Temperate forest > Bulk soil | place...
ATGGACGAAATCGCTTTCAAGAAAAACACATCTCCCCAAATTGCTTTCAATCTCTTAATGAAAAGGGCTTGTGCGATTTACTAGTCAATCTCCCTTTGGAGGGGGAATGAGGGGGAGGAAAAAACTAATGGTTATTAATGTATCACCGACACATTTCCTCTGAAGAAATACTCCTGATTATTCCCGTCTACAACTTTCAAAACGTAGACATACAGATTTGGTGCAACTAATTTCCCGCTTTGCTGATGAATTCCGTCCCAGCCTACTGTCGGGTCATTGGTCTGGAATACCACTTGTCCCCAACGGTCCACAATGGAAAATTCGTATTTGGAAATGTCATGGAATGAAACCACCGGAATGAAAATCGGGTTCAGTCCACCAGGAGTAAAGGCGTTTGGTACATAAACCAATGGCTCAATTACTGCGCATGCATCATTTGAAAAACTCAATTCCTGGATTCCATATTGATCGATTGCTTCTTCTGCAACGACATAATAACAGACTTTACCGCTGTGTTCGAAACCTAATTCATCCACCAGGTCCTCAAAATAACGCTGACTCGGAGGAACAACTGCTGTTGGTGTTGGTGAGAAAGCCCCATCAATTCCACGATAAATCTGATATTGCAGCACACCTCCGTCATAATCACCATAAGGAGACCAATTCAGGTAAGTGGATAATTTTGTTTGGTCTGCCGTGACGCGTAAAAGGATCGTTCTCGCCTTATTTGAAATAGCGCCCAAATTCCCGCAACTGTCAACTACAACCGAACGATAGGTGTAACTATAGTTATCCACGTCCACATCGGAGTCTGTGATTGAAAGCGTCGTACTTGTAGCTGGAACTTCTCCCAGTAAATCGAATTGTCCGGTTGCCATATTGAACTTTTCAAAACGAACTGCCTGTACATTGCTTCCTGTTGAAATTTCATGGCGCAAAACAATGGTATTCTGATCCACCGTTGCTACGCGTAAATAATTGATCGCAGGTGGTATTGGTGCTGTAATCAGGAATGATTGCAGGTTCGAGAATGCCTCAAATCCATTGGAATTATTCGCCTGGATGGTGACTGTGTAGTTTTGCAGTGGGATACAATCCAGGTTGTAAAATTGATCTGTCGTTGTGGCAACTGCAACCCATGGTCCTGCTCCCTGTTTCACAAAGATGGTGTAACCTGTCAAATTTGCTCCCCAGCCAACATACGGTGTCCAGGTCAATTCTGACTGAGAGGTACAACTATTCGTTGTATAAGTGAGGAACATACTGGTATTCAACTCGGCTTTTGCAGAAGTTTGATAAGTCGGTGGGACTGCCGGTGTGAAACACGAATCGAAAGCTGCAATGGAATAGGTTTCAGGCCCTGTAATCGGGATCGGGTGATTGTAAGTTGTATTTGCAATTCCCCAAACGGTATCGATTTCGACAATGAATCCATTCACATCTTGATGATATATAATGTATCCATAAGTATCGGGGGCATAATTCTGGTCCCAGGTAATCACCACATTCCCGGTAAGCGTATCAATTGAAACACTTGATATAACAGGGATCTTCGGTGTGATATCATCTTGCAGATTATCTCCGATAATATTGGATGACCATTGACAAGTCGGAGTGGAATAAACCACCTGGTAATTCAGGAAGGCGGAACAAATATCGATCGTATCAATGAAATGGATCGTGTTGTATGGAAGTACAGCCAATGATGTCCAGGTTCCGGTTGGGTATTCCCTGTAAATCGTACAGAAATTATCCATTCCCGGAAGCGGGTTCGGGGCCGGAAGGTTCCAATCCAATACTGCCGTTCCATTTGCCGGATTGAACAGGTCCAAATGCACATTTTTAACCGTGTCACTGGATAAAGTCACGTTACATCCCGATTTCACCTGAACGTAGAAGTCCTTTTCAACTCCCGGATTCGGCACGTTAACGGTAGTTGTCCCGATCGGATAATTTCCAATCAATCCATTCTGAATGGAATACAGTTCAAAATCCACAAAGGTATTGTTCGGATTCAGAACGGGATCCCAGGTAATATCCAGGCTGCCATTCGGTTGCGAAGAAATACAGTTAATCGTTGTAGCAGGAATAATTCCCGGGTTCTTCACATGAATGGTGATGGTCTTGAAAGTCGTTTTTGGGATCTGGCAGAAATTATCCTGCACTCTGAACACGAATGTATAGGTCTTCTCATCGTCAATATTTCCATGTGCATCAACCAAATGTGCGCAGTCCGTTTGCCACGAAAAATTGGTCGACACACCCTGAACTCCCGTAATAACCGGTGTTTGGTTCAAGGTTGCACAAGGTGCTACATCACAACCGGAAGTACTGGTGAAATTCGTTCCGAACTGGGAACCACTCGCTTTGAGGTAATTGCTCTGAGGAGTTCCATCCTGCAAAAACTCCACATCCGTTGCTGTAAGCGTAAAGTTGACCAGCGTTCCTGCATTCACAGTCGTTTCAAAAAGTCCGGCAAATGGTCCGTTGATCACAGGAGCGTTATTGGCTGCAGGACAATTGGTGACAATCAGCTGCATTTCACGTTCAACTTCAGCAATCAGGACTCCGTTTCGATATGATTGAGCAACGACTTTGACAACAAATCCACCGATGGTGAAGGAGCGAAAACTCAAGTGTCCGTTTTGTGAATCTAATATCAAAGGAATATTTCCTGCATTGAATGTGGCGTCGGGAGTTGGATTCGTAACACCAAAACCCGGTTCATAGGGAACAAAATCAGGATCTACCGGCGGATTATAAGTGGTTCCTTCAATGCGATCCATTGGTGCTGCCAAAATCGTGACAACGGAATCCAGGTCCTCGTCTACCGGATGCATATTGTATTCGTAGTTTTCACCGGCACAAAGCACCAAGTAAGGATCTTGCAAAAATTGAGGGGAATTATCGGTACAAACACCAGCCACAGCTCCGGGAATCGCATACATCGTAGCGCGGATCGTTACTCCGTAATTGGTAGGATTTGATAAGTTGGTGATGCTTCCGTTCCTGGAAAAATTACTGTAGGTAATAATCCAACCTTGAGCTGGTGGAACTCCGGATAAAATAACCGGACTGGATTGGTAAATGATCTTTTCAATTGCTCCTACTCCATTTCCACCATTTGCTCCGGAACCACAGGAAAGTGGATTTGGAGAACCTGCAACTTGTGTACAGCTAGGTGAAATATCTGTTCTGCTGACAAATAAAACGGGAATTGTCGACAAAGAAGGATGATTCCAGATTTTCAGATTCTCAGAAACAGGATTCACGTCTACACCATTGCAATCGCGGTAAAAAACCAGTTGGAATACATAGCCGTTCCCGGTACATTTCCACGTGATTTCACCACCCATTACGTGGGTTGCATTCGCTTTAAAGCAGAAAGCAGTTAAAATCACCAAGAGAAATACCCGAACCATAAAGTCTATAACGTAAAAACCTGCATTTTAGTTTAAAATCTTTCGTAAGAAATAGAGTGATCATTTTTAAAGTAATCTGTGTTTCAGAAAATCCCTTCGCGTTCTTATTTTCTTTGCGGTCCAAAAGAAGTAGTTATTAATTCTTACCGCTAAGAAGCAAAGAGCGCAAAGGATGAAATGCCTCTATTCTGAGAAAATAATCATTCAAACTTCATTGCTTACCTTGAAAACGTGAAAATTTGGAATGAGTTGTGTCCTAACCCGCAGTAACTATTAAAAAGTCTTCGAAATTCAAATATTGATTTGCCAATTCCTGGATACGGGCCGGAGTAATGTCTTTCACTTTCTGAATTGCCTCATCGTAAAATGCCAAAGTAAGGTCGTACATATCCACACTGTTGTACATATCCAACATCGCATACGGTCCGTCGGCACTTTTCAATAATTGGCCCAACATGTAGTTTTTCACCAAGCCCAATTCGTCTTCCGATACCAATTCGGTCTGCAAACGCTTCAACTCGAATTTGATCTCATCGAGTGTCTTGTCCAAAACCTCTTTTCCAACTTCGGTAACAATGACAAAATAACCTGTCTGGTTCATATCCATCATTCCGGAACCGATTCCGTAAGTATATCCTTTGTCCTCGCGGATATTAGACATCAGCCGTGAACCGAAATAATCACCCAAAATGGTATTTAGTACCTGGAAATCGATGTAATCCGGGTGAGATTTCTTAAATAAGAAACGACCCATTCTAAGCGCACATTGCACCGCGTCATCTTTTGGGAAATCAATCCGTTGAGCCTGAAATTTAAAATCCCCGGCATGGTGCACTTTTCCGTCAACCGCCCATTTACCGAACAGGTCAATCAGTGCATCCACTTCGTCCACTTCCAAATCACCAACCAGGGTAATCCGTGTCAAGCCTTCCAGGTACTGTTGTCTCCAATATTTTTTGTAAGCCATCAGGCTCGGTTCATCGTAATCGGATACTTCTGAAATGGTGGAATAATCAACATTTGACGCAAACAGGTGTTTTCTGAATTGCTGTTGCGCAACGTATTTCACTTTCTGCTGATTGACGGCAAACTGCTGTCTCATAGAACGCAATACATCTTCCACTTCCGTTTCCCTGAAAGCAAGTCCCTGGATCGCATCTGCAACAATATTCGAAATTGCACGAATGTGTTCACGCAGGCAATAGATGCTTACAACTGCTGTTTCGAACGAAATATCCGTATCTAAAAATCCGCCTAAGGCATCGATCTTTTCATGAATTTCCACCGATGAAAGTTCCTTCGTCCCGGATAATAAGAGACTGTGAACGATTGCCGGAATACTTTTGTTTCCACGGGTAATTCCCGCATCAAAGAACAAGTCCAGGCGAACCGTTTCATTCGGAACTTCTTTCATCCAAAGCAATTTAACGTCTTGGGTAACGTCAAAAATCTGAGGTTTTACAAACGAAATGTGGTCTACCTGTTTCGTTTCTGGTTGTTGGCTTCTCACACTCATTCTTTGATGGATTTAACGCGTAAAAGAGAGGTGTTCTCTTTTTTAAACAATTGATTTGCAACGATCTTTATCTGTTCTGCTGTGATGCTTTGGTATAAGTTATTTTCTTCATTCACACCGTTTGCATCTCCCAGCAATTCGTACATACATAAATTCATGGCACGATTCAGAAGACCTTGTTCCTGGAACTCTTTTACTGTTCTGATCTTATTCAAAAGCTTTGAAGTTTCCGCTTCGGACATGAGTTCTTTTTTGATGTCATCAAACAAGGGCCAAAGTGCTTTGTCCAGTTCTTCGAATGTCACTCCGTCGCTCAATTTCCCGTCGATAATCAGCAATCCTTCGTCCAAAGATCCGGTAATGTACGCATTGATCGAAGTGACCAATTTCAATTCTTTTTTCAATTTGGAATACAGACGGGAAGATTTTTCACGTCCCAAAGCATCCGAAATGATATCTGTTACATAATACTCAAAACTCCTTCTTTCAGGCATTTTGAAAGCATAGTAAAAAGCATCATTGGGAACTTTCCGTTCGATAGTCAATTCACGGAATTCTTTTTGAACGGGCTCTTTCGGCAAGATACGGTCCGGTTTCAGTGATGCGGGAATATCCCCGTACCACTTCTCCACCAAACGTTTCGTTTCTTCCAGGGAAATATTCCCGGCAATACATAAAATGGCATTTGCAGGATGGTAATGTGCTTTAAAGAACGACTTCACATCATCCATTGTAGCCTCTTCGATATGTTGGATATTCTTTCCGATAGTCGCCCATTTGTAAGGATGTTCCTTATAAGCCAAAGGCCTCAATTCCAACCAAACGTCTCCGTAAGGTTGATTCAGATAGCGTTGCTTGAATTCCTCGATCACCACGTTGCGTTGTACTTCCAGGCTTTTCGGAGTAAATGCCAGCGAAAGCATCCGGTCACTTTCCAGCCACAAGGCAGTCTCAATATTTTGGATCGGAAGTGTGTTGTAATAGTTTGTAATGTCGTTTGAAGTAAAGGCATTGCTCTCTCCACCGGCACGCTGCAAGGGAGCATCGAAATCCGGAATATTTACGGAACCTCCGAACATCAGGTGTTCAAACAAATGGGCAAACCCTGTTTTCTCTTCCGATTCGTCCCTCGCTCCCACGTCATAAAGTGTGTTGACTACCGCCATTGGAGTAGTCGGATCAAAATGGTGCAGGACCGTCAATCCGTTATCTAATTTAAATCGATTAAATTCAATCATTCAAATGCGTATTTTGCGTCACTCCGTTCGTTCAAAGCAAGCTTAAATTCAGTAATTATTTCGTTGACAATTTCTCCGGCAGGTTTCATTTCTTTAATCAACCCGGAAATTTGTCCCACTTCCAGTTCACCTTCGATCAGATCTCCTTCGAACATGCCTTTTTTTGCTCTTCCTCTTCCTAACAGATCATGGAGTTCTTCATTCGTAGCACAGCGTTCGTAAGCTTCTTCCACTTTTTCAAAGAATGGATTCTTGATGAGTCGAACCGGTGTCAATTCTTTTAAAGTCAGCATCGTTCCTCCTTCATTCAATTTCAATACTTCTTCTTTAAAGTTTTGATGTGCCGAAGATTCCGGTGATGCGATAAAACGGGAACCGATCTGAACTGCATCCGCACCTAAAGTCATTGCGGCAAGCATTCCTCTACCCGTTCCAATTCCTCCGGCAGCAATCAATGGAATGGAAACAACTGCTTTCACCAATGGGATCAGGCACATGGTTGTCGTTTCATCACGACCGTTATGACCACCCGCTTCAAATCCTTCTGCAACAATTGCATCCACTCCGGCTTCCTGTGCTTTCAAAGCGAATTTTGCCGAAGAAACCACGTGAACAACTGTAATTCCAGCTTCCTTTAAGCGAGCGGTGTATGTTTTCGGATTTCCCGCTGAAGTAAACACAATAGGAACCTGGTGCTTGATGATCGTTTCGATATGCGCTTCAATGTTCGGGTAAAGCATGGGAAGGTTCACTGCAAAAGGTTTCTGCGTGGCTTCCTTGCATTTACGGATGTGTTCGTCCAGGATTTCAGGATACATGGAGCCTGAACCGATGATCCCAAGTCCGCCGGCATTGGAAACTGCACTGGCTAATTCCCATCCGGAACACCAGATCATTCCTGCCTGGATCAAGGGATATTTTATCTGAAAAAGTTCAGTGATTTTATTTTTCATGAGCGAGATTCCTGCTTTTCGGTTTTCAATAACGAAAATACAAAAGAATCGCCTCTTAACGTTGGTAGAATTGGTTTTTTGCTGGTAGTATCGAAAAATAAATAAACAGTAGGGGCGGAAAATTTTCCGCCCCTACTGGCCAAAATAAAAAAATCCCAAATCTCGCATACACGGGATTTGGGATTTTTTGAAATTTATTTGGATGAATTATTCCGCTTTCAATTGCTTGATAGACTCTTCGATTTCTTTAGAAAGTTCCGGCATTTGTTTCTTCAGGTTTTCCATAGACTTGATCGTCTCTTCCTTAAACTCAGCGTAACCACTACATTCCTTCATTTCTTTACGCAATTTCTCCTGACTTTCCTTGTCATCCTTTCCTTCGTAAATTTTCTTACATTTCGCTTCTTCTGCTTTATGCTCTTCCATAAATTTCTTTTGGAAAGTACCGTCAAAATTGTGCTCACGATCACCTTTCATCATCTCTGTAGCCATATCGGTACACTCACACAATTCACTTTGCTTAGTACAAGATTGAATCGTCATGAATCCCAATCCAATTACAGCAATTAGTTTTAAATTTTTCATTCGTCTGAATTTAAGTTGCCCTAAATGTACTATTAAAAACAATTACGAATGCCGAATTACGAATGATAAAAACCTCAATTCATTCGGAACTCGTAATTAGGAATTCGTAATTCACTCTTACTTCCAACCTCCTCCAAGTGCACGATACAAATTGACAACAGACTGCAACTGGTCCAATTTGTCATTGATCCCGTTCATTTGGGCTGCAATCAGGTTTTGCTCGGAACTCAAAACGTCCGTGTAATTAGTCCCGGAACGGTTACTGATCAATTCCTGTGTATTTTCAACTGCCACTGTCAGGGATTCGATCTGCATTTTGCGGATACGCTCTCTTTCCGTTGCATTTTGATAAGCATAAAGCGCGTTTGAGACTTCCATCCCACTTCGTAAAATCACATCCTGGTAATTGTAGAATGCAATTTGCTGATCCGCCTTCGCCACTCTCAAGCGCGCTTTATTCTGACCTCTGTTAAAAATGGGTTGTGTGAGTCCTCCAATGATATTATAGAAAATAGACTGACTGAACAAGTCCTGGATCTTGAAGCTCGCAAAACCACCATTCGCAGTCAATGTCAACGACGGATAGAAATACGTTTTCGCTACGTTCGTGTTTTCAAAAGCTGCGATGAATGAATACTCTGCTTCCTGTACATCCGGCCGATTCTTCAATAATTGAGAGGAAACTCCCAAACGCAAATCCGCGTAAATGACTTGCTCATCCAAAGTACCACGGGCAATCTTTTCAGGACCGCGGGCTAAGAGGTAATTTAAGAGATTTTCTGCTTGCCAGATCTGGTTTTGCAGTTCCGGGACCATCACTTCTGCCGCATATTGATTGGCCTGACTTTGCAATACTTCAGCACTGGTGATTTTCCCCGACTCCTGTAAAGCAGTGAGTGTTTCCACCTCTTTTTTGCGAATCTCAATGGTTTCCTGCGTGATTTTTAGTTGCTTATCGAAAGCCAGCAGGTTGTAATACGCATTTGAAATGTCGACAATCAGTTGTGTCTGAATGGCGCGTTTTGACGCATCACTTTGCAACATTCCTGCAATTGCTCCTCTCTTTGCACTTCGCAGTTTTCCCCAAATATCAGCCTCCCAGGATGTACCCAGTTGGATTCGATTGGTATGCGTGGTCAATTTGATAAAACCTATAGGAGCATTGACAGCACGACCCGATTGTTTCGCGTCCGTGGACGTGACATCCAATTGCAAACTTGGCAAAAAAGCCATTTTACTTTGTTTCAGGTAAGCCTGACTGACGTTGATCCGCTCTACAGCTTGTTTCAGGTTCAGGTTTTGTGCAAGTCCTTTTTCAATCAGGTCTTGCAGGATCGGATCGAAAAAAAGCTTTTTCCATTCCAGGTCAGCCATTGAAGTGGTATCTGTCGATGTGTTATCGCGGTACAATTCAGCTGACTTCACATCATCCGGTCGCTCATAGCGGGTTGTCACACAACTGGAGACAACGAGTATCAAAGCGAATAAGACGGTATTTATTGTTCGATTCATTTTCATGGATTGATTCATTTTTACTATGCGATTTCTTCCTCTGCCTCAGCAGATTCGTCTTGGATTGGCCTAACTCGTTCCTGTAATCTCTGGAAAACGATGAATAGGATCGGAATTACGAGGACTCCGAAAATGGTCCCTACAAACATTCCTCCAACTGCTCCTGTTCCGATGGATGTGTTTCCTGCTGCTCCAACTCCGGATGAAAGCATCAATGGCAATAATCCGAAGATGAATGCGAATGAGGTCATCAGGATCGGTCGAAGACGTGCAGTTGCGCCACTTACGGCAGCATCCACAATACTCATTCCGTTCTTTCTGCGATCAAGCGCATATTCCACGATCAGGATGGCATTTTTTGCAAGGAGACCAACCAGCATCACAATAGTGATCTGTGTATAAATGTTGTTATCGACTTCAAAGATCTTATCGAAGAGGAATACTCCCGACAAACCGATTGGAAGCGAGATCAGCACGGCAAGAGGCAGAATGTAACTTTCGTATTGTGCACACAACAGGAAGTAAACAAAGACCACTACCAATAGGAAAATATACAAGGTCTGATTTCCCCCGGAACTTTCTTCCCGCGTCAAACCTGAGAACTCATAAGAATATCCTGCAGGCAGGCTGGTTTTGGCCACTTCTTCAATTGCCTTCATCGCGTCTCCCGAGCTGAATCCTTTATTCGGTGTACCAGTCACTGCAATTGCCGTAAACAGGTTGAACCGGGAAATCACCTGCGGACCATACACTTGTTTCATCGTGATGAATTCCGAGATCGGGGCCATTTCTCCAGTGGTATTCCGGACATAGATCGAATTCAAACTTTGGATATTCTTTCTGCTTCCAGCCTCTGCCTGGTAAATTACACGGTATTGTTTTCCGAACTTATTAAAATTGGAAGCATAAACTCCACCGTAATACCCTTGAAGCACACTCATCACATCATTGACGGTCATTCCTGCTTGTTTGATTTTCGGCACATTGATATCAATCTGATATTGCGGAAAATTCGGGTTGAATGAAGTTGCTGCATATTGAATTTCAGGCCGCTGGGCCAAAGCCCCCAGGAAGTTCTGCGCAACCGTATTGAATTCATTGATGTCTCCCCCGGATTTATCCTGTAACTGGAATTCAAATCCGGCAGTATTCCCGAATCCCTGGATGGTTGGCGGAGAAAAGAAAATAATTTTGGCATCCTTGATATGAGCTGTTTTCGCAAACAACTCCTCGATGACCGCCTTCACGTCACGCTTGCGTTCATCCCACAATTTCAACCGCGCTAGAACCATTCCGTAAGAACTTCCCGCACCGGAGATGATCGAACGCCCCACGACACGAAGTGTGAACTTTGTTTCAGGGACAGAACGGACTATGTTGTCAATTTCCGTAAGCACCTCTGCCGTGCGTTCCTGTGAAGTTCCGGGAGCTAAGGTGATATCCGAGAAAACGGTTCCCATATCTTCCGCCGGCACAAATCCTTTCGGAGTTGTTTTCATTCCCCAAACCAACAGGCCTGTGAAAATAGCCAGGATGAAAACTACCATCCATTTTTTTCTACTTAAGAAAGTAACAGCACCTTTGTAACGATTCGTCATTTTACCGAACGAAGTATTGAACGCCACGTTGAAGCGCATCATAAAGGATTTCTTCTGACCATGGTCGTCCTTATGCGGTTTCAATAGCAATGCACAAAGCGCCGGACTCAAAGTCAAGGCATTCACTGCGGAAAGAATAATCGCAATGGCCAGTGTCAACCCGAATTGTTTGTAAAAAACTCCTGTCGATCCCTGAATAAAACTTACAGGGACAAACACCGCAGCCATCACCAAGGTGATGGAGACAATCGCTCCGGTTATCTCATCCATGGCATCTATCGTTGCTTTTTTGGACGATTTATACCCTTCATCCAGTTTCGCATGGACAGCTTCCACCACCACGATGGCATCATCCACTACAATACCGATAGCCAGTACCAATGCGAACAAGGTCAATAGGTTGATGCTGAATCCGAAAAGGTTCAGGAAGAAAAATGTACCGATAATGGCCACCGGAACACTGATTGCAGGAATCAAGGTGGAACGGAAATCCTGAAGGAACAGGAATACCACCAAAAACACCAGGATAAATGCTTCGATAAGCGTATGGAATACTTTCTCAATGGATGCGTCGAGGAAATCGTTTACGTTTACGATAGTCGTATATTTCACTCCTTTCGGAAAAGAGGCCTGTGCGTCATCCAATACTTTCAAGGTCCCTTCGATCACTTCCTGCGCATTCGATCCCGCGGTTTGATTCACCGCAACTCCCAAACCGAATTTCCCATTCACACGCACCGAGCTGGCATAACTTTGCGATCCCAATTCAATCCGGGCAATGTCTTTCAGGTAGAGGATCTCGCCTTCTTCTCCCACGCGAATCACGATGTTACTGAATTCGGTTTCTTCTTTCAGGCGACCTTTATACTTGATCGTGTACTGATAACTTTGTTTTCCCTGTTCACCGAATTGTCCCGGCGCTGCTTCGATATTCTGTTCTGCCAAAGCTTTGTTGACATCATCAGGAACCAAGCCATAACTTGCCATCACATCCGGTCTCAACCAGATTCGCATGGAGTAATCCATTAATCCGAATGCAGTTGCATCCCCAACTCCTTTGATCCGTTTGATCTGGGGAATCAGGTTGATATTCGCATAGTTCTGTAAAAAGGTTTGGTCGTAAGTGGAATCTTCACTGTATAAGTTAAAGATCAGCAAGTTACTCGCCTGGCGTTTGGTGGTAACAACTCCTGCCCGATTTACTTCTGCCGGAAGCAAACTCGTTGCTCTCGAAACGCGGTTTTGGACATTCACTGCTGCCAGGTCCGGGTTGGTTCCCAGTTTAAAGTAAACGGTGATCGTTGCCGTTCCGTCATTTCCGGCTGTGGAAGTCATGTAGGTCATATCTTCCACCCCGTTGATCTGTTCTTCGAGCGGGATAACGACGTTGTTCAGCACCACGTCCGCGTTTGCCCCCTGATAGGAAGCAGATACCTGGACAGTTGGCGGTGCAATATCCGGATATTGGGAAACCGGAATAGCCACCAGGCCTAAAATTCCAAGTATTACGATCAATATCGAGATAACCGTAGATAACACGGGTTTTTCTATGAATTTTTTAAACATAATTCGCTTTTAAGAATTGGATAATACGGATGCGAATCTTATTGATTCAATTCTGCATAAATAGCTTTTGGGTCTGCCTTTACAGGTTTGATCTTCATCCCGTCTTTCAAGAATTGAATTCCTTCCAGAACGATCTGATCTCCCAATTTCACTCCTTTCGTTACAATATAGAACTGACCGCTTGTTGCTTCCATCACTTCTACATTCACCATACTGATAGCTCCTCCTTTTCCAACTGTATAAACGAATTTCTTCCCTTGTACATCGGCTACGGCACGCTGTGGAACTAAAAAGCCATTGGAAATTTCCTGTGGAATCTGGATTTGAGCACTTCCTCCGCTCCGTAACAAATTCAAATTATTTGAAAATGTTGCGCGAATTCGGGCAGAACCGGTTTGTTGGTCGATCAATCCATTGATAGAACCAATCGTTCCCTTATCCGGGTAAAGTGACCCATCCGAAAGGATCAATGAAACTTGTGGGGTGTTTGCAATTTTCGCTTTCAGATCTGTTCCTTTTGTATTTCGGATGAATTCCAGTAATTGCTTTTCGTTCATGGAGAAATAGGCATAGATCTTTGAAATATTGGAAACCGTAGTCAAAGGTTTCGCCATGTTACTCGAAACCAAACTTCCAGGTTTAAAGGTCAGGCTTCCAATCACTCCATTCACAGGACTTGAAATGCGGGTGTATCCTAAATTCACATTCGCATTCACCAATGTTGCTTCCGCCTGCGCCAAATCTGCCAGGCGCGATTGCAAGGTCAAATCCGCTTCCTGCAATTCGTACTTATTTACAATATTCTTATCTACCAGGGATTTGGTTTTTTGAACTTGCAAACGGGCTAAACTAACTCCGGCCTCCGCACTTTTTACAGATGCACGTGCCGTACGTACCAATTGTTCGTATTGTGGAGCTGAGATAGTGAATAATACTTGTCCTTTTTTGACAAACTGGCCTTCATCCACGAAAATCTTTTCTACGAATCCGTCAATTTTAGGATGAATATCTACATTTTCTATTCCTTCTAAAGTTGCAGGGTAAGTTGTCTGGATCGTGGTATTTTGCTTTTCCAGGGACAAAACCTGGTAAGGCTTGATTCCGCCAACCGGTGCAGGCGCTTCTTCCGAACTGCAAGAAGCCAGAAGGACTAACGACAATGCCGCCAGTAAGTGGTTTGTTTTCATTCCGATCATAAATTTGTGTCTTTTTAAAACTCTCCAATGGGGTACAAATAAGAGTTGAATTTTGTTACTTAGTTTAACTGTTTGGTCAAATTCCACCACAAAGGTCTTTCAAAGTCGGAATAAAAACTTATTCAATTCATGCAATTAATTATGTAAATCAAACAATTCACTTTTTTTAACTAATTCCTTTATCCGGAAATTTCAAGTCATTTCTATCTCCCGCAGATGCACAGATTTTTTGCGCTCCTACCCCCGAATAACTTTGTATACGGGACAGGCGGTAGCGCTTATTCCTCTTATACTACCCACTTTATTTTATAACTCAGCTTATACAATACAAATTACTGATAATCTATATCTTACACAACTTCCCGAAAAGTTTTCGGGGTCAATTGCGTTTGTTTTTTGAAGAAATTGTTGAAATTGGAAGGATGCTCAAATCCAAGTGTGTATGCAATCTCGGCCACAGAACTATCCGTATGTCGAAGCAAAGCTTTGGCTTCATTCGCAAGCCGTGAAGAGATTATTTCGGTGGTACTTCTTCCGGTCACTTCTTTAATGGAGCGGTTTAAATGATTGACATGAATAGCCAGTTTCTCCGCAAAATCGCTTGGTTTCTTGAGTGATAAGGATTGGTCAGACGAATCGATCGGGAACTGTCTTTCCAGCATTTCCATAAACAAGGCCGTCAATACAACGGATGCAGCGGGCTTTTTATCTTCGCGGAGGTTTTGGAAACACAGTTTGTTTGTATGGTGAAGCAAGAGGTGCAAATAATGTACGATCACTTCGTATTTCTTCACATAATCTCCTTCTACCTCATCGTGGATCTGTTCAAAGATAAATTCAAAGATCTTCGCTTGCTCATCTGTCAGGGGATACACGGGATTCATTGCCGTATTCATCAATGGGGTATCCCTGAAAAGCAT
>Ga0247691_1000184_pt1 | contig 14473 bp, 7 predicted proteins | sample CNK32_metaG_FD_182721 | JGI IMG/M metagenome (GOLD analysis project Ga0247691, IMG submission 182721) | Soil microbial communities from Purdue University Martell Research Forest, Indiana, United States - CNK32 | ecosystem: Environmental > Terrestrial > Soil > Temperate forest > Bulk soil | place...
GCTTCCATGGCCTTCCCCGGCGGAGTCGGCGCGAAGTTACGTTCAGTCTCGATTGTGACGCTAATCCTGCTGGCGATTCCATGCGCAAGCACACGCGCGCAAACCACGATTATGGTCCCGGGAAGCCAGCCGACCGTGCAAGCAGGCATCAATGCGGCCAAAAACGGTGACACTGTGCTGGTCGGGCCGGGTAGGTACGTCGAAAATATTAATTTCAATGGCAGGGCGATCACGGTGACGAGTTCAGGAGGACCGCTTGTAACGATCCTGGATGGCGGGGGGAATGGAACCGTCGTCACTTTCAACCAAAACGAGACCACCAGCGCCACTCTGAGTGGCTTTACGATTCGGAATGGGCTGCAGAACGGACAGTTCGGCGGCGGCATTCTGATAAGCGCCGCGTCGCCAACTATCAGCAACAACATCATCACTGGGAATCACGCTGCGGTGGGAATCGGCATGTATATCAACGGCGGTTCACCCGTGATTCGAAACAACACGATCACCGGCAATAATCAGGCAGGCGCAGGGGACGGCGGCGCGGGCGGCGGCGGAATTCTTGTTTCGGGAAGCAGTTCCACCCCCGCTGCGCCGCAAATCGTGAACAACATCATTACGAACAATAATGTAGCGGGAGGAGGAGTAGGGGGAGGAATCTCTGTCTTTTATTACAGTAGTCCGCTGATACAGGGCAATCTAATCCGGGGCAACAGCGCTTACAATGGCGGCGGAGGGATCAGTCTGCAATCGTACAACTCCCCCGTAGTGCTTCAGAACGTGATTGTGAACAACACTACTCTGGGCGGCGGCAGCGGGGGAGGAATGTACGTGTCACCGAACAACTTGCCGGTGACGATTTTGAATAACACGATTGCCGGCAACAACGCTACTGATGGCACTTCTGGAATTTTCACAACAGGATTCGCCCAGTATGCCACTTTTACGAACAACATTGTGGTGGCGTACCCCGGACAAAATGCCATCACCTGCAACAGTTCCATCTCCCCCGTGTTTTCCTACAACGATTCCTATAGCGCCGGCGGGGGAGCCTGGTCTGGGCCGTGCGACACCAGTTCCAATCCCGGCAATATTTCGGCCGACCCACTCTTTCTGAGCGCCGCGAACAACGACTTTCATCTCGCGCTGGGGTCTCCAGCGATCGACGCGGGTAACAATTCGGCTGCGGGTCTGCCGTCGACAGACTACGATAACAATCCAAGAATAGCGGATGGAAATGGAGATGGCGTAAGTGTGGTGGATCTGGGTGCGTACGAGGTTGTAGCCACATCTTCGGCAAACTTAGACATTTCCACTTTGACCTTTGATTTCCAGCCTATTGGCACCACCAGCGCCGCGCAGGTCGTCACGCTGACAAGTACGGGTTCGACATCTTTCCAGATCACGAGCATTCAGGTCACAGGCGACTTTGCGGAGAGTTCAACGTGTCCTGTGCTTGGCGCACCGGGTGATTCCACCGGGGTTGCCAACGGAAGTCCGTGCACGTTCAGCGTTACGTTCACTCCAACAGTCGGCGGATCCCGGTCCGGATCTCTCACTATCAATGGAACAAATGGCGTAAGCCTGTCCGTCGGCTTGAATGGAACGGGGACTCCCGTTCCCACGGTGTTTTTATCAACATCGGTTACGAATCTGGTATTTCCCGCGCAGGCCGTCGGAACACAAAGTTCAGCACAAAGCGTGGTGCTCTCGAATACGGGAGTGGGAACTGCGAGCATATCGGCGATCACCCTGAGCGGACCTTTCGTGCAGACCAACAATTGCGGGTCTGCACTGCAGGCCGGGTCGAGCTGCACCATCAATGTGGTGTTCAGTCCTTCGGTGATTGGACCAGCAAACAACGTGCTAGTCATCCAAGACAGCGTTGACGGTCTCACCTCTTCGGTGAATCTCAGCGGCACTGGCGTTGATTATGCGGTCTCGGCCGCGACACCATCTGCTGGCGTAGTGGCCGGACATTCGGTTGATATTTCCGTTTATGTCTTTCCTCTGGGTGGAAGCTTCGGGAATTCCGTTTCCCTCTCTTGTGCCGGACTTCCCGCTATGTCCACTTGCAGTTTTTCGCCGCAAAGCGTGGTGCCAGGCGCAAATCTTGCCACGTCGATCATGACAATCAGCACTCAGACAGGAACCCCGGCAGGGATGTTCTTTGTGACTGTTACTGGCACGTCGGGTTCAACGTTGACCCATTCTGGCAGCTTGCAGTTATCCGTTAACAAACCAGGACTGAGCCTGTCTGCAATGTCTGTGATTTTCCCCCTCGTGGCAGTCGGATCGCGGGGCACAGCGCAAACGATTACCCTGACGAATACGAATGTCGGGACTTTCAACATCTCATCGATCACTGCGAGCGGTCCTTTTGTCCAGACCAACAATTGCGGATCTGCTGTTCAGATCAATTCCAGTTGCACGATCAGCGTTGTGTTCGCTCCTACCGTGAACGGGGGCGCCAGCAACGTGCTGAGCATCCAGGACACCATCGACGGAGTCTCTTACTCAGTGAATTTGGAAGGCTTTGGCATTGACTTTTCGATTTCGCTCTCGACAGCCTCGACGGGTCTGATAGCCGGGAATTCAATCAATATTCCTGTATCCATCAATCCCCTTGCTGGAATCTTCCAGAGTTCCGTTTCCCTCTCTTGTGCCGGACTTCCAAATATGTCCACATGCAGTTTTTCGCCGCCAAGCGTGACGACTAGCACGAGTGTCGCCACGTCGATTATGACGATCAGCACTCAGGCAGGAACTCCGGGTGGAGTTTTCCCTGTGACAGTTACGGGCACGTGGGGTTCAACATTGACCCATTCAGCTACCTTGCAGTTAACTATCCTCAAGCCCGGAGTGACGTTTTCTGCGATGTCTTTGGCTTTTGGCAACCAGCCAATCGGATCGCAGAGCGGGGCACAAACGGTTACCCTGACGAATACGAACGTCGGGACTGTGAACTTCTCGTCGATCATTGCAAGCGGACCCTTTGCCCAGGCCAACAATTGTGGTTCTGCGCTCCCGGTTAACTCCAGTTGCACGATCACCGTTACCTTCAGCCCGATCGCAACTGGTCCTTCGGCCAACCTCCTGGTCATTCAAGACAACATTGACGGCATCTCTTATGCAGTGAATCTCAGTGGCACTGGCGTTGACTTTGCCATTGTGCCTTCGGTGAATTCCGAGACCATCGTCCGGGGCAACTCAGGAACCATCACGGTCAACCTGGCGGCTCTGGGCGGAACTTTTGGCAATCCGGTGGCCTTGTCCTGCTCGGGTTTGCCTAGTAGGAGCACTTGCAGTCTTTCGCCAGCGATTCAGATCCCCGGGAGCACCGGCGCCTCCTCGGCAATGACTATCTCAACAGACCAATCCGCGACTCAATCCGGAACTTATTTGGTGACCATCAAGGGCATCTCCGGCAATCTATTGCACACGTCGCAGGTGCAATTAACCATAGACAAAGCCAAGCAGTAGCCATCCAGAGCCGAGTCTTAAGTTTTTGAGATTCAGAAAGCGTACATCGAAGCGGGCGGGTGGCACCACTCCTCTTCTTCCGCACGACACTCGCTTGCCGCGAGCGAAGCCGAAGGGCACTAGTCGTTCATGACGGCTGAAATCATCAGCTTCTGACTTATGGCGGACGAAGCGGGTGTACAATGCGCGTACCCCAGCTCATGGAGGCGAATGTGATGACCTTTGGGGGATTGGCGCGCGCGCGGGTTGGCGGGTTGGCAGGTTGGCGATTGTTGCGGTGGCGCTGATGATGGTTTTTGACGCAGGCGCGTTTGGGTAGACTCAAGAGAAGAAGGCGGACGCGAAGACGAAGCCTCGGCCCGTGGATCCGGGGAGCGCGACGGGTTGGCGGGCCGCTGAAGGGATTGACGACGGACGAAACGGCGTTTTTGTGGATGGGATGGCGCGGTTCGCGGAAGTAGACAGTGGGATGAGGGGCGCGAACAACGGGCTGGGACCGCGGTTTAATTCCAACCAGTGTTTGTCTTGCCATTTGCAGCCGGAGGAGGGCGGATCGAGTCCGGCGGAAAATCCGTTGATCGCGGTGGGCAACTTCGAATTACTTGCTTGGCATGTCCGCATACTATCGGAATTCGCCCGTCGTTACGTCAACCCCTCTTTGAACACAGCCATCGAAGTCGAGCCGATCCTGCTTCGCCAATTCGATATTTCAATGTGCCGGCCCCTTCGGAGCGCCTTTCAAGCAGGCCAAATCTCCACAGCCGTTTTAGGTAAGTCCAAGCCGATCGCCGGGGCAGAAAATCAAGTCGCTCGGCGACTTCCTTGGGCGTGAGCCACTCACCATCGGCAGATTCGAACACAGCTAGTGCTTTTTTCTTCAATTTATTATAACCATTCATTTTTCTTATTCCGTTTGTCGAGATTCTTGCGCCGTATCAAAACCTAGTTGATGAACCGGAATAATAGGCTGCGGATCGTACCACTGCGCCCGACCCAAAGATTTGAATTTTGATTCATGCAATTTATATTCCTTCTAATAAACGGTCATTCTTTTGCACTTTGTTTGATCCACTGGATAAAGATGCCCGCGGCCAAGATGAGCAGCCCTGCAATCCACCAGCGCAAGTCCTTCTTATAGGCAGAGGCCACCAGCAGCGTTAGTCCCCCGGCTCCCATCGCGAGTTTGGGATCGTATGTCGCCAGAGCGCCGCCAGCGGCCAGGGGAAGCAGAAAGCTAGCGACGGTAAGGTCGTCAGTTCAAATCTGACCCCCGCAACCAATTTGTGATTTACAGGCCGGGCACAGGCGCCCGGCCTTTTTGTTTTTGGGCGAGGAGAAACCCAAGAGTCGGGCCGAGTCACCCCAAGCCCCACGTACCTAACTGCGGAACGTGGGGCAACCGGCACCCGACAGTGTCTCGCCTCAGTTGGTTAACGGTGTTGATAACGGTCGGTCAATTGAGAACCCGATGGTCTGCGAACTACTCGGCGAGTGCGCGGTGGACGAATGAAACTGAGATCGAGCCTTCACCGACTGCCGATGCCACGCGTTTGACGCTGCCGCAGCGAACGTCACCCACAGCGAACACGCCCGGAAGCGAGGTTTCGAGCAGATACGGTGAGCGGTCGGGCAGCCAGCGGGCAGCGGCGAGATCTTCCTTCGCCAGGTCCCGTCCGGTCTTGATGAAACCTTTCGCATCGAGCGCGACACGGCCATTCAGCCAAGCGGTGTTCGCTTCGGCCCCCGTCATCAGGAATACGTGCCTAACATCGTGACTCGTTACCGCGCCCGTGCCGTCTCGCCAGCGCACACGCTCAAGATGTTCGGTTCCTTCAAGGGCCACGATCTCGGTTCTTGTCTTGAGCTGGATTGTTGAGTTCTCCTCGATGCGTCGAATCAGGTATCGCGACATGCTCGCCGAAAGACTGCTGGAGCGGACGAGCAGGTGAACGCGTCTCACCGTCTGCGCCAGAAACACCGCGGCCTGGCCAGCCGAGTTCGCTCCGCCCACGACTATGACTTCATCGCCTTCGCAGAGCTGGGCTTCCGTGAAAGTCGCGTTGTAGTAGACACCCGCACCTTCGAACTGACAGAGATTCGCGAGCGGCGGGCGATGGTATCGAGCCCCAGTGGCAATGACCACAGTGCGAGCCGGGATGGTCACACTGTCGTCGAGTCTCACGCCGTAGGCGTTGTGTTCGCAGACCAACTCCGCGGCGCCTTTTGCGATCATGACCTCGGCGCCAAACTTCTGTGCCTGGGCGTAGGCGCGTCCGGCCAGCTCTCGCCCTGAAATCCCCGTTGGAAATCCAAGGTAGTTCTCGATTTTCGAGCTGGTGCCCGCTTGTCCACCAGGCGAGTTCGCCTCGATAACCAGCACATCGAGGCCCTCGGAAGCCGCGTAAACGGCGGACGCAAGGCCGGCGGGTCCGGCGCCGACGATGACGACATCGCGCCGGTGGGTGTAATCGATCCCCTTATTGAAACCGAGACAGTCGGCGATCTCCTGATTGCTGGGATTCTTCAGTACCACCTCGCCGCGGCAGATCACGACGGGTATATCCGCCGGCTCGACGTGAAAGCGATCGAGCAATTGCCGTACATCGGCGTCGCGGTCAAGATCGAGGTACTTGAAGGGGTGGCCGTTGCGCGTCAGGAATTGTTTGATTCGCAGCGTTGCCCCGGACCCGACGGAGCCGATAAGCAGCACGTCCCCAATCCCCTGCGCAATCACCGCGACCCGTCGATGGATCAACGCTCGCATCAGCACTTCGCTGATTTCGGCGTCGGTTTGAATGAGGGCGAGCATCTGGTCGCGTGTCAGTTGGACAACTTCGCCAGAGTTACGCACACGGAGGCGCATTTGCGCGGGGCGGCCGAGAATCATACTGATGTCACCGGTGAACTGAGCCGGCCGGACAATCGCGACCAGAATCTCGTCCAATGCCGATGGGCGAATGACCTCGATCTCACCAGCCTTCAGCACAAAGAATGGCACGTTGGTTTGGCCGCCTTCGAGCAACACTTCGCCGCGGATGATTGGACGAATCACTCCGTGCGAAGCAATCCGTGCAATCTGCGCGGAACTCAAGACCGGAAACAGGAGTGCGGCATTCTGGGAGCTTGAGAGCAGAGTCGACGGTGGGGTCTCAGTCACACGCAACTCGCTTTGGACAGCGCAACCGGCAGAGGCACCTTCTTGCCGTGGAAGGAAAGATCATCTGTCTGCTCCTTGAATACTTAGCTCGGTGACGCCGCCGATCGCCGCCCGTCAGACTGCCGAGCGCGGTAGTCGGTCACGAAGAACCCGTTGATGTCGGGGTAGGACACCAAGCTCGCGAAGCCTGCGAAACTCCCCTCCGACTTCAACTTCTCTGCTGCGCGCGTAAAACCTGTCCATGCAGCAAGAGCCAACGCGCCGCCGACACTGATGCGTCGCACGCCGAGCGCCGCTATGTCGGCGACGCTCAAGCCACTGTCCCGAACCACCAGGACGTTGATCGGCTTCGGCCGAACCGCGTCAACGAGCGCTTTGATCGCCGTGGGGTCGTGGGGGCCAGGTGCAAATAGCACGTCCGCCCCGGCCTCAGCGAATGCCTGCAGACGCCGGACCGACTCGCGAAGGGCATCCTGATGGCCGACATGGAAACATTCTGTCCTAGCCGTCAGCAGGACATCGGCACGGGAGTGATCGATTGCCTCGCGCGCAGCGCGCACACGCTCGACGGCGAGCGGCAGATCGTAAAGCGGCGACGATGGATCACCAGTTGCATCCTCGATCGACAGACCCGCGACCCCGGCCGCGATGCAGCGCGTGACATTATCGGCCACATTGTGCGGTGACGCTCCGTAGCCAGACACGAAGTCCGCATTGACCGGAACATCTACCGCGCCCGCGATATCGGCTATGTATGCCAGGTTGCGCTCACAAGTGAGCGCAGCTTCGGAGTCAGGCAGCCCCTGCGAAAACGCAAAACCCGCGCTGGTCGTCGCCAGCGCGGTGAATCCCAGCTGCTGCAGGTACCGTGCAGAGCCGACGTCCCACGGATTCGGAATCACGAAACAGCCTGCCTCGTGCAGAGCACGAAACGACCGCCGACGGGCGCTGAAGTTCTCCAGCGATCCCCGGCCACCCGTTCCGACAGCGTGCGTTGTCATCGGTTGCTCGAACGTGTTCATCACATGCTCCAATCGGTTGACTGAATCGATCCGATTCACCAAGAGCTAGGTCAAGAGTTGTCGAAGCTTGCCCTTCGTCATCTTTCTTCATCGAGCGTCTTCTGATCGCGACCAGTAATGGCGACCTGCGCGCCCCCCGCAATGAAAAGCCGGGCTGTAGCAGGACCGATGTCACTGTTGCCACCGGTAATAAGAGCCTTCTTGCCCGTGAGCTTTATCATGCCGCCTTTTTGCAGGACCGGCATCAGATATGATGCCCGTCACGCGTGTGATTTGATGACCATCATAGATGGAGGGTGCAAGAATAATTATGCGGTGTGCCCAACTGGGGTACAAACCTTGGCCGTTTTTCGCTGATTTCGAGGGTCTCATTGCCAAAAGGGCAACCGGATCAATGGGACTTAGAGTATGACCTTTAAGTTCATAACCCGAAGGCCGTCAGTTCCCTGCTCCGGTCTCAGGACAAGCAAATCTCCCCCCGCAACCAATTTTAGATTCATAGGCTGGGCACAGGCGCCCAGCCCTTTTGCTTTTCGAGATCAAGAGGTTGAGCGCCGGAGCACCCCAAGGCCCACGCACCACAAAACGGAACGTCGGACACCCAGTATTAGGAACCTGACCTCTGGAGTGCGCAAAGATTAGTGGTGAAAGGGACACAGAGATTTGATGAATGTGTCGCACAATTTTACACTTCTTAAATGCGGAGAAGAGGGGAACAAGACCGAAGTTTTGTTGGAATTTTGGCGTGCTTCTTTTTTTCGGGAGCCGCAGGCCTGATCTACCAAGTAGCCTGGGGCAAAGCGCTGGGACTCGTATTCGGCCACACTGTGTATGCAATTGCAACGGTTCTGGCGGTTTTCATGGCGGGACTTGCGGCCGGCAGCGCGTACCTCGGCCGGTGGAATCAAAGCCACGCGGAGCCTCTGAAACTCTATGCCTGGATTGAGTTGGGGGTGGCAGCCACAGGAGCACTTTCGTTGCTGGGGCTCGAAGGTGTGCGTTCACTCTATTTTGCCGTCTATCCCGCAATTCATGAAATAAAACCACTTCTCCTTGCTTTGCGGTTCGTCGGGGCAGGACTGGTGCTTTTCCTGCCCACGTTTCTGATGGGTGGAACACTGCCAATCCTGGTTCGCGGTGTGACTGGGAAATCGCAGGAACTTGGCGGGCGCGTGAGCAGGTTGTACTGGGTAAATACACTGGGCGCCGCGGCAGGAACCATCTTCGCAGGGTTCATTCTCTTACCACAACTTGGATTGCGGCTGACGATCGCATGCGCCGTGGCGCTGAATCTTCTGGCAGGGCTTGTGGCGCTACAGATTTCGCGTGATGCAAGAAATGAAGGGGCGGAAAGTACGGGGGCCGAGCCGACCTCTATCAATGAGTCCACAGAAGAATTGCCACAAGTTGGGAACCTGTTTTTGCTCATCGTTTTCGGATTCGTCGGCGCGACCGCGATTGCCTACGAAATCTCCTGGACACGCTTATTGGCGACCATCCTGGGAAGCTCAACATACGCTTTCACGCTAATGCTGGCGACATTCCTAGGCGGGATCGTATTGGGAAGCTTCCTTTTTGAGCGGTGGGCGGCGCGGGGCCGCGAAGTTTCTTTCGTGACGATTTCACGAACGCAAACCTGGACAGGCTTGGCTGCCTTGCTGTTCCTGGCGTTCTTTCAACAATTGCCGACGATTGTTCCCCCGATTCTCCAGGCTACGCACGGAACGTTTGGGGGCCTGGTACTGGCGCAATTCGTGACCAGCGCCCTCGCGATGCTCCCTGCAGCCCTGGTTTTTGGATTCAATTTCCCCGCGGTGGTGGTGCTGCTGACTGCAAAAGTGCGCAAGGAGAAACAATCGGCAACAGTCGGCGTTGCATACGCAGCCAACACGATCGGGGCAATCGGTGGCGCGATTTTCACCGGCTTCTGGCTGGTACCAGCGCTGGGAAGTTTCCGCGTCCTTGCTTTGACCGCGGGGATCAACCTCACTTTGGCAATCGCGCTTGAGTTGCGCAGCGCCCAGCGCCACGTATATAGCCTGCTGGTAAACGCCGTGTTGGTCCTGCTCGTGGCCATCGGTGGATTCTCGTCGTTGTTCTACAACAGTGCGCTGGCATCCTACTCGACAGTACTGTACTGGAATTTCGGCCATGGCGCGCTGACCCTGGCGGAAAACGCAGGCAGGTTTGCCTTTCCGTTCAGGGCCGATGGATTGAATGCATCGATCGCCGTAATTCAGGGGGAGAATTACCTGGGACTGACGACCAATGGAAAGGTTGATGCGACCAACCGTGACGCTCCGACACAATTGTTAGTGGCTCATCTGGGAGCCGTGTTCGGTCCTGTGCCCCGGCGGGTGCTGATCATCGGATTCGGAAGCGGCATGACGGTGGCTGCTTTGGCAAAGTATCCGGACGTGGAACGGATTGACTGCGTGGAAATTGAGCCGGCAGTGCTGGAGGCATCCAGATATCTGGAAACGCTGAACCACGGAGTGCTGCGCGACCCAAAGCTTCACATGCATGTGGACGATGCGCGGAATTTCCTTTTGACTTCGCGCGATAAGTTCGACTTGATAATTTCAGAACCTTCCAACCCCTGGATCGCGGGAGTGGCGACGCTCTTCACGGATGAGTATTACGCCGCCGTGCGGGCACATCTGGCGCCGGACGGGAACTTCGTCCAGTGGGTGCAGGGGTATTCACTGGATCCCGCGGATTTACGCATGGTGTTGGCGACCGTCTTCCGCCACTTTCCCGAGACTACCCTGTGGCATGTCCAGGGAGTGGATTTCATGGTGCTGGCGCGCCTAGATACGCGGCCGATGAACTTTAACCGTATGAGACAACTCTGGCAAAATACGGGGCTCCGCGAGGATTTTGCGCGTTTGGAATTGCGTCATCCGGAAGGGATTCTGGCGTACTACTCGTTGGACGATGCGGCCGTTCGGAAATTGGGCACTGGCAGTGTCCTAAACACGGACGATCGAACACTGCTGGAGTACCACGCGCCGCGCTCACTATTGGATACCAGTCTGTCGGAAAAAAATATAAAGATGCAACAGCAGGAGCGCACCAGGCTTTTGCCCGCAAACCTGGATCCCGCGGAAAGCCGGCGGGTGCTCCTGGGAATGGCGGAGACCCACTTCGCCCTGGGAGACAATTTGATCATGCCGTCACTTTTGGCGGCGCTGCAAAATGAGCCCGCAAGTGCGGAACTCGAGATTCTGCGCGGTCAGGTGGGATTGGCGCAAAATCAGTTGGACGTAGCTCGCCGACATTTTGAAAGTGCAATAACTCTGGATGCAAACTCTCTGGAGGCAAAGCATTGGCTTGCGGTGACCGCGCACAGGCAGAACGATCGGCAAACTTCCGAGAAAATGATCGCCCAAATTCTGGAGCGGGACTCGAAGTTCCAACCCGCACTGACAGCTCGCGTGGCATTTGCCTCTAATTTTCAGGAATGGCCAACTGCGATCGCGGCACAGGAAGCGCTCCTGAACGCGACGAACAAACCCGCGGCAATTGAATACTGCAAACTTGGAGAGTTCTTGCTGAATACGCAAAAACCTGCTGAGGCAGAAAAGGCATTTCTCCGGGGGAATCTCGTCGACCCTTACAACTACGCGTGCAACCGGGATCTGGCAGAACTCTACAAGCAGGCGGGCTATAAGGACCGTGCACGCAAATACCTGGAGATCGTGGAACAATTCTTTCCTGACCTGGACCCTGCGCTATATGTGTCGCTCGCCAGCGTGGACGAGTCCTTGGGTGACCATCGGGCCGCCCGTACAGCGTTGCAAAAAGGCACGCGCATATTCCCAAAGGACGAATCCCTTCGAAAAGCTGCGAGCAGCAATTAGCGGGAAACTTCACCAGTACGAAAATGCAAAACGTGGGGCATGCGGCAGTCTCGTGGCTCTTTGTAAATATTGGCGAAGAGCTCTAGGCGCCCGCGCGTAACCAGAATGCGAATCGAATCGACTGAATCCTGCCGAATCGGTGGTGCACTCGGAGGATGCGATACCAATCAAGGATCGATTTAGGTTTCACGGATTGGCTCCTTCGGAAGGTGTCCGTTTCAAGGCCGGATCCCTGGTTTGTTGCCCGGCCGCACTTCGCACTCTGGCGGATTTAAAGAGAGAGCGCATCACGCTATAGACTGTTTTTTCTCTACCTCTCCCGGACCAGTGGCTGCTACCACGATGGTGTAAGCGTTTCAGCGTGGGAAAGAATTAAGAGAGAACTCCAAACTCCAAAACTGAACTAATCAGAAACAAGACCGGAGCACCCCAAGACCCACGTACCAAAAGGCGGGACGTGGGGCACCCATCTGGGATTACTTTGGAATATCGGTCAGGCGGCAGAGGAAGCCCCAGCCGCCGCCTAGTTCGCTGAGGGCGAGGAGGAGTTCGTTGGGGCCTTTCTTGAGGGGGAGGTAGACGGCGTCGTTTTCGGGATTGATGATGCCGAGGAATCCCGGGTCGCGGAAACCCTGTGCGCTTCGGCCGCGGTAGAGGATCTGGCCGTTGAGGAAGACGGTGACGTCGTCGCTGTAGCCGATCTCGAGTTTTTTGAGCTGGTCGCGGTCGGAGTCGATGGTAGTGCGGGCGTAGAGGGCTTTCATACCGGGCTGTGGCTGGAGGCGAGTGGAAAAGTCGCCCTGGAAGGTGACACGGGGATGGGGAGCGTCGCGATAACGATAGAGGACGACGAAGCCGGGGGGCTCGGCTTCGATGTCCTGCCAGGAGATGGCTGCGATTTCGGAAGCGGAGAGCGGGCGCTCAAGATTGCGCTGTAGGGCGTCGTAGGACGCAGAGATGCTCCACTGGGTGAGCATGTTGGGAGGCATGGAGGGAAGATGGCGTTGCCAAGGCGCGTCGGGCGTGGTCCGGATTTCGAAATTGGAGAAATAGGCTTCGCCGATCAGGGTGAAGAGAGCGACTTTACCTTTTTGGACGCCGCTTTTCAGATCATCCATCACGAGGGCGGGTTTTTCCATGTCCTTGACGAAGAGCTTGGCTTGGGCGCCGGCGACTTCGAGACGGAGATGGAACCAGGCGGCTTTCGGAATATCCACCACGCCGGTGAAGCCGGGGCCATTGTAGATCTGCCAGTTGCGACCGGTATGGAGGACGGGCGTGTATTGCATGGCGTCGGGAAGGCCGGACTTGTGCGGGCGGAGATAGATTTCCTCGTAGTTGGCTTCGTCGTGGTCGATGCGAACGTCGAACCCGAAGAAGCCGCGGGTGGCGAGAGTGGCGACGTCCACGTCGATGACGGCGTCGCGCATTTCGAAATCTTTCAGGACGGCTGCACCGCCTTCGAGGAGAAGGCATTTGCGACCCTGGTATTCGGCGGGCTTGGCCTGTCCCTCTAATTCCCAGCGAGGGGAGTCGGGGGGGACGGCGAGAGTCTGGGAATGGGCGGGGCTTGCGAAGAGAGCGGCAAGCAAAGCGCATGATAAGGCGAAACGTAAGTAGTAAGGGCCTGTTTGTGGAAGCGGCATTTTGGTTTTCCTCTTCTTCCCTTTTGTGAATTCCATTTGCTAGCGCAAACGCGCTTCGTCGAATACGAGCTTGACCAGACGCGCCGCGACACCGTTGAAGGCGGCAGCCAGTTCGTTATCATCCCCAGCAAAGCGTTTCCGGAAAGGGGTCAGGTCCACACTGCCTTTGACGTCGTCGACAGACAGAAACATGGCGGGAGCGGTTTGCCGGAGCTTCTCGTTCACCTGATTCACCGCGCTTTGCAGGAAGTCGTGAAGAAGCAAGATATAGGATTTGTCGTGGAGGATGGGGCCATGGCCAGGAACGATGGTGTTGGCATCCAATCGGGCCAAATTTTCGAGTGTGACGATCCACTCGGAGGGATAGCCGTCATAGACGTTGGGTAGGGGGAGGTCCACTAGATCGCCGGCAACAAGAATGTTTTCCTTGGGGAGATAGGCAACGGCGTCGCCCGGAGTGTTGCCGCGACCGAGGAATTTGATCTGGACTTCGCGGTTGCCGAGATCGATGGAGAAGCGGCGATCAAATGTGAGAGTTGCGCTTTGAAACTGGACGTTTCTGAGCTCTTCGATAACTTTTGGAAGGCGGACCAGCTCAGCGTTAATTTCCTTTTTGTCGTCCTCGGTTAGAGGGCGTCCATCCGGGAGTTTCCCAGTATCGAGCATTTTGTGAAGCGCCTGCTGGTTGCCGTAGCTGTCTTTTTCTTCACGCTGCAAGGAGCCCGGGCCGAAGCGGTCCATTTCTTTTTTGGTTTCGACCTGGGCAATGATGGTGAGAGCCGGAAAGGCATCCATGTAAATGCGGTTGCCGAAGTTGTGGTCGTTGTGGAAGTGCGTATTCAATACGAAACTGACGGGGCGGTCCGTCCATTGACGAATTTGGGCGATGTCTTCGCGGGCGGCGGAAGGCAGGAAGCTGGTGTCGACAACGAGGACTTGCCGGTCTCCGATGATGACCGTAGTGTTGCCGCCGTCGCCGTCGCGGTGCTGGATTTCGTAGACACCCTCGGCCAGCTTCGATACTTTTCGTTCGGACTGGGCGCAGAGCGGGGCTGCAGAAGCCAAAAACGAGAGGGAAATGGCCGGCAAGAGCAGGGAGAATGCACTACGTTTGGGTGACATCAGGGGTCTCCGCATATTTGTCCATCATGTCTGTCGCAACTTGAGCGTTGCGCCGCCTGGTGCAGCAGCTTTGGTCGGACGAGCAACTTTGGCCGGACGAGCAACTTTGACCTATCCCGGGATTGTTAGACTCCCCAGCTTGTAAATTGTGAGTTCCTGACCGGCATAGGTTGGTCAGAGCCA
>Ga0247691_1000185_pt1 | contig 14319 bp, 13 predicted proteins | sample CNK32_metaG_FD_182721 | JGI IMG/M metagenome (GOLD analysis project Ga0247691, IMG submission 182721) | Soil microbial communities from Purdue University Martell Research Forest, Indiana, United States - CNK32 | ecosystem: Environmental > Terrestrial > Soil > Temperate forest > Bulk soil...
GTAAATAACGTATCCACGACCGGAACCTATTGGGTGCAACAAGAACGTGATGACCAATGTTATACGGATATGGATTCCATCTACGCAATCCAGGAAACCATTCCAAATCTTCCCTTATTAACGGACGATCATGGCGTAAATGTAAATCAACCCGGTCCTCAGTACCACAACTATCACTTTTGTTATCCTGAGGGAGCTATTCTTAATTATTCGAACCTGGACCCAGGTTCCACGGTTACAACCATTGGAAATGTGGTTACTTTTAATGGTCCGGGGCCACACCTCCTCAACCAGGAATACCAATATTTTGTACAGGTTACGAACCAATATTGCATAAATATCGGAAGTTTCACTTTTGAACATGATCATGCCGATCCGCATGACAGTATTTCACTTTCCATTGCCATGAATACGACTTGTCCTACCGGTGATTCCATTGAGATCTGTCAAAATATCCCGGTCGAATTCCACGGTATCGATCTGATCATCAATCCGAATTCAAACTTCTACCCTTCTGTTTACCCACCGATTGATACTGTTATCTGGATCATTGATGGAACACCGCATATAAATTTCGATACCGCTGCTACGGTTTTCAATCCTTCCACAAGTGGTTGGCACACAGTAACAGTAAAGGTTATTAAAGGATACGACAATCTTTGCGGACTGGATACGACAGTCTATACGGCAACCCGATTATTCTATATTCAAGTAAATCCGAATCCCACTTGGGGAACAACTATTTCCGGAGGAAACCTGCTTTGTCCGAATGAATCTACCTACCTGGTCGCATCCAATCCGCATCCGAGTCTCCAATGGTCCGGCTCGAATATACTTTGGAACAATGGTTCGGACAGTATCGAGGTCAATTCCCCCGGATGGTACAATTACACCGGAGTCATTACGGATTCACTGACGGGTTGTAGTTCATTCATTGTCTTCAATCATTATATCAGTGTGAAAGTAGCTCCGGACATCACTTCCAATCCCGGAGATGCGGTAATCTGCCCATTTGATTCACTCTTGATGTCCGTTCCGAATACTTTTGCTTCGTATATGTGGTTTGGCCCGAATGGTGATACTTTATCAACAACATCTCAGTGTTATACCGATCAAATCGGGAGTTACGTATGTAATGTCACCGATATGGATGGTTGTGTATTAACGACTCCACCATTTGAGGTTTTTGAATACTCTACTCCTTCCTTATCCGTTTTGCCAAGCGCTACTATTTGTACGAATGAACTGGTTGATATCCAGATCAGTTATTCAGGTAATGCCACTTTTCAGTGGAGCAACGGTTCTACAAGTGATCACATTTCAACCAATATTCCGGGAGTTTATGTCGTTCAAATCACCCAATGTGGTGTCACGATTACAGATAGTGTTCAAATCATCAACGGTTCCTTCACTGCCTCTATATCGGTAAGCGACTCCATCTTGTGTTACGGTGATACCGCCGTGTTTACAGGTTCAACAAGCGGCGCAAGTTACGAATGGACGAACGGAGATATTACAGGAAATTCCTATTCCACTATTACAAGCGGAAGTTATTCGGCTCTGGTGACGAATATGTACGGATGTACTTCGCAAACAAATACCATTAATATCACCAATGTTCCTGGAAGTGCACCTCCGATTATCGCATCACAGATAATCTGTCCGGGAGAAGATGCAACACTTACCAACCCAAGCACAATCATTTGGTATTCATTGGATACAACTGTTCTTTTCACCGGAACAACCGTGAATCTTACAAACGTACAACAAGATACCAGTTTCCTGATCTCATATACCATAGCAAATACTACTTGTGGGATGAGTTATTCATTGGTTTCAGTCTCACTGGCTGTTCCTCCGGGGTCAGCGAACATTTTGGGCGACTCAAATCTGTGTATCAATGAAGACGGCGTGTTTTATGTCAATACTACTGATAACGTGGAATGGTTTTCAAATGGAATTTCCTTGGGAACAGCAAATCCGATCACAATTCCATTTGCAACATTGAATGCCAATAATGTATTCTCCGTTGAATTTTCGAATGCGTGTTTCAGTGTTGTCCAATTCGATAGTGTTTCGATCATTTCTCCTGCTGTACTTCAGCTTTCAGATGACACCTTGAATATTTGTTTCTTCGATTCCGAACTTATTTTCCTAACCAATAATAACCTGAGTTCAGTAGTTTGGACAGGGAATTTCGGAACAATCAATGATGATCAATTGACCGTTTACGGAAACATCACTTATTCACCGATTACCGTCATAGCGGTGGATGAATTCGGTTGTCAAACCCAATCTGCAATCGTTATCGTAAATACATCCACATACAATCTTACAACAAGTATCAACTTCCCAAACTATTGTCCGGGAACAAGCGGAAACCTCATGGTAAGCACCACTTCAGACAGTATCTTGTGGATCACTCCTTTCGGAAATTCAACGAATAATCCGTTATCGTTTACATTGAGTCAGCAAAACTCCGGGAATTTCTATTTGCGCACCTGGGATGAACTGGGATGTGTTTACATGGATACTGTTTTTGTCCCGCTATCGCCGGTTCCAAGTTTGAATATCTTACCGGACACTGTTTTCTGTGCGAATGATATTTACACCTTCTATTTCCCGGATGATGAAAACACATATTATTGGACCACTTATGGAAACAATACGAATATCCCAATCACATTTGACCAGGAACTCATCTTGAATGTGGTTACACCGGATGGTTGCGTCGGTTCAGATACCTTAATCGTGCACGCTGTGAATTGCGATGACGAGCTTCCGAATATCATCACTCCGAATGGCGATGGAATCAATGATTTCTTCGTCATAGACGATGCGTATTCCCAATTGGGAAACACGATCATCATCATCAACCGTTGGGGGAACAGGATGTTTGAAGCGAGTCCGTACCTCAATGATTGGGATGGTCAAGGCGTTTCGGATGGTGTTTATTTCTACATGTACTTTCCAAATGGAATCAAAGACCCAAGCTATGTTAAGCATGGTTTCATTCATGTTTTCGGGAAAGACTAGAGACAAGTATCTCTCATTTTTCTTCACCGCAACGCTTATGCTGAAGCTTCAGCGAAGGCACAAATGCACAAATAAAAAGGTTGCCTACCGGCCAGCCTGATTTCATTACTCCGGTTTGAACGCTTTTACATTGTAATTCGAAAATTGATTCGAGTGAGGGAAGTGTATTCAACAAATCAGCAATAATCGGTTCTGTCCGGGTTTTTCCTTTGGCGCACGGTGAACACAAGGTGGAACCTGACTTCCGGGATGATCTACCGCCAAACGCCACAAGTTACCAAGTCCCAGGTTTATCAAACGCGCATCCGGTGCAGCCTGATAATGCAGGTCAAAAAAGTATTCGGTTAAAAACGATTCAAAGCCTTCTTCTGCCCCATCGTATAATTTTTTGAGCTCCTCCCATATTTCCGGAATCAGCACTTTCTGTGTAGCTTGTGAATTCGCGACTAGTTCACTCGGTTCGCCATAATAAGTGCATAGGAACGTATCTGTTGGTATAGGAGAACGATCCACATGAAAGGAATAAACATCGGTTGGGAAAAACGAATCATCCCTGTCATAGGATTTGATCACGTTCAAAGTCGGCGATGCGCCATGCGCTTTCAGTAACTTCAGATCGTTCAACAGAATTTCACGGGCAAGTTCCCCCTGTTCACTTAATTGAAGTTCCAGGAGTTCCTCCGGTTCAATTACCGCTATATTCCCATCCAAGTCTATCTTTTTGACAATCTCGGAAAAATCACCGATCAATTCCCGGTCCCAACAAATCGCATTCATATCTCCATGAAACGGTGTGGAAACCAGCTCCAGGAAATTCGAGACGTGTTGAATTTGATTTTCAGTAAGAGATCGATCTGTCATAACTTTTGAGATAGTCTATTTTCATTTGTGTTAAAGGTAAATTACTTGTTAAAGTAACAATCTATTTTCTTTGTATTACCAGTATGCTCTAAATCTAAAACCTTGCTCGTCAAGGAGTTTATTTATTACTTTACTATCTTCCCATTCTAAATAAGGAGCTTGTTTAATCATTAGCTCATCTCCCTTTACGACTTCAAAATATTTACTTTTTCCTCTAAAATCGTTTAAACGAAAATAAACCTCATCCTTATTCAGTAAAATGATTTTTTCTCTCCCATATCTGAAATAAATGATCTCAACCTCGTTTTCTGTAACTTGAATTTCTTTAATATAATATCGGAAAGTATAAAACACCCTTAAAAACAATATCAATCCCCAAGTTGACAGAATTAATGGAGCTGTTGTGAGCCAAAAAAGTAAATTAAAATCATCAGAAATACCTAATAGAAACAGTATAACTAATGTTGGAATTAGAACGATTCGTACTTTATAGAATAAGATTTCGCTTTTTGATTTACGACTTTTAAATAGTGTATTCATTTAGGCTATCTTAATGAGGAGTCGTCGGGTACAAAAACTCAAACGAATTCATAACCGCCTTGTGCATAATGGTAGCGTGGTTCTCCAGTGGCAAATAGTCGAAATAGACCTTCACCTGTTTGCTTTTGGTTCCTTTTAGCTTATCTGCCAGTAAATTGGCGTCCACTTCCATTACCCGCGGAATTTGGGTAGGTGTCAGCCCTTCTTTTCCAACAGCGATATAGATCTCTGTTTGCTGCGTAAAATTTTCTGCGAGGACCGGTGAGTTTTGCTCTAAAAGTGAACCGTTGTCCCACCACAAACTCGGACTAATGATGATGTATTTGTTGAAAAGCGCCGGTTTCTTCATCAGTACTTCCGTAGCAAGCAATCCACCCAATGATTGCCCGATGATGGTCTTATCCGCATTCGTACGGTATTTCTTTTCAATAAATGGTTGCAACTCTTTCTCAATGAATGAGATAAATTTCTCGGAATGACCTGCAGTTGGTGTTGGCCTGGTGGGTTTAACGTCACTTGGAAATGTGAAATCCCTGCGTCTGTCGATATTTGCAATCCCCACTACAATAGACTTGGGCAACTGGTTGATCCATTCGAAACTGTAGAACTGGACAAGCCCCACGATATGAATAAAGTCCTCGTCCGCAGAACCGTCGAGCAGGTAAATCACCGGATATTTTATCGAATCGGTTGGATTGTAACCTTCCGGAAGGTAGATATTCAGGATTCTTTTTTCAGCAAGTTCTTTTGATTGGATTTCCTGAATTTCGCCCAGAACAAAGGGCTTTGCCGTTGGCTCTGCTGTTTGTTTGGCTTTCCCCTTCTGCCCAAAAGTAACTAGTGTTAAGAAAGTGATTGTTACGAGTAGCGCTATCTTTTTCATATGCTGTCTGTTCCTTATTTGATGAGAATTACACTATTCCAATAGTAACAAGAATATCTGATATACGCCAAAAATCAAGGCTCACTCTTGTCATCCCTTCTCAACTTATTGGCTAACTGGTTCATTTCACGAAGTCGTTGTTTATTCAGCTCTTTCGTTGCCTGTTTACTGTTCTTCTTCTGCCCCATTAATTTGGAATGAAGCTTTTTGTTCTCTGTATTTTTCTGTTTCGCCACCCTGCAAAGTTAGAATTCATTGGAGAATAATGAGGTTACTTTTTACTGAATAGTTCTCTTTACCACTTCTTTGATTCCGCCTTTTGTTTTAACTAGTGAATTATAGACCCCGAATTCGTCCGGAATAAATTCAATTGTCCGGTCCGGATTGTTGGCCCTGAAAAATTTTGTTTTGGATTCGGGCAGAAGTTCCATTTCCACACTGTTAAAGTATAATTTCCCCTCAATTTTTAAGATCTCGATTTCCCCGTACTTCCCCACATAGTTGTCATAAGTAGCAGGATCTATTTTAGCTTGAATAGGATTGTAGGGAAGTTCAAACTCTTTTTGAAAAACAATTGCGGAAAGTGCGTAAGCGATAATATAAGATTCGGATTCATTGTTAGACAAAACAGTCACAAAAAGTTTGTCGTCGGTGTATCTGTTAAAGGAAGTCATAGTGCCAAAAAAGCCTCCGTCATGGGCAATCAATTGATGTCCGTGATTGTAAAATGGATTGATCATAAACCCATATCCCCAATTTCCATCGTTATGTGAAGTAAACATCAGTTTCTTTGTTTCTGCTGATAAGATTGTAGTTCCGTATAAGGCATTGTCCCATAAAGCCAGGTCTTCAACGGTAGAATAAACGCCATCATGACCAATATTAAATCCCCAATTGATGTAAGGGTTGTGAATAAATCCGTTTTCCGTTCGACAATAAGCCTTCGCCTTTTTTAATACTATCGAATCAAGATTGCTGACACCTGTATTCTTCATTCCTACCCTTTCAAATATATTTTTCCTTAAAAAGGCTGCGTAGGTTTCACCTGAAACTTTTTCTATAATCTTGCCAAGTAAGTAATAGCCAATATTGCTATAGGCATTTTTAGTTCCTGGTGAAAATTCATAAGGCATCTTTTTTATTTCGGAATAAGCGGAATCAATGCTGATGGTACTTATTGCCAATTCTTTAAAACCCATAGCAAGTCCTGAAGAATGGGATAATAACATGTGGATCGTGACACTGTCGGCTTTGGGGTAATCCGGAAAAAATTTGCTAAGGTGATCATTCAGTGACAATTTCCCTTTCTCCACTAGCAAAAGAATCCCTGTAGCCGTAAACTGTTTTGTTACCGAAGCCAATTGAAATTTAGTATCTACGGTGTTTTTGATATTCCATTCATAATCTGCTAAACCGTATGATTTTTTCAATAGAACCGAACCGTTCTTTGTAACCAGGACAGTCCCGCTAAAATGGTTGACTTCAACTTGCGCCTGCATATAGTTTGCAAGATTGGTTGAAGTATTTTTTTGCCCGAAAATTAAAATCGGGAACAGCATGATTGTTAAGCTAAGCTTCATCATTATTTTAAGAATAGAATTAAGCTGCAATGTTATCACTTAATAAAAGGACCCGATTGTATTTTTGTAAACCTGTTAAACAAATATCCATTTTATTTGACCGTTTTCAAGCATTTCTATTTTAGAAAAGAATGATTTTGGTGTAAGGCCGGTTAATTTCTTAAAATCCCGGATCATATGTGACTGATCAAAATAATCCAGGTTATACGATAGATCGGCTTCATTTTTATGTTCAAGATGACTTTGAATAGTTACCCGAAACCGAATTATTTTTTTTAATTGAGAAGGTGTTTTGCAAAGATGTCTGTCAAAATGTTTGTTTATTGTAGTACGAGATCGGCCGGTTTTATGGGATAATTTCGTCATCGACAAATCCAAGTTATCGGGATCCGTCATTTCAGCGAGTACGCTCTCTAACAAAGGATCTTCAAACGACCTCCATTTTGAGATCCAGTAATCTTCCAGTTTCCCAATTCTTTCATCCGGATCTTCAATAGAAAGAATGGACGCCATGGAATCCTTATAATCATCGTGTGGATTAAAATCTGGAAAAGTCCCTTCGGAATAATACCTCAGATCATTATTTATAAATCCATTTATTCCAAGCGGTTTGAAGTACGTTGTAATTTCATTGATCTTGCCTTCATATTCTATTAAAACCGGTTCATTGAAATCGCTCACCAGGTTTGTTTCAATCGCGCTGGATTCGCACTGTTTGATGATTATTTTGTTTTCAGTTTCCAGGGTTTGGGTTTCCTCACTGATGCTAACAATCGTATAGATGCTAGGAAATGTAAAATAAGTAGCCGGTTTTTCTTCCGAAGTTTGCTCGAGTATATAAAAGCATTCGATGTATTTTCTTAAAAGCGGATTCGTGGGTTTATAGACTTTTATTGTCATTCCTGTTCATTTCTATAAAAGTAGAATAAATGTATTGAATTGTTCCCACTCGGAATTTTCAACTTTTATTAAAAAACGGGAATCAAATCTTGTCTGATTCCCGTTCTTACCCCTATTCCGTTTTCTGGAGTTTTTGAATAAATCTTCCGGTAGTTAAACCAACACAATCAAAAAAGTAAACTCCCGCAGACAAAGATTCGGTATTTAGTGTATTATTTCCAGCCGAGAATTCACCTGTGGCAATCGTCGTTCCATCTATTGATATCAATTTATAACTTGTTTTCTCACCTGTATGGATGTTTACGAAGCTTGCAGCCGGATTCGGATAAAATTCAATCATCGGCTTTGCCAAAACGCTTAGACCGGCTACACAATTTTCGTCAAAAGATACAGCTGAATCAAATGCAAAACTGTTTCCGGTCCAATTGGCTGCAGAATATGCAGCGTCGTCAACCTGAATACACGTCAATTGGTTATTCGAGGCCCAAAGCAATTGCAGGTTTGGATTGTTTCCATTAGCAATATTCAAGGAAGTAAGTTCGCTCGAAAAACAATACACCACTTCCAGTAAGGGATTATTAGAGAAATCAAGGCTTGTTAAATGTGTAAAAGGACAATCAAATCGCTTCAAATTTGGACAATTAGATAAGTTAAGTTGGGTATAATTTCCATTCACCCCACGGAATTCTACCAGTGCGGGACAATTCTCCAGACTTACAAAAGGTAATTGGCTGCCATTACACATAATGTATTCCAAAGCAGTAACTGGTGCTAAATCCAACTGATTCAAAGGATTTGAGCTACAATCTAATCTCACAAGCGAAGTCTGATTAATCAAATTAAGTGTCTGGATGGAATTGCTTGTACAGTATAATTCAATTAAATCCGGATTTTGACTGACATCAAGCACACTTAAACCATTGCTTTCACAATACAAATATTCCAGGTTCGGATTATTCGCTGTGTTGAGACTTTGAATCGGATTTAATGAGCAGCGGAGATTGCGCAAGTTGGTATTCGCTGAAACATCCAGTGAAGAAATATGATTCATGGCGCAGATCAAACTCTGCAAAGCTGTATTATGCGAAACATCCAATCCTTCCAATTGATTGTTTACGCATGACAAATACACGATGTTTTCAAACGCTTCAATACCGGTTAAATCATAGATTTGCATTCCGGGGCAAAAGATACTATCCGTAAAGTTCAAGGCTTCCAATACCTGGATCTCATTATCGGAGTTCGTGTTGATTCCGGGATGGTTCAATAAGTAGTTTTTAAAGTTGGTATCCGGAATAGGAACGATTTGTGAGTGCGCAATGGAAAGGAATCCGCATGCGAAAATGATAGATAGAACTTTTTTCATGGTGATTATTTTTAGTGATTAATACTACAACTGTTTTAAAGAACGAGATTATTTCTCACTTGGTTGACGAATCTATTTAATCCCGATCAACTATTGATTCATCAGTCGGAGCGAATGATTCTTATGCCCAAAACATATCTCCCAATTCTGTTTTTCAGGCACCACCTGGTTCTCACGTTGTAAAAAGGAAAAGCACGGAAAGAATGAGTACAAATCAATAGAATCGGGCCTTAAGCAGGATGATCACAATGTATCCCAAAAAAAACCAGATCACCATTCCGTTTACATACCTTTAAGAAAAACAACATGTCAGGAAAAAACAAAAAACAATTTGGGGTGTGGATGGATGCTCATCACGCAACAATAGCAGGTCATAAAGAGGAAGATAACACCGAGTTTGTGATCCTTGGAAGAGTCGACAATCCGGGTGCCGATCGGAATACGAATGAGAATGCCGAAAACAACCAGGAACAAGCACTCACACATAAGTTTTTCAAAGAAATCGCAGCTAAAATGGTCAATATTGACGAGATTCATGTTACTGGCACCGGCCAGATCCAGGAGCAATTCATTCACTTTCTTTCCGACACACCACAGTATAAGCATACAGTAGCCACTGAAAGCACTTCCAACAGAATGAGTGACGAAGCTTTCTTGTCGATGGTAACAGATCATTTCCGTTAAACAGCGGCCCAATATACCTTACACCCCAAAGCAGTGCTTTGGGGATTTTTATTCCGTCATGTTACAGGTAGGCTAACTGTCATTGCTAAACGCCCAATAACCACCTCACATCAAAAGTATCTGTTATCTCAATTAGTTTTTGGTCTTCGTTATCCTCATTCTTATTGAAAAGGCTCTTTTTATTCCCTTCCAGTTTTTCAATAAGCACTTTTCTATCATCACCATTTTTGCAGTGCAGAAAAATAGATAGATAATTCCCGATTTTTCTTCCTTCTTCGTGCACCAGGTCCGAGCCGTGAATAATTATTCTGTCGGAAACCAGCGATCCGCTAATGACGGGTATTTCTGTGTAGCCCTGCAATAGTTCTTTTCCAAAAGTTTCAAATTGCAAGGTACCACCAAAACAAGATTGGTAGAATTTGAGCGCTTTTATACAATTCCCGGAAAACGTGATGAAAATCGCACTTGTTACCTTATTATTATTCTCATCCATATAGCATAAACTTAAGCATCAGGAATTTCAGGTTCTACAAGCTTCATCAATTTATCCAGTGATTCCTGCCAACCTAAATAACACATTTCTACCGGAATTGCCTGAGGAATTACTTCCTGTAGCACTTTAAGTTCCGTGCCACAGATCACCTTGTTCAGCCAGATGGTTGTTGTCATTTCTCCGGGTAAATTGGGATCGTCAAACGTATCCGTGTATTTAATAAATGCATCTTGTTTAATTTCAAGATACTCTCCGCCGAAAGAATGTCCATTTCCTGTACTGAAATTAGTAAAGGTCATTTTATACTTACCTCCTACCTTAAAATCCAATTGCTGTACCGTACATAAAAATCCATATGGAGGAATCCAACTGGAATGTGCTACAGGGTCTGCAAATGCCCGAAATATCTTTTCCGGGCTTGCTTTAATTACTCTGTGGAGTGAAACGCTATTGTTTGTCATTTTATTGAAGTTTAGTTTTATGATTACTCAATTATTTCTTTTGCTCTTTGCCTTTGTCACATTGGTTATACTCATCAATTGACTGACAACCTGTTTTGAGCATAATTCTGAATTTTAGTATTGTAAACATAGGAGACTGCCAGAATTCCCAATACCACCAGTGGCATGATCATAAACCCAACATTTTTATCTACACAGGCATGACTAATGAATGCAAAGATTAAATTAAAGGTAAGTCCTGCATATGCCCATTCCTTTAGCTTGGCCGGAGTTTTAAAAGATATTGCCAACACTCCGAGTACTTTACAAATAATCAGAGCGTAGGCGAAATAATCAGGATAACCCAAAGGATCTGTGCCTGCTGTTACATACTCGGGTGCAAAGATGATGGTACTAAGTGGCATGACACCTTCCATCAGGATAATGATGGCAGTTGCCACCCAAAAAATCACTTTATACTTTTTCATGAGATTCAATTTTATGGGTTTGATAATCAGTTTGATTCAACATATTTCACAAAGTTGTTCATGATTGCTTGCCATCCTTGTTTCTGAAATTCAGGGTCATTTTGTGTTTCAGGATCAAATGTGGTCGCTATTTTGGTTTTCCCATCTTGCTCTGTAAACAACGTAGTTGCTTTTCTTCCGTCAGCCATTGTATAGGTAATTTCCTTATTCAGTTCGACCTCGTCATAAGTGCCTTCAAAGTCAAAACCGAAGCTTCCATCTCTGGCTTCCATCCGGTGTTTAAATTGACCACCGACTCTCAGGTCGTTTTCACTTTTTGGAGTATGCCAACTTGGGTCAGCGCTATTCCATTGCATAATGTCGCCCGGTGTATTCCAGGTTTTCCAAACTTTTGCTACAGGAGCATTTACTGCTGCTTCTACCGTAATTCTTGTTAATTGTGTCATTGTTATTTTTTTTAAAAGTTTATAATTCAAAAGTACAATGGGATCTAAAAATGGGTCTATTGTAAAAATGACAACTTTAGGGGGAGATTATGACAAAACATTTTTATCTTTCGGCTCAAAATTTTTGTAGCTATGCGAATTTCAGTATTTGTACCTGAATATGGGGTAATCGAGGCCGTTACGCCGGCATTTAGAACTTTTCATACTGCCAATGAATTTTTGACAACATTTGGTAAAGAGCCTCTTTTTGAGGTAGAATATGTTGGCTTAAATGAATATGTACCTGCAAATAACGGGGAGTACACGATCAAAACAAACAGGTTGCTCAAGGATGTGACTGAAACGGACTTATTGATCATCCCTCCTACATTTGGCGATACGCTAAAAGGAACACAAGCCAATGCGGAAGCGATCCCTTACATTAAAATGCTATATGAGGGAGGCGCAAGTCTTGCCAGTTTATGTATCGGTGCTTTTCTTTTAGCTGAAACAGGCTTGCTCAATGGCAAGAAATGCTCTACACATTGGGCACATATTAGTGAATTTAAAGAAAGATACCCGGATGTAGAAGTCGAAGACGGGGCCATAATAACAGAACATGAAAATATTTACAGCAGCGGTGGAGCAAGCAGTTTATGGAATTTAATATTATACCTGGTTGAAAAGTTTGCTGACAGGGAAACAGCAGTAATGATCTCAAAATATTTTGCACTGGATATCGGGCGGGATAGTCAATCCCAATTCGCAATATTCAAAGGACAAAGAAATCACGGTGATACTGAAATTCAAAAAGTCCAGGATTACATTGAAAAAAACTATTGTGATAAGATGACCATAGAAACATTAGCAGCATTAATTAATACAGGTCGCCGAACTTTTGAAAGAAGATTTAAAGAAGCTACGAACAATACATCCATAGAATATATACAACGGGTCCGGATCGAAGCTGCCAAAAACTTTTTTGAAGCATCCAGGAAGAATGTAACAGAAATCATGTTTGATGTAGGTTATACTGACACAAAAGCATTCCGGGATATGTTCAAAAAGATTACCGGGCTTACTCCAATTGAATATCGAAATAAGTTTGCACGAGTTTCAAATGAGGTGTAGTTTTTTCTTTTTGGGTCGATGCTGCCAAAAAAATAAAGGAGGACTCATTTTACTGGTGTACGATTCGATAATAGCATTCAAGTGCTATATGGACATATGAACTTATTGCGTCAGGGGAATCGGTTGATTTGAAATTATGGTTAACAAAACATAAGAATCAATCCGAAATCCCATTTTTTTCTTAAATTTGTTTGTTACAACTGGGGTCGACATTGGATTTGACAGCGATCGAGATTTCGGTGGGAAGCATGCAGAGCGTTGCAGTGAAGCTCTTAAATATCTTGCTGCGAACCATAATTGACAATACGTCATACGCACTTGCTGCTTAATTTACTAGGTAAATAAGGCTTAATCCAGTGGAAGTTTAGTACACGGACAAGTTTCTCCTCTGCACGATTCTGATTTTCGATCAGCAGGCCAAGGGGAATCATTTTAGAAAATCTGGCACTGAGCGAGCTTCGCGCAAGGTGTGAGATCTCAGAAGCTAAGGTTGGATCTTGGGTGTTTTTGTCCGAATTCAACTCGAAAACCAATCAAAAAATAAGCATGTAGAAGACATTCGGAACCATTGTTTGGACGAGGGTTCGAACCCCTCCGACTCCACTAAAAGAAAAAAGCATTCAGCGGTAGTTGGATGCTTTTTTGCTTTTTATCCCTCAATACTCACTCTCAAACTCACACTTTCCGGGCTTTTTTCTTTTCAGTGTGAGTGTGAGAACTGAGTGTGGGATTATGGTTCTAAGACTCGATTTCACCTCCTCCTTTGAAGGAGGACCGAGGAGGATGGCAAATCCAAATCTCCTGCAAGGACTGATTTCATTCGGTTTCTCAAAAATTCACAGCGGTTCGATTCCCTTTTGCTCGGCAGGCATTGTATTTCAGATTTTTTTGATTAGTATTGACGAAAACTATTTACTGAAGCTTCATTTTCTTATCAATTGAAATTCAATGCAAAAAAACGATTTTAATTGGTTGTAATAGTTAATAGTTGTGTATATGCAAGTTAGCTGTAACAAAAAATAACAGAATGAAAAAATATGAACTATTCCTAAATGTAACAGCAACCCTCATCATAGGGACTGCAGCTATTGGAATACTTATTCTAAGCTTTAAATACCTATCAGGGAACGACGTTGAATCTAAAACTATTAAGATTGAATACAAGGAATTTGATAATGATTCGACAGCTATTCAGATTCAAAATATAGTTGCAACAAAACTAGATTCTACTCTTCGAGAGCTTAGCGAAATTTCTTATAAAATTGAAAAAAGACAATTGCAATTGATTGAAGATAAAGAAAATGATAACTTCTTCAATAAACTGTATACTGCTATTGTGGCAATAATTTTATCCATTGCAGGTTTTTTTGGCTTTAAATCAATGAGTGAAATAAAAACTAGAGCTATTGAAGAAGCCAAAGAAGAAGCAGCTAAAACAGCAGGAAAAGAATTTGAAAGAACTTTCAATGATGAATATGAGGCGAAAATATTT
>Ga0247691_1000186_pt1 | contig 14261 bp, 12 predicted proteins | sample CNK32_metaG_FD_182721 | JGI IMG/M metagenome (GOLD analysis project Ga0247691, IMG submission 182721) | Soil microbial communities from Purdue University Martell Research Forest, Indiana, United States - CNK32 | ecosystem: Environmental > Terrestrial > Soil > Temperate forest > Bulk soil...
CTCAATTTGGGCAATTCCCACATTGGCATATAGTGGAGATGCATCACCAAGGATCGGGCGGAGGTTAAAATCATCGAAATAGGTATTGTCCTCCAGAATAATCCGGCAAGAACCCAAGCCCATACCAAAACCGTATTTGCCGGCCGTTTTTGCCAACATTTTATTGATCGGGCCTGCGGTAGAAGTACCACCTGTCATACTTGAGATCCAGACAGGATAACGCAGCGTTTTCTCACCAAGCTGAATAGGCAAGTCCGATTGTTCGGGATGTCCTTCCAACATCGGTTCGTAATAAAAACGACCATCCGATAAGGCACTTTGTGAAGCAAAAGCCAAATCCAAATGATTCTGTTTCCTTAAGTCCGCTGCTTCGAGCGATTCGTGTTCAATTTTCTCCATTATATCATTGCCGGAACTGCTTCGTCCTTTAATACAGAACGAATAATTCTTGTTGCATTTTTATATAAGCGTATTTGCTTCGCTGGTTTAGTAATAAAATGTATCGGGTGCTGCATCGCCACTTTAAAAAAGTGCTTCAACAGAAATTGTTTGTTCTTGTTTATTCCCGACAGGATGGAAAGTGGGCCTGTTGCCTGTTCTCCACCCTTCTGCAAATATTCAAAGCATGCTTCTTTTAATTCATCATTTGTAAACACCTCATACAAAGCGTTTGCCAAAATGTTGATTGTTTCCACATTCTTGCCTCTGGTCTTATAATATTCACCAATGGCGTACTCCAGTTTCGTTTCATTTTGAAAATCAATTCCTACCAATTCGCCATTCAGACAAAGAATATCTGTAAAAGATGCTGTCATTCCTCCACCGGTCAATGGATGTCTCATATTTAATGAATCACCCAAAAGCACAGCCCCTTTTTTACGGAATGCCTGGCCTTTCATGGAATGATTCGGCATGACTTTTAAGGGATCTTCGTCCATTGCCTTTAAAAAGGAAGCGACCATTTCTTCAGGCAATATTTTCACTACTTCTTCCTTCATTCGCTCAATGGACTCTTTCCCCATTTTAGGAGCTTTTCCACCGGGATAATCAATTAAGATCCGATAGGCGTTGGTGTGGATCGGGTAAACCAAAATCGGATAATCACCGGTAACGATCATGTGGCCATAAGAAGGGAACTCCAGGTTCAAATCTTTCAGGACCAATCCCATGAAGTAGGAAGTTACCTTCTTGTTCACTTTGCTCAACTTATCACGCAGTACGGACATTGGCCCATCAGAAACAATTGTCAATTTTGCGTGTTGTGAAACAGTTGTTCCGTCTTCTTGTGTGTAGCTTACACCGATGATGGTGTTATCGTTCTCTAAAATTTGAGTGACATTTCCCTGAACTAAGGTGATATTCTCTCTTTGTTCAAGCTCTTTGCGGATATTTGTCAGGAACTTTCCGTTTCTCAAACCAATCCCTTTGATTCCTTTTTGGACCTCATCGTAGTTGATGGTGAAACGTTCGTTCCCTTTGATCAGATTGTAGCCATTGACTTCCTGTGCGTCAATCCCCTCCAGTAAATGGCTCAAGCCCATTTCATTCAAGGCCTGGATTCCTCCGGGCTGCATTAGTTCTCCGATAATTCGATCGGGTTCCGTAAGGTCGCGTTCCACTACAAGGATACGGGTGCTGGCGGGTTGAGACGCAGCAAAGACTCCTCCGGCAACTCCGGCACCAATAACTATGATATCAAATTCACCTGTGCTCATTTTTGAATTTCGGCTAGAATCGATTTAATTTTACCTGTATTGTCTTTTTTCTCTAAGCTGTTAAGAATAGAGATGAATTCTTTTTTCGTGCTATTAAAATCCTGGATTGCAATAAAATACTTAGCAGTTTTTCCTTTTCTGATCTTCACATTTTGGTGCAAGACATCCCGATTATTGTACAATTCCTTCAACGTTGCAATAGCCATCAATTGTGGGATGGCACAAAAACGAAAGATTTTCTGATTGTCCAGGCATTCTAAAAATTCAAGGCATGCAGGAACATGTCCCAATGCGTTGATTACTACTTCGTTTAGTGCAGCAAGTCCGCTTTTTTCATCTGCTTGCAATTCATTCAACGTATTTGCTTTATTTTTCCAGGATTCTTCCGGCCAGAAAATGCGCCCTTGTTCCAGATCCTCTGCAAAATCGCGAATGATATTTGTTTTTTGAAGGAACAATCCCATTTCATTGCTGAGGCCTTTGTCGAAAAGCTTCACACTTGTCTCTAATTTGGAGGCAAGGAACAATCTGCTCAAACCAATGCCAACCAATCCGGCAACGTAATAACAGTAATCATCCCAATCTTCATAACTTTCAACGCTTTTATGCGCATACTTGTTCATCCCGATTGCCATTTCATTGGTTATCTCCGTAATAACAGCTTTGTATTCCGGTCCAAGCTTTTGATATTCACGGATTACTTTGTCAAAATGAAGCATCAAATCCCGATAGTCTTCGGTATCTCCAACATTTTCAAGGGTAAATTCCTCTTTATTTATGCGGTCGGCAAAGGTAAGTAACATGTCTTTCTTGACAGAATTGTCGATGTTCATGTCATCTTCAATGGTATCAAGGCCTCTTAAAATGAGGTAAAACATACAAACCGGGTTTTTCAGATCATCCGGCAATTGCTGAATTACCACAGCAAAAGAACGCGAAACCTTTTTAAGTGCTTCATAGCAATAACTTAAATCATCTGTGGATTGAGATAAATCTTTCAATCGGAATTCTGAAGGTCTGAATTGTTTAAATTCTTTCTTCATTTGAAAAAGATAAACCAACTCAGATACATGAAAGGAATAATATGTCACCCTTCTAATCATTATTTTTTCGGTTTTGTAGGGCACAAAAATACGTACATTTTATAGAACAGGCCTAATTTTTAACGTTTAAAAACTAACTTTACAATCCCTATGCATACACATTATTTTTTTAAAGCAATTCACCATCCATAATATTGTTTAAACTTTCCATCAAAAAGTCAGTAAATTCTCCTCTTTGGGTAACAAAACAAAAAAAGACAACTGTCCACCAAAGTAGTGGGTTGTCTTTTAATTAAAAATCAACCAATTACATTATTTCATCATTCCATCCCAAAAAAATTTGCGCAACCAAATAATTGCACATATATTTGCAACCAGATAGTAGCAAATAAGTCAAAATGGATATTAGAAGAGACGTCTTTCAAGCAATTGCAGACCCAACAAGGCGCGCAATCATTGCTTTAATCGCACTGCAGGCGATGACACCGAATGCCATTGCAGACAATTTCAACACTTCCAGGCAATCTGTTTCCAAACATCTTCGCGTACTCGCGGAATGCGAACTAATCAAACAGGAACAGCAGGGCAGGGAGATTTACTACTCTCTGAAAATTGAAAAAATGAAAGAGATCGATAGTTGGCTGAACCAATTCAGAGAAATCTGGGAAACCCAGTTCAATCAACTCGATCAGGTATTATTAAACATTCAAAAGCAAACTAAAAATTAGATCTTATGGAAAAGAACTTATTATTTGATTTTACCGTTGACAAAGCTGCAAAAACGGTATACATAACAAGAGAATTTGCAGCAGACCTTCCATTGGTTTGGGATGCATTCACCAAACCCGAAATTTTGGACCAATGGGTTGCACCTAAACCCTGGACATCCAAAACAAAATATATGAATTTTGAAGTTGGTGGAAAACGATTTTATGCGATGGTAAGTCCAGAAGGACAAGAGCGTTGGGCAATTCAGGAATACACTTCTATTACTCCAAAGACCCATTTTAAGATGTATAATGCTTTTTCAGACAAAGATGAAAATCCTGAATTGCCGGGCTCTGAATGGGAATACAATTTCAGCGAACAAAACGGTACAACAAAAGTGAGCATAACAATTTTTAATGAATCTCTTGATCGTTTGGAGAAGATGATTGAAATGGGCTTCAACGAAGGATTTAAAGCGTCTTTGAAAAACCTGGAACAACTATTGGAATCCTGATAAGTATTCTTTCGAAACTCAAACTCACACTTTCCCGAAGTGTGGGTTTGAAATGTTCCAAATTAACCACGCAAAATCTTTTCCATTTTCCTGCCCTTAGCCAATTCATCTACCAATTTGTCGAGGTAACGTACTTCCCTGGTGAGTTTGTTCTCGATTTCTTCAATGCGGTAGCCACAGATCATTCCCGTAATCAACTCCGCATTCGCATTCAGCTTTGCCTGCTCAAAAAACGTTTTGAAAGTGACCTTTTGGTCAATGAGTTCTTGTTGTTTTTTCGCATTAAATCCGGTCAGCCATTCGATGACTTGTTTCACCTCCTCTTCCGTCCTGCCTTTTCGTTCAACTTTCGTAACATAAAGCGGATAAACGGAAGCAAATGTCAGCTTCGCCATTTTTTCGTCGTGTGCCGGAGTTGTACTCATATCGTCAATTTAAATCTGTGTTTGAAAGACTATTTAATACTTTCAAAAATACGGATTACCAATTATAATAAAAAAGCGCAGGACGAGAACATCCTGCGCCACGCGGCAATTATTTTAAATGCATTGAGATTTTGAAATCAATACGCAATATGGATTGGTGTGACTTGCTTAAACTGCATAGGTATTTGTACCTGATTCGTCGTTACAACTCCATTGCGTTTAACCGTATAACTAATCGTTTTGCTATTTACATAAGACCAATCCGTAAAAGGATACTGGTTCATGAAGTCCAGAATCGTATCTGTGCAACCTGTAAAAACGATTGGGTAAGGCTGAAACTGGTAAATATCACTCACCCAGATCGAATCTGTCTGATTAAAACAAGCCATATTTTTGATGGAAAACAAAAAATGATAGCATGGAGTCAATTCCTTTGTAATCGCATTGTCACTTCCTGCAACCAGATCCACTTCGAAACCATTCGTGTAAACATTCTCGAATCCTTCTGCATGAATCCGGAACTTGGTATAAGCATCCGTTTTATTGATCTGTCTGTTGAAATGGAATTTTCCATCATCGTCAGTGGTTCCCACTTCTTCCTTGAATTCCTGGTTATCGCGGATGTACTCATATATAATTGTTGCACCAGAAACAGCAGAACCATCTTCCGTATTAACAACTGTCAAATCTGCTTCCAGGGTTCTATCCTTTTTTTTGCAAGCAGGTAGTAAAAATAAAATTGAAAGACTCAATAAGAACGTGTAGTAATAGTTTCTATTCATGATTTTTTTTTTGCTACAAATATATTATTACTTCGTTCTTGAACGTATCCTAATCAATTAATTTTTTAGTGGATCAAAAAGCCTGATCACGCAACGCAATCAGGCTCTCGCTTTTTTAGATCTTCTCAAAAGAAAGGGAAGCGGATCACATCCCCAAACAAAAAACACGGATTCCTTCAAACATCCAATAGGGTGATTCCGTTCAAATCCGCTTTACCGTGTTTCAGGAATTCGTAAGTGATCCGGTCGGCCTTGCAATCCACAAACTTGATCCGCTTCAGGTTATTGTTTTTGAAAAAGGTATTGACCAGGGTTGCATTCTCGAAAGTCACTCTTTTAAAGGTGCAGTTCTCAAAATAACAGTTCTCCAGTATTCCGTTGAAAACGATATCCATGACATACGTACCAATGAAAGAAGTGCCGTTCCACAAAGCATTGCTAACTGCATTCTTCTCGAAACCACCGGACTTGATCTTTGCTCCGGTGAAATCGCTATCCGTAAAATCACTGCCGGTGATATTGCTTCCTGAAAATTCGGTTTCTTTCAAAGAACAATCCTTAAATCCATTCTTTTCCAGGTTGGAGCGGCGCAACTGGCTGTTGTTGATCTCCGAGCCTGAAAAGTCACATCCGGTGATATTATTCCCGCTCAGCAACAAACCCGACAAATCGGAACCAATAAACTTGCAATTCTGCATGTTCGAGGAGCTGAATTTCTCATGCAGATTTTTCAACCCGGAGAAGTCCGCATCCATCCAATTTCCGCGGGACATGTCCCAACTCGGATTTTTTTCCGCTTTTCCAGGCGAATGTTGTTTTTCGGGTAAATCCGAATTAGTAGTGAATTCAACCGATTCCTCTTCTGACAAGTCCCTGTTTGTTGCTTCAGAAGCCAGCGATTGAAAATTTTCGGAGAAATAGTTCAGGTCAACCCCCACCAGCTCTGCCAGGCGGTTCAACATAATAATGTCAGGCAATGATTCTCCGCGCTCCCACTTTCCAACTGCCTGTGAACTGATGAATAGATGCTCTGCAAGTTGAGCTTGGGAAAGGTCCTTTTTCTTGCGTGCATCTCCAATTCTGTTACCAATGATTTTAGCATTCAACATAATATTCTTTTTTAAAATTCGACTTCACAAAGGTATTGGAGGTCATTTCGGAATCGCTAAAAATACAACCACTTATAGTTGTTATTACGCCACTTTTAGTTGTAATTGACAACGAAAGGTAGTATTTGTCGAAATTTAAGTAAGAACTCGTTTATTGATACATTAATTAAATGGGTGAGTTCAGAAACTAATTAATTGCTCACCACTCTTTTTTCCACCCATTGATGTAAATTTCATTCACTTTAAACGAATTTGTATCTGCTTTTATGGCAGAGCATCTGAATGTAATACTTGCAGGGCTTGTGTCATAATAAAGAAATGAAACGTATTCTCTTCCTGATTGCAAGCCCTTTATACTATTCTTGCCAAATTCTGCAATAATTTCATTGTATGCACTTCCAATTCCTACTCCTGTTGACGTTTTTCCTTGGAAGGTAGAATCAATTGAAATTACATTAACATAAAATTGACCAAACCATTTTTTCCGTTCGAGAAAGAAAGATATTCCTCTGTCTTCAACATAAACAGCTCTTGCTGCAGTTGAAATACCGAATCCTATTGACTCCCGATAACGTTCTGTTTTACATTTCGGATACTTCCTTTTGAGCTCTTTAAGCGTTGTTTTATAGATCCTAATATCTCCAATGCCTTCACTGGAGAAGATATCTGTAAGCAAGTGAATGCTATCCGATGAATGTTGGGAGAAACCGATAACCGAATAAATTATCAGGAAAAAAACGAGTAGTGATTTTTTAGCTTTCAATTCTTTAGGTATTAGGATGGTTCAGAACATTGCTCATAGAAAAGTCCTTATGCCTTCTTCTTATGCAAATCGTACACGATCCCATCGGATAACCCGATTTTGGGAACATACATTTCCTTGCAGTTAAGCGCATTCATGCAGACGCGGAAGATTTCCAGTGCCGGAACAATTACATCGGCTCTATCGGGCTTCAATTGGAACAAATCCATGCGTTGTCCCACACTTAAAGGTTCCAATTCCTTGTAGAGCTTATTCATCGCCCTCAAAGTAACGGGAGACTTCTCTTTGAAGCCTAAGATCTTATGGATCTTATTGATGTTTCCCCCGGTTGCATAAACCAGGTGTGGATTGTCTTCTACATGTTCTTTGATCCAGGCCTTCAATTCGCGCCAATCGTGCTTTTCGACCTTGCTTTTAAGCATACGCACTGTTCCGATGTCGAAGCTTTTTGCTGCAACCCGTTTTCCGTGTTCAAATACGTTGATTTCAGTGGACCCACCGCCCACGTCGATTACCAGGTAAGATTCCGAGCGTTCAATGTCAAGCAATGCGAATGTCCCGAAAATCAAGCGCGCCTCTTCGTCACCGGAAATAGTTTCGATTTGAATACCTGTACTTCGTTTGATTTGCTGGATGATCTCCGTGCCGTTTTTCGCATCACGCATCGCACTCGTCGCACATGCACGAATTGCAGACACATTGAAAATATCCGCGATCAAACTGAATGCTTTCATCGTTTTGATAAAATCCTCGGCTTTCCGGATACTGATCTCCCCGGAATCAAATACTTCCTCCCCCAATCGAAGGGGCAAGCGGGTATAGGATATCTTCTTTACATACGGATGCCCGTTCTCTTTGGCGATTTCACCAATTAGCAATCGAGCTGCATTCGATCCGATATCTATGGCTGCGTATTTTTTTGGCATGTGTTCCGAAATTAGCTAAAATGCTTTAAATCCAGCCATTCTTTAAAACAAAAAATGCCGCCTCCTTTCGAAGACGGCATCCTATAAGAATCAATTCGATTATTTCACGATTACTTTTTGTACCAAGTTTCCTTGAGCACTGTTAAAGTGAAGGAAATAAATTCCTTTCGCCAAATGAGAAACGGATAACTGTGTTTCTGTATTCATGCTTAAAGATGAAGCAGGGTAAACCACTTTTCCATCTTCAGAGATCATCGAGAAAGTAACATCTTTTCCGGTTTTGATCGTTACAACTGAACTTGCAGGATTCGGGTAAATTTCCAATCCGAAAGTTGCAGCTTCATCAATTCCGGCACAATCTTCTACAAGAATGCTTTGAGAGATCGCATCTGTACATCCATTAGCAGTCACAGTATAAGTAATTGTTTGAGAACCAACACCGGCAGTTGCAGGATTAAAGTTCCCTCCAGTCACACCAGTTCCCGTATACGTTCCACCAGCAGGTAATCCACCTGTCAAACCAAATGAAGCTGCTTGCAAACAAACATCGGTAAATATACCAAGCGTTGCTTGTGGCGCTGCATTCAAAGTAAATGTTGAACTTGCAGTTCCTGAACAGTTATTTGCATCCGTGTAGTTGTAAGTCAGGGTAATTGAACCCGGAGTTAATCCACTCGGATCAAAAGTCGTTCCCGAAACACCTGTTGAACCGGAGAAAGAACCACCTGTCGGCGATACAACCAGCGTTACAGCACTTCCGTTATCACATAGATTTCCAATCGGAGTGAATGTTACTGTCGGATTTGCATTAAATACAACTGTTGCAGCTCCTGATCCAGTTGCAGAACATCCATTCATTGTGACGTTAGACACCGTATATGTTCCATTTACAGAAGCATTGATTACAAACGGAGAAGTTATAATACCCGTCGAATTGGAAGTCGTTGTTCCATCAGAATATGTCACATCCCATGGACCAACACCAGTTAAGGCAACATTCACAGGAATTGTTCCCGTACCACACAATTGTCCTCCACCTGAAACAGCAGCAGTTGGTGCTGTCGCGATGGTAACACTAAAAGTCTCAGCATCAGCCGGACAAGCGCCGTTTGCTGCAATTGAATTTGTTACAGTATAAGTTCCGGCATTACTTGAAGCTAAATTAATTGCACCAGTTGAAGCATTCAGTACCAATCCGGTCGTTGAACTAAACGATCCTGCACTGGCTCCAGCCCCAAATACCGGATTTGGATTTGTTCCATTGCTACAGTAGCTTGCTTGCGCATAAGTGAACGAAGCATCCGGGTTTCCTGAAATAACTACCGTTTGGCTGGTTGTTGAAGGACAAGTTCCCGAAGTGCCATATGTAATGGAATAACTTCCCGGAGTACTTCCGACCACATCAATTTCTCCTGTTGCAGCACTTACAAAATTCAAACCTGCAGGTGTAGCTGAGAATGCACCCGCAGCTGAAGTGGCAGGAGTTTGATTCGGTGAAGCATCACAAATAGAGTTCGTCGGATAAGTAAATACGGCATTATCCACTGGATTAACCGTAACACAGAAAATTGCTGAAGCAGGAGAATTACAACCTCCGGCACCTGCAGTAACAGTATAACATCCGGAAGTACCTACATTAATGGAAGCAGTTGTGGCTCCAGTTGACCATGAGTTACCTGTTGCAGCAGATGAGGTCAAGGTTACCGAACCTCCGGAACAGAAAGTTGTCGGACCGCTAGCAGTAATTGTTGGTGTAGCCGGAGTTGGGTTTGCAGTAACGGCAATCGCATTGGAAGTTGATTTACAGCCGTTCCCATCTGTTAGTTGAACCGTATAAGAACCTGAAGCAGCCGCAGCATAGGTAGAAGCTGTTGCTCCTCCAATTGGAGATCCTGTATTATTCCAGGCAAATGAACCTGTTCCCGTAGATGTCAAATTCACTGAACTTGGTGTACAGAATGTTGTAGGTCCACCGGCAGAAATTACCGGAGCAGTTGTTGTCATCGTTAATGATGCGATATAATCATTGCTGCTTCCACATGGATATCCGTAAAATTGAGCCGGTGCAACGTAAGCTACATAAGTTCCGGGAGTGAATGCATAGGACAAAGTTGTTGGTGTACACTGATTTGCCAATACACTTGAAACAATTACCGGACTTGCACAATTGGAGATATTTACAAAAAGCAACGCAGCTGGAAATTCAGCATTTACATTCCAGTTAACTGTTGTAGGACTCGTAATCGTAAAGCGGTACCAATCCGGATCTCTTAAACCATTATTTGCCCAGGAAGAACCGAAAATAACATCTCCGCAAGTGATGTCCTGATAAACAGGTGTAGTCGAATTACATCCGCCATTTAAGTCAGCTCCACATGCCTCAGTTTCAGCAACCGAACCTACAGGTGCTGTTAATAAACAACTGGGAACTTCTGTTACACAAATCGTAAAAGTCAAAGAAGTAGGAAAGTATGCATACCAGTCAAAAACCCGTACATAATACGTTTGCCCGACAACCAGGTTTGCAAATTGCATCGATTCAATACCATCATTCAATGATGAATCCTGACAAGCCATGGAAGTCAAAGCTCCACAGCTTCCTGAAAAGACTTCAAAAACAGCGTCAAAGTTTGTTGCTCCATCCACTGTGATCTTTGTATTCGCAGAGGTTGCAACAAATCGGTACCATACATCGTCATTTGCAGTCCCCTCACAAACTGTTACCGGAGTTGAAGCAGTCGCTCCGGCTATTGTTCCGGAAGTTGGTGTACAAGATGTGCCTTCTGTCAATAACGTAGCTCCTGCACAGTCATTATTCGCCGGCGCAGGAAGTGTGGAAGTATAAGAATAGGAATCAACCCCAATATAATTGGAGTTCGCACCATTTGTACCGCCATTCGTTACAAAATAACGGAAAGCGACTCTTCCCGAAGTAGGGCCGGATAAACCACTGATCGTAATGGTATATTGGGTCCATACTTTTGGATAAACTCCTGTTACCAATGTTGGGTTTATTTGCAGAAGTACCGTTGTAAAGTCTCCAACAGAAGTTGGGGTTGTACCGACATTGACACTGTTCCCATTCGTACTCAACCGAACTTGTAAACGATCCGGATACTCTGTTCCGGCGGGAATACGTGACCAGAATGAGATCACATCCCCATTATTGAAAACACGATTGGGCGTAAATAACCAGTTGCTGATCGTTGCATTGGTAGCGGTGGATGTCGTTGATTGAAAATTACAGCTCAAATACGAGTTTGTAGCAACTCCGGCCTGAGCATTGAAACTAGCCGGGTTTCCAGCTCCCCAACCAGCTGTTGTACTCGGCAAGTCGCTGTTATTTGTTACATACCAATCGGTAAGTGTCGCAATATCATCAAATCCTTCTGTAAAGGACTGTGCATTGGATATCGAACTCGATCCAAACGCAATTAGTGCAGTTGAGAACAAACCCACTGCAACTTTTCGTAAGTTAATTGCTTTCATAGGGTTTACTTAGAGGTTTTTTTTGTCGATTTGATCGTTTTACGATCTATCGGTTGGTCTTCCTTTTTAACAGAAGTTTCCTTGGAATTTGTTTTTGTCTTTAGGGGTTCATTGTGAACACTTTGAGAAATAGGTGTAGCTCGATTTAGGGCCTTTTCTTCTTTTTGAACAGGTTTTTCCTTAGCAACCTTTGTTGCGCTTAAATCCTGAGAAAAAACAGAATTGCAACAAAGAAATGCGAAAGAAACCACTAGGAGTGATTGTCTTTTCATAGTAAGTTTAATAATTAATGTGGCACTAATATAGACAATCAAGGACTGATTCCTGAATTATTTAACATATTAAAGGTTGATCTACGGCGATTTCTAACAATTGACGGATCAATTAATGATATAATCAGGAATCCTTTAGTGGCAAGAAGAAAGAAACCGGTTTGTACCTGAAATAGAGCCAAACAGAATGAAATAAATACTTCAGTTCAGAAATAGGAATATCGCGTGAACGCAAAGCCAGCCATAAAGAAAGTGCGAAACTGACGATGAAATTAAAAAACCCGATTACTCCAATTCCGATAATTCCCATGAGGATCGGATACCAGCCTGTCTGAAAGTCTTCGCCAAAAAGCCCGATTGCCAGGTTGCCTGACACAAAAGTGATGTGCCGGATATCGAGATTCAAGCCAAGGAAGATTCCAATGGATGCAGTAGATCCCATAAAAACTCCAAACCATAGGTTGGAAGCCACGCCAGCCCATTTTCGTTCAATCCAGGAAGCTAAATTTTTCGCACCTTCTTTCCCAAGCGAGATTTTCAAAATAGGATGCTCTTTGATACGATTATAGATCTTTTTGTGCTTGATCTTATTGGAAACGGATCCTGAAATAATTCCTGACAGAAACAAAAACACTCCAGCGATAGAAGCATGGAGGATCGCTAATGATTCTATCGGATTGATGTCTTTCAATAGCTTTTCACTTTTGAGTTCATCCACGATCGGGAATCCTGCCAGACCCTGTAAAGACCAAATAAGTAATAAGGCAACAATAAAAGCAATGAAAACATTCCCTACAAAAGCAATGAATTGAGAGCGGAATAGCTGCGAAAATAAAATTGCAAACGAACGGTGTCTGTCCGCTTCATTTATTGACCCCGACATTCCTGCTTCGATCGATTTAACGATGGCCGCAGCAGTCATGGCAGGTTGTTTTGTTGCCAAAGTGAAACCCAGGAGGTAAATGAGAATAAATCCGAACGCATAGTTCAAGCTATACAGCATTGCATGACCAAAATCGCTCAACTCAAATTTTCCCAGCAACACTTTAAAGATACACAGGAAACCAACTACCAAACCTGCACCACAAGCTGTAAGGAACATGTTGACATATTCTTTCCTTGAATGGGTAATGTAGTGTTCTCCGGTTTTTGCCGTATGTTGTGTCACTTCATAAGCGATAGTCTGTGTACTATCCAGCATCAGCCTACGAATGTTATTCTTTCTGCAATTGTATTTGATCAGTTTAATGGCGAGATAAATCGAGTTATCCCGTTTGTCTTCTTCCGAATCGGTTGCAAGCAAAGGTAAAAGTGCTTCTATCCGGAATAATTGCTGCCGGATACGCAACAAACTTTGATTCACACGGATGGAAATCCCGAATTTCGCACTGTTGTCAAAAGCCGTATTGATGATCTGATGGCAACCTTGAAGCAATTGCACCAAATCCTGAAAATCCGTATCTGTTGCAGAAACGGAAAAATTGCGTTGGTGAATTATTTTAGACACAATAATATCCAGCTTCTTTTCAAATGATTCGAACGGACTTTGGATATCTTCATATTCGGGTACCATAATCAACACATCCTGTTCCAAAGCTCTTCCGCTAATTCGTTGAATGAGCAAACTGATCCCATTTACAATTTCAGTAATTGCAGAATTGGAAGAACTTTCCTCGCTCCCATAAATAGTTTGTAAGTCGAGCAAGACAATCAGTTCATTGATTTCAACAAGCGAAATTTCCTGGATCCACTCAAAGTCCCTTTGTTTGTAAAAAACCTGGTTCAGCAAAAACTGTAATGTATCTGGCTCCGGTTGTTCCGGTAGAATCTTTGAAGCCAAACGCTCCCTGACTTCCCGAATGAAGTAAGCATCCCGGATAATCCCGGAATCCGTTAAAATAGCTGTGAATTTGCGGTTTTGAAATACATTCCGGAGATAAACCGACATGGCGTAACGCCTCACCGCATGTTCTTCGAGGTAATCCAGTAAAGGTCGGATACTAACCGAATTATCCTTGTCTATCTTTTCAGGGCGAAAGTGTGCAACCAGGTCAACCAGGAATTGGAGGTTATTAGCCGTATAATCTACCTCGTTGTAAAACGAATCAAACAACTCATCCAATTCTTTTTTCTTTCCTCTTTTAAACAATTGCATACCGTTTGGTCTCACTTTGTCTTAAAAGTAAGAAGACAAACCAAGAAAACGGCATGATTGCTTCGAAAATGAAGTTGTACAGATCGAATCTTTGATTTACAGGTGAACAATTCTTGCGGTAAGCATTCCCTTAGAGGATTTAAAATGCACCAAATACACGCCTGAATGAATCCCCCGGAAATCGATTTCTCCCGCAGGATTAGTTAGTTCCCTGACCAGTGAACCATCCAGGGAAAAAATGGATGCCCTTTCAATAGTTGCATCTGATTGATAGAATAGGTTATCATTCACCGGGTTGGTAAACGAAAGATGCATTTCCTCCTCCGCTAATCCAAGGGAAATGGAAGGATCAAAATACAT
>Ga0247691_1000187_pt1 | contig 14261 bp, 9 predicted proteins | sample CNK32_metaG_FD_182721 | JGI IMG/M metagenome (GOLD analysis project Ga0247691, IMG submission 182721) | Soil microbial communities from Purdue University Martell Research Forest, Indiana, United States - CNK32 | ecosystem: Environmental > Terrestrial > Soil > Temperate forest > Bulk soil | place...
GCATGAAGATCGATCTCGGCCCTCTAAGTAGACGAAAGTCTGGACCGTTTTCCTTGGACCCGCTGAACACCGCTCAACTCCTGGTAAACGCGGAAATCGGAAAAGTCGGTACTGGAACCGCGAGTTTTAATTTTTCTCAGTCAGCGCTGAGGCTTTGCCCTCACCCGTGCGAGGGGGAGAGGGTGTTCCTGCCGGGGAGTCTCTTGGGGCCCCTCGATAAATGACCGCAAGCGCAGCAGCAGAACGGATCGAACATCGAAGTCTTAACGATCCGCGTGGATACGGCATAAGGGCAAACAGACTGGCGGCTCGCAGGGTTTGCCCAATAGCAGGAAACGACGCGCGCCTACTACCATTGCTACTACCGAGGCCTTTTCGTTCTCAGATGCATTCTCTCGTAAGTGTTTGATTAGAAGTGGTGAACCGGGGAGGACTCGAACCTCCAACCCGTTGATTAAGAGTCAACTGCTCTACCATTGAGCTACCGGTCCACGGGGAAACTAATATTTTACATAGTCTGAAAAAACTTGTCGACTCTGACCTTGGCAAAAATATCTGAAAATCGATGCTGTTCCTTGCGCGGCTGTGGCTGCTCTACGCGCGGTTTTGCGCTATTTGGCGCGGAGCACCGCCGCGAGATCCTTGGCGACCTGCTTGGCTTTAGCCAGGTCGTGTGGGTCGAAGGAGATGGCCGAGACGCGTTGGTGGCCACCACCGCCGTATTTTTCGGCGAGGGTGGCGAGATTCTGGTTGGCTTTGGCCTGGTTCCAGGGATTCGTGCCAAGGGAGACCTTGGCGCGCAACGGGGAGGCGCTGACACTTACCGAGTAAACGCTTTCCGGATGCAACAGATAAGGGATGAACTTGTTGTAGCCTTCGAGGTCCAGGTCGCTGACGTCGAAGAAGACCACGCCATCCTTTGATTCGCAACGCTCGCGCAAAATTTCGATGGATTTGCGGTGACGCTCCAGCAGCGGCTCCAGATATTTTGCGACGACGGGAAGTTTGACCATTTCAGCGAGCGGACGATATGCCAACTCCGCGATGAGTTGGGCAGGCACGCCGTTGTCGGGTGCCGCTTCGATTACCAGAGCGAGTTGCGGGGCGGGTTCGGTTAGCTGCGTGGCAGATTCGGCAGTGGGAAATTGTGCGCCGTCGATGATATCGCCCCAGTGGATCAGGTCGGCGAGCGGCTTGGTGTTGAAGCCGAATTTTTCCTTGGCCACAGTGGCGATCAGTTTGGTGCACGACTTATATTCCGGGTCGTAATACATGTGGGGGCCGGGAAAGCGCTTGAAATATTCGGCGTCGGCAGGAGAAAGGAACGCACTCTGGTGATGGTCGAACCACCAGGTAACTTTGGGCGAATTGGAATACTTGAAATCGACGATGGCGTTTTCGTCGCCGTCGAAGAGGCCCTCTTCCCACGGGTGCTTGGCCTTGTGGGTCATCCCGCTGAAATGGAATTCGGCCTTGGGATCGAAATGCTCGCGGTAAAAACGGTAAAAAAGCGCCGCGGAAGCAGTGCCATCGAAACAGCGATCATGGAAACAGAGTCGGACCTTGGTCATAGAGAACGAGTTTGCCCCGCGTCTGCCCGGGCGTGGCCGCAGAGGGGAGCAAAGCTCTAAACGATGTACGGGTTGCGGAGGAAAGTCAAGTGCAAACCTAGGTGACTAAAACATTTTGATTCACGGATTTTACCGGCGAGCTGCGAAAGCGCGGTCTCTGCCCATGCCGGGACGCAACGTGAATTTCAGCTGGAAAAAGGGTGCGGCGGCGAGGACAGTTTGCAGGTCGGCGTCGTCCATGTAGCGGCGGCGCAGAATGCGGCGGGCGAGGAGGGCGAACTCGAGCGGGTCCCTGCGGAACGGGTAAGGGTCGAGCGTGAACTCATTTCCTCCGGCGGCTCGCAGTTCCCAATCGGCCTCGTCGCCGGCGTTGTTCATCGGAACTCCCTCGATCGTGGTGTCGTGATCGGGGCCGAGGCAGAAATACAGGGATAGGCGATCCAGAGCGGCGAGCCTCTGAATATTGGCGGTGATTAATTTCTCGTCGGTGAATTCCTTGGTCGCAGGATCGTTGCGCAAGTCCACCTTCAGGCGCAATTGCTGCAGCCGCAAGCGCTGCACGAAATCGTTGGCGTGATGCTGCTCGTCCGTTCGCACATACTTCGCGGAAAAACCCGGAATGGTTGCTTTGGCCCGGTCATAAAGCCCCATACAGTGGCTTGCCACCAGCAAGCCCGCATATAAATCCGATTTCACGACCCGATCGATTCCGCGCTGATAGAGCATGACGTGTTCGCCGGTGGGAACGCTCATAAAGGAGTAGGGGGCGAAGGACTTGGGGTCAACGCCCGGCGCCATTTCCCATTCCTGCCAACCATTGTCGTGCTCGGCGGCCGCGAGGCAGAAGGACGAAAAAGGCTCGGGCCGGGGAAAAGCATCGTTGCCCCATTCACGCGCAAAAAAGCCGGAAAGAATGGCGTGATCCGTTTGCCGGATCACCAACATGGGGTCGTTGGTTTGCTGAATGATCATGACGCTTGTTCGCCAGCCGAGCAAAGCGCGGGGAGCATCATTATGCTCCACTCGCAGCGCGGATTCCAGCACAACCCGCAGCCAGCTATGGCCAAAAAGCTTGGATACCAAGTATCATTTATTTTGGCAATGCGGGAGTGGCGGAACTGGCAGACGCAGTAGCCTTAGGAGCTACCGGACGCAAGTCCTTGGAGGTTCAAATCCTCTCTCCCGCACCAGAATTCGATCGAAATCGACATTGCTGCCTGAGTTTGGAACCACGTCCCTCAGTTCGCTGCAAAGATTAGGACCCGCCCAATTTATAACTCATAGTTCCGGTTTCGAAGTCCGCGATCCTTGCGCCTTTTCGTCATTTGCATAACAATGATGGTCAATTGCTCTCGAATTGATTCCCGGAGTCTCCCTTTATGCAAGAGCGCAGCGTTCGCGATCTCCTAAACCTCTACAACCCGGCCAACCCGCTGGAAAAAGCCTGGACCATTCCCGCGCCCTGGTATTTCGATGAACGCCTCGCGCAACTCGAGCGCGACTCCGTTTTTGCAGGCAACTGGCAGGTGGTGGGCCACCTGGACCAGGTGAAGGAACCCGGACAGTTCTTTACCCTGGATGTGAATAAAGAACCGCTGGTTGTGGTGCGCAGCGACGACGGCAAACTGCGCGCGTTTTACAACGTGTGCCGCCATCATGCCGCGGCCGTAGTGCCGGAAGCGGCGGGATGCGCGAAGAATTTCCGTTGTCCATACCACGGCTGGACCTATGGAAATGACGGCGCGCTGAAGGGCATGGTCGAATTCGAAGGAGTTTGCAATTTCGAGCGCGGCGATAACGGGCTGGTTCCCGTGCGCATGGACACCTGGGAGAATTTCGTTTTCGTAAACCTGGACGGCCGCGCCGCCCCGCTCCGTGAATTCCTGGGCAAAGTTCCAGAGATCGTAGCGCCACTGAAGATCACGGAGAAGCTCAAGTATTTCGACCGGCGCATCTACACATTGAATTGCAACTGGAAGGTATATGTAGATAACTATCTCGACGGCGGTTACCACGTGCCGCACGCGCACAAGGGATTAAGCAGCGTGGTGGAGTACACGAAATACACGATCGAGAATTGCGAGCGAGCATGCCTGCAATCGAGCCCGCTGGACAGTTCCGCCGCGCTGGAATCGTCCATCGGGTCGACGCGGCAGGGCACGGCGTTTTATCTGTGGGTTTATCCCAACTTCATGCTGAATGCCTATTCCGGGGTAATGGATACGAATCTGGTGCTGCCGCTTGGTGTGAACAAATGCGCCGTTATTTTTGATTATTATTTCGCCGACATCAGTCCCGCGGCCGCCAAGCATCATCAGGAAAGCATCGCGGTCAGTGAAAAAGTTCAGGATGAAGACATGGCGATCTGCGATTCCGTGCAGCGAGGCCTTTCGTCGCGGGCCTACGTCGCAGGCCGACTTTCACTGCGGCGCGAAGCAGGGGAGCACCTGTTCCACCGCCTGCTTCATGCGGACATGAGCAACGCGCTGGCCCGCCCGATGGCTGCCGACTAAGCCTGCGCAAAAAAAAACCCTGCCGGAAAATTTCCGACAGGGTTGGTTTCTGCAAATATTGCAGATGACAATCCAGGGATTGCGATTGCTTCTCCCTAAGGCTTATAACTTTTCGAAGAAGTGGGCAATTTTCTTTCCGGCGCTTTCCGTGTAATACACAGTGACTTTGGCGCCTTTTTCGGTACCCTTTGCAGCGTCGTCGGCGGCAACTTTGGTGCCGTGGCCTGCCGTTTCAAAAGTGTGCTCGGTCCCGTCAGCTGCTTTCACCGTAATCGTCTTGCCACCCTCGCCAACCTTGGTTACTGTTCCTTCCACGGCCTTGTAGCCACCTTTGCCGACGTTGTCGACTTCCACGGCGGTCTTTTCCGTTCCCTTCACCGTGTAGTGCGCAACGACTTCTGAACCTTCCTTCACGCCATCGAAGGTGTCTTTTGCGCCGGTTTCGACGGCTTCCCCGCCCCGCACGGTGGTCTTATCCACAAAATGGATGGTGTGCTCGGTGCCGTCCTTGGTCTTTACGACGATTGTCTTGGCGGCGGCGTCTGTTTTCGTGACCACGCCGTGAACGGCGCTGACGACGTCGTCCGCGGCTATGACCATCACCGCCCAAAATGCGGCCAACACTGCGATTGAAACGAATTTCCTCATTACTGCGGACCTCCTGTTAGTCCTTGAACTGCTTCGTGGTTGAGAAGGATCAGTGATGCTGTCCCACAAAAGGTTAGCGCAAGCCTTCGACGAAAAACAACGGAAGGCGCTTCACGCTCGCTCTTTCCCCCGCGTGGGTTCACAAAAATCCGTGGGAGAACGAGCGAACCCGGGACACTGGGCATTAGATGAGCGGCGGGGGGAAATAGATGCAAAGAACGGAGGCGGCCGGCTGACTTCTGGCCGTATTGCCACTTAAATATCGCGGCACATGCCGAGGCTATTTTGGTGGAAGAATCCTTGCCTCAAGTTTATCCTCAATTATTTCCAGCGCAGTGTAATGACGGAGGGGATACGTGCAGATTCTGGACCAGCAATGGCACACTTTTAGCAAGTTAGTATCTTCTCTGCTTCTGATGATTCTTCTCGCATCGGCCTGTGGCGCCCAGACCTCAGTGGATCCCAGAGCTTCACAGTCAGATTGGGTTCAGCAGTTGGAGACCAAGTATCCGGGTCTGCTGGCGGAGATCGGGCAACTGTTCAATAAATTGCAGCACGACGTGGAGTTTCCGGGGCCACGTGCGGAGAGTCGGCTGTTGCCGCTCCTGCCGGAAGGCACGCTGTCGTATGGCGCTTTTCCCAATTATGGCGGCGCGGCGGAACAGGCGCTGGCAGTTTTCCGGCAAGAGCTCAAGGAAAGTTCGGTGCTGCGCGAATGGTGGAAACAGGGCCAGGTGGCGTCCGTCGGACCAAGGATTGAGGATTCCCTGGAGAAATTCTCACACGTCAGCCAGTACCTGGGCGATGAAATTTCGTTTTCGGGGACCATGGAAGGCCGCGAACCGAATCTGTTGATGGTCGCGGAGGTTCGCAAGCCGGGGCTGAAGAAATTCCTGCGACAGATAATCTCGGAGCTTGCGGGCAATGCGAAATCCGGCGTGCGCATTCTGGAGCCGCAGGAACTTGCGGCAATGGCGAGCAAACCGGGCGCGGACGAACTGCTGATCCTGGTGCGGCCCGACTACGTAGTGGGCGCGTTAAACGTGGAGACAATCCGGAAATTCAATGTAAGGTTGGACCAATCCAGCCGTGAATTTACAAAAACTGCTTTTGGGCACAGGGTCGAACAGGCTTATGCAGGAGGCGTGACGACGTTGGCGGCGGCGGACATGCAAACGATTCTGAAAAAAGTGCCGCCGGGTGCCAGTGGAGACCAGATGCCGCTGCAGAAGAGCGGCTTTGCGGACATGAAGTACCTGGTGTGGGAACATACGCGGTCGAACGGGCAGACTGTTAGCGAAGCGGAATTGAGTTTCACTGGACCCCGGCGAGCGGCGGCAGCGTGGCTGGCAAAGCCAGCGCCACTGGGCAGCCTGGACTTTGTGTCTCCGAAAGCGATTCTTGCGGGAACCCTGGTGCTGGCGAATCCAGCGCGGATCTTCGACGACATAAAAGAGTTCACCGGCACATCGAATGCAACCGCCTTTGCAAACATCGAGCAAATGGAGAAGGTGTTGAAACTGAGTTTGAGGGATGACCTGCTCAGCTGCCTGGGAGGAGAGATCACGCTGGAACTCGACAGCGTGACTCCGCCACAGCCCGAGTGGAAGACAATCCTGAAGGTCAGCGACATGAAACACTTGCAGCAGGCCATCAGCTCTCTGCTGACCGCAACACAGTTCCGCACGGAAGAATTCGAAGAAGGCGGAGCAACCATTTCCACCCTGACCATACCTTCCGGCCAAACTCCGCTGAAAATCGGCTATGCGTTTGTGGACGGTTATTGGATTATCGGCTCGGGCCGGGAAACTGTTGCGAACGCCATTCGCCTCCATTCCAGCGGAGGCTCGCTGGGGAGCTCCAATAAATTTCGAGCCGCGCTTCCGCCGGGCCACGCGGCGGAGGCTTCCGCGCTGCTTTACCAGGACCCGATCGCGATGGCATCGCTCCAGCTACGCGGCTTCTCGCCGCAAGTCGCGGAATCTCTAGCGCGCATGAAGACCGAGAGCGTGCCGGGGTTGATCACCCTTTACGGAGAAGAGTCGGCAATTCGGGAAGCGAGCCGCGGGGGAGATTTTGATGTTGCGGCGGTCCTGGTTGTGGCGGCGATTGCGATACCCAATTTGCTGCGTTCGAAAATGGCCGCGAATGAAGCCTCGGCGGTTGGCACGACCCGCACGGTGAATACTGCTCAGGTCACCTATGAGGCGACTTACCCGAAGCGGGGCTTTGCGCCGGATCTGGCGTCACTTGGGCCGGACCCGCGCCAGCCTGAAAACACTTCCCCGGACCATGCAAACTTCATCAATGAAACGCTGGGGAATGCGACCTGCACTGGAAACGCGTGGTGTACCAAGTCGGGCTACCAGTTCCGGATGGCGGCGGTTTGCAAGCTCCGTGTGTGCAAGGAGTACATCGTGGTTGCTACCCCCGTCAACCCCAACACGGGTACCAGAAGCTTTTGCTCCACGTCCGATGGGGTGATTCGTTTCAAGGCAGGTCCGCCCATAATCTCAGCGGTTAGTATTGCGGAGTGCCGCACATGGCCGCCCTTGCAATAGAAAAGTGAGGGATTTCACCCGGTTGTGCGGGAAATTACGCTGGGTGCCCACATAGCGACCTGGGCCTCGAGCCGATTCAAGGCGCAGCGCAGATTCAACTCGGCGTTTCAAAGTGCCAAACCGGGAATTCGGAACTGATTTGACATCACAGTAAAGCTGAGTATTGTTCCGGCAAGTCGATGAGCTTAGATAACTTGTGCGCAAAACCAGCAGCAGAATTGTTCGCCTAGGAAGTGCTGGCCGGAAGGTCACCAGTCACATTTCTCACTTAACTCTTTATAACTATTGGAGTATTCTTTGCTGAGGAATTTGCACCCGCCCAAGAGACCATGGAGTTCCCACCCAAAAGTAAAGTAGCAGCGAGTCAGTTTAATAGGTAGAAGCAGAGACACTCTTTCTCGACGAATTGGCATGCCATTTGCGTATTGCGATGGGCAGGCCGAATTTCGGTTGAGTCGAAGTGTCAACTACGGAGGGTCGATGAGAGGAATTATGCCGCCTCGCCAAGTCTTCCTCCCCATTTTGGGGCTAATGCTATTCTTTTTTGCGGCGGTCTATTCGTTCGCCCGTCAACAACCCGCGCAGGATCCTGCGCCTGCTTCCCCGGGAGCAACTCTCTCCTACGGAAACTCCGCGGCTCCCCCGGCTGCGGCTTCGCAAGAAAAGGCCAAGACGCCTGCGCCGAAGGCCCCGGACGGGGATTACGTCGGCAGCGAGACCTGCATCACTTGCCATGACGATCAGAATCGGCGGTTCAAGAACACGGTGATGGGCAAGGTCATGTTGGGCAATCCGCACACTCCGGAAGAAGCGCGGGGATGCGAATCCTGCCACGGACCGGGCCGCGCGCACGTGGAAGCCGGCGGCGGAAAAGAGACCATTCCGATCCGCTTTGGCAAGGACTCAAAAAACTCAGTTGCCGAGCAAAACGCCGTCTGCATGGATTGCCACTCGCGCGGCACACACATGTTCTGGAAGGGCAGCCCGCACGAATCGCGCGGCGTTGCCTGCGTGGATTGCCACCAGGTGAAGCAGGAGATTCACACCACTCTTTCCTCCGATGCCCGCTACAGCGCGCCGCTTTCCGACAACCGCGGCGTGAAGAAGCGGCAGCCGGAGCTTTGCCTGCAGTGCCACCAGATGCGCCGCGCGCAATTGCAACGCTCATCGCACATGCCGTATCGCGAAGGCAAAGTGACCTGCACCAGTTGTCATAACCCCCACGGCACGCCGAATCCCAAGCAGCTCATTCAAGCCACTACGAACGAAAACTGCCTGAGCTGCCACACGGAGCGACGCGGTCCTTTCCTGTGGGAGCATCCCCCGGTGCTGGAAAACTGCGCAAACTGCCACGAACCGCACGGCAGCAACAACCCCCAACTGCTCAAAGTACGCATGCCGCGCATCTGCGACGACTGCCACGACGGCAGTCGCCATCCGACGCAGCCACAGCCGCTGAGCTCCATCAAGAACTTCAACCGAGGCTGCACCAATTGCCATTCCTACATACACGGCTCGAATCACCCATCGGGTTCCGCATTCCTGCGGTAGGAAAAGAGAGCAGACAAAATGAGAAAATCAGCTGAACTTGCAATTCTCGCGGTCATGATTCTCTTCCTGTCTCCCTACAGCCTCCCCGGCCAGGACAAGGAAGCCGACCATGGCACAGTGGATTTCGGCGTCCGTTTCGCCACCGGAGATGTCGATGGGCGACCGGATCTGCCGTTCCAGCCTTCGTTGAAATCGTCGCAGTTCAACGAGTATCAGGATGTGCGGGACGGTTTTTATGTACGCCGCCTGGACGTCAAGTTCGACAACGTGCTGCACACGAAGAACTATTTCGGGCTGCAGTCGCAAAGCGCGCTCTACCACGACCAAAGTTATCTGGCGACATTCGGCCAGTACGGAAAGTTCAAGGTGCAGTTCCGCTACGACGAAATCCCGCACATTTACAGCAACACCACGCGAACCCTCTTCGCGCAGACTACTCCGGGCGCGTTCCGGTTTCCGGCGCTGATCCGTCAGCAACTGCAAGCCGCCACACCCGCCAACACCATTCCAAACATCGTCAACACGCAGGTGGTGCCGCAGTCCAATTTCTTCACGCCAGCAATTTATCGGAAGGCCGGGACTATTTCGGCCGGCTACAACCTTAATTCCCGCTGGAACGTGAATGGAATGTTCTTCCGGGAAAGCCAGAAGGGCAACCGGCCAATCGGGTTGATCATGAACTCCAGCCCAAGCGCCACAACCACCTCAGGTTTCGGCGTTGAGCTGCCTGAACCGATCAACTACTTCAATAATCTGGTGCGCCTGGGCGTCGACTTCGGTTGGCGATCCCTGGTGGTGCAAGGCGCATACATCGGCTCTTTTTTCCAGAACAATACATCTACGCTGACTTGGGATAATCCATTTCGCCTGACCGCTGAAGCCGTCACGACTCCCCTGACCGGAGCCATGGCGCTTTATCCGGACAATCACGCGAACTACTTCAGCTTCGCCGCCGGCACGGATCTTGGAAAATATCTGCACGTAACGGCCAGCATCACGCCCGGGTGGCTGAAGCAAACCCAGGCGTTTCTGCCATACACCACCAACGCTACGATTACCACCTGCGGCGACGGAGCCCAGGCCTGCAATTCACTGGCGGTACTGCCGGCCTCCAACCTCGGCGGCGATGCGCAAACCCTAGCCATGAATTACACAATTTCCACCGCCACCTGGAAAAATGTCACATTTAAAGCGAATTACCGCCAGTACGACTACAACGACAACACCCCGGTCCGCGCCTTCACTCCGGTCCAGGGCGATGCGGCCGCTGCCGGCGCAGACGAGAACACACCCTTCGGCTTTAATCGCAAGGACCTAGAGTTAAGCGGTATCTGGTATTTCGCCAAAAAAAGCTCCATCAAAGCCGGCTATGACGCGCTGTGGATGGATCGCACGGACCGCGACGTCTCCCACTCTCTCGACAACACGTTTTTCATCGCGGGCGACTGGGTTCCGATTCACGACCTCTTGATCCGGCTCTCCTACCGCCATTCGAACCGCACGCCGGACGCCTATCAAGACGATCTCGTTACGAATGCTGCTGGTGCTGAGGTCGTCTGCAACGACAATACTGACGTATCCTTCACCGGCGATCAGCGTTGCCACCGCCGTTTCGACGAAGCTGCAAGGACGCTAAACCGCGGCGATTTTCTGGTGCAATACAGCCCGTCGGACAAGCTCACGCTTTCCGCTTTCGGCGGCACGCTGCAGAACGACTACAACAAGCGCGGCAGCGTCAACAGCTTGACTCCGTTGAACTTCTTGACTGGCGCGGCGGCGACGGTGAGTCCCTACTATCTTTATGGCCTGCAGAAGGACATTTCGTACAATTATGGCTTCGACGCGGACTATGCCTTTTCCAGCCACGTCACGCTATACGCTGAATACTCTCGCGAACATTATTACCAGCGGATGATCACCCGCTATCGCACGCCGCCGGGTACTGGTCAGGACATCACGACTTGTAACGGCTGCGATACTGCGAACAACGACTGGCAAAGCACCGCCACGGATCCAGTCGACGTTTATTCCGTGGGCGTGGACCTTTACCTCAGCAAGAAGGCGTATTTCACTACTTACTACACACTCTCCGCGGGCAAGGGCAACGTGGTCTCGCAGTTCCTGGGCGACCCCACGATAGTGCCCATACCTCCTGCAACGACAAATCAAAACACCTTTCTGCTGACCGGCACGAACGCGGCCACTCCGTATCCAGAAACTGTCGAGCGCAGTCACGAAGTGGGTGTGATTTTCAAATATAAGCTGACTGACAGGCTTACTCCGCGCATTGAATACCGCTACCAGCAGTGGGACAACCGGGATTATCAGACCACGGTGATGACGCCGTACATGGGCTGCGTCAGTCCGGCGCCTCCAGGCGCTGCGGTGCCGAATTGCACTTCGCCAATTCTCAACAGCGCCACATCGCCAACTCCTGGGCCAGGAGCGGCTAGCCCGTTCTATCCCGGCTTCGTCGTTGGCGATCCGTCCGCCGCCCGCTACTTGTTTCTGGGGGTGGACCAGCCGTCCTATCACGCGCATACGATAATGGCGACGCTCGAATATCGTTTCTAAGAAATAAAGGGCGCCTGCGGTGGTGAAAGCACCACCCGTCAGGCGCCCATTTTGTCTGTGGATGAAATGGCGCGCGGCAGTCCGCTAGCACGCTTGTCGCTGCCTGATCTCCCAAATCTACTTCGGTGATTGTCCGCTGTTGGTTGCTTGCGGGTCCATCTCCGCCTTTTGCCAGCCAGAATCGGGATTGAATTCGTGCATGGAGATTGCGATCGCTTCTGTTTTTTTGCCGAGATCCTTCTCGTAGACGACTCCATCCTGATTCACTAGAAAAGTCTTCACACCAGACGTGCGATACATCGCGGGATAAGCGATGAACGCGAAGCTGGTCATTTTGCCGTCGACAAGGTAAGTCTTCGCTCCACCAGGGGCATTCTTTCCTTGTCGCGTCAGAATGTGAAAATAGTAGCCGCGAAAAGGAACGGGCTCCACGCCACGGCTTTTGGTTTCGTCATCGGAGACGGCTTGCGCCACCAGCGGGCCGATCAGGCTCTGAGGCTCGTTTTCGGACGTTTTCCAGTAAAGACCGTCGTGCTTCCCTTCCTCACTGTGAATCCTGCGAGCGTACACGTTGTGCTGCTGCGAATAGTATTCTTTCTGCGCAGAGGCCAGTTCGCGGCAAACATGGATGGCCGAAACTTCGTTGCGGCCGATGCGGCGAAACAGAATTTCCTGCTTCCCAGCTGCAGTGTCGAAATACCACACGTTTGCCTTGCTCATCAGAGGTATCGGATAGGGCCAGTTATGCGGACCGATATACAGGGTGACGCTGCCGTCGGGTTCTTTCACCAGGCGGCTCATCTCTTCATATCGTTTCGCGAACATGGCGTGGGATTGCGCGTCCTCGGCTTCGTCGCCCGAGGAAATGATTTCTTTGCCCTCCGGCCCAAGCAGATCGAGCATGGCCTTTTCGTCGTTGCTCTTCGCCGCGGAGTACAACGCCTTGCTGGCCTCCTCCGGCGAGGTAAAGGTTTTCTGCCCAGCCTGCTGCGCAAGGCACGACGCTGCAAACAAGCCTGCCAGAAGAACGGCCGCCGAGCCGAGTTTCAGGAGATGGTATCGACCCGTAGCGCCGACCCCAACAAATCTGTTCCGCATAGCACTTGCCTCCTCGGTTCATTCTGGTGATCTATTTCCGGCCATTCCGCTCCAGCCCTAGTGGTGCCCGCCACCATGCGAGCCTCCACCACCGTGCGGCGCACCGCCCCCTCCTCCGTGAGAGCCGCCACCGAAGCTGGCATTGCCGCGGGCCGAGTAACTTCGCGACTCTCCGCCATGGTCGTAACCGCTAAACGCACCGGAGCGGACGTTGCGCTCACCTCGGGGCTGCGCGAATCCACGGGCCGCGCGATTGTTTCCTTCGAACGGCCGCGGCGAGCCGCCGGGACGGTTGTAGACATTGCCATGGGCCGCGAAGCTTCTGTCTTGCGGACGGAAGCCGCCTCTGCCAGGCGCGCCGGGTCCGCCGCGCCCGCCGCGGTAATAAACGTTGCGGTTGTAGAAGGTCGTGCTGCGCGAAACGAAACGCGCGTGATTATAGACGGCGTAGTGGTTGTGCCAGTCGTAGCCCCAGTGGCCCCAGCCCCACCCGTAGCCGCCGAAAAAACCGATGCCGAAGCCAACCCCGAAGAAGAGGTGAGGTCCGCCGAACCAGATGCCCGGATAGGGATACCAGCCCGGCCACGCAACAAGCGGGGGCCCGTAGACAAGCCACGGATCGTAGGCTGGCACATAGACGACGTCAGGCGCCGCCGGCTGGATGATGATTGTGGAACCCTGCGTGGTTACTGTTTGCTGTTGCGTGGAGCTGAGGTTTCCCGCCTGCTGTGCTTTCTGCCGCATCACCTGGACGGCATCGGTCACTTCCTGCTGCTGGTTGTAATATGCGTCGCCGAGGGACGAGGTCCAGGAGAGGTTTTTGTCCATGTTGCCCAGCACCGACGGAAATGCGGTGAGTGCCTTGACGCTGGGGTCCCAGGGCTCCTGGTCTACGGCCTGCGCCAGGGCGTCGCCTTTCAGGTCAGGATGGTTTTGCACCCAGCGGTCGGCTTCGACGACTTGCTCCGGAAACGTGGACGCCGCCAGAATCTGCGCCACTAGCGAATCGGGATAGAGCGCGATCGGCGCCACCAGTTGCTGCAACTGCTCGGGAGATTGCGTTGGGTACGCCGGGCCCTGCGGCGTCTGCGAAGTCGCAGGCTGGTCTTGATCCTGGTTCTGATCCTGCGCCGCGCGGGTGTCCATCGCTCCAGCGGCGAACAGCAACGTAAACGCCAGCGAGAGAGCAGCAGCCTTTCTGCTCCTCCACGCCCGTAAAGCACCTGCCCCGCGTTCGATAATGTTCATGCCCGTCAACCTCCGTGCGCCGTACGCCTCCCGGCGCGCTATAGCTATAGATGAGCGAGGCGCCACTTAAGTTTCTGTTCTCTTGCGCCTGCACCCTATAAAACACCAAATCGTCGTTTTCGTTGCAGCGGCTCCCCAACTTACCTGAGTCGTCTGCCAACCGGCTTGCATCCGAATCCGGTAGCGTTGCGGGGCTTTCGCGCTGGCGGATCTTCCTTTGGAATCACAAGCAGTGGGTCAGCTCCTGCTTACCGCTGCGGTAATCAGGAACTACACAGATTCAGTTCTGGATTTGGAGTACACTTCGGCGTATGACGGAATTGGGAATGCCCGATTGGTGGGATAGTGGCCGTCGCAGCCGCACCACACGGTTGTGCGCATTCTGCGTGGGTCTGGCTTTCTTGTTCGTTGTTCTATCGCCGGTCGGCTGGGTTGGATTGATCACAGGTTTGTTTAGTGGCGGAGTGAACCTGTAATTCTCGCTCCACCCCGATGCC
>Ga0247691_1000188_pt1 | contig 14222 bp, 15 predicted proteins | sample CNK32_metaG_FD_182721 | JGI IMG/M metagenome (GOLD analysis project Ga0247691, IMG submission 182721) | Soil microbial communities from Purdue University Martell Research Forest, Indiana, United States - CNK32 | ecosystem: Environmental > Terrestrial > Soil > Temperate forest > Bulk soil...
GTAACGGAATTACAAATAACATCTTCGATCCGGCAGATGCAGGTATCGGATCATCCATTGTAACTTACACGTATGTGGATGTGAATGATTGTTCTGCTGATGCTCTGACAACGATTGATGTAAATGACTGTGCAGGTATCGACGAAAAAGAAAATTCCTATTTCTCTTTATTCCCGAATCCGAACAACGGACAATTCAAGGTAATCTCTACCGGAACTCCGATGGATCAGATCATTATCTACGATGCACAAGGAAAAATGGTGTTCAACGAATCTTACTCGGGAATCTTTACACTCGAATTTGATTTGAATGCTTACTCAAATGGAGTATACTATATTGAAATCAACAGTGATCAGGAAATTCATGAACGAATGCCTTTGATCATAAATCATTAAAAAAACAGACCCCGGCATTTATCGCCGGGGTTTTTGTTAACAAATATTTCTGTTACCTATTTTAGTCGAAACAATTATTAAGATATTTGGAATCCATAATATATCGAATGAAATACGTTTACATCCTTTTGTTCTCATTTGTAAGCCTTACATCCTTCAGTCAGGGTGAGAATGATTTTACAGCAGAAGAGCGCGCTTATCTTTTCCATATTGTCAAAAAGAGTCCTATCCTGGACAATAGTATCGGACGCTATTTCGAATATTCAGGTCCCCAGGTCCGTTTGATGAATAAAGAATTGAATTACGACTCCATAGAAAGTTATATCATCAACAACCCGAATTCATTATTTATCCGAAAAGGGGAAATTGAAAAATCGCCCAAAGGAATTATCGCCGAAGCAGCGAATAAAATGGCTCTTTGGGAACTGAACAAAATGCTTTTGGCATCTCGTCAATCGGAAAATGACCTGGAGCGGTACAAAACCCAATACAACCAGTTCGAAGCGATCCTGAAATCCAAACTCCCTCCTTCTGCTATGAAAATGGAAAACGGGAACCTGGAAATCCAAAAGAAATTGTTTGCCGTCTTAAATCCGGGACTTAGTTTCAATGATAAGGCTGCTATGCTGGCAACTTTCAACTTTTTAAGCATCGATGAGCAGTTGACAACCATTGAGGCCATGAATTATGCTACAAATGCTTATGTCGAAAAGAGAGCTTATGCTATTTTTCTTCAATTGGGCGGAACAGCAACTACTTTCAAAAATGTATTAATTGCCGCAGGTGATGGATCGGAAACTTCCGGCTTATTGAACGAACGCGAGAAAGACGAAAACGGAAGATGGAATAAAGGACTGCCGAAAGCAATCGGACTTTTCCCCTACGATGCAAAGATCATTGAAGCTTCAAAAAGAAATAAAACGGCCCTGGAGCCGATCCGCATGCCTGCAATTGACTTTGAGACTGTAGGTGAAAACAGGTTGACACAACTTCATTTTGACGTTTGGGGATACAATACGAAAAAGCAGACAACTGTTGTGATTGAGCGAAACGGGCAATCCTATCACCTGTTCGGATCGAATGATACACGTTTCCTTTCTCCCGATTCAACTTATAGCGACGGGAAAACATTTCAGTCCGTAGTCAATGAACTGGAAAAAGACAAGGTTGCTAAACTCTGGGACCGAATCTATGGGAAAAGAGGCTACGATTATGATATCGAAACGGCACAACGAAAAAAGGACGAGACTGAAAAGAAAATCAATGAGGACGAACACAAGTACTCAAACATGACCCAGGGAACCATCACTACCAGCTCGAAAGTTCCCGCTTCCGTGAAAAGGGCCAAGAAGAAAGCACTAAAAAAAACAACCGGTGGTGAATTCAAAGCGCAACCAAAAACAGATTCCGATAAAAAATCACGTAATAAGGAGCAAAAAGGGATTATCTATCTCTACGGGGAATACGAGCGCTACAAAAAGATCATTGCAGAACTCGAAATCGAAAAGAAAGCGGCAATTGACCTGTTAGCGATCTATCAAAGACGATTGGATAACTATAAAGCTGCAATGGGGTATCATTGGGTCGATTATACCGAAAAAGACGGCCTATATACCTTCTCCGATTCATCCACGTTTGATTTATATACCCAAGAGTTCACCTTCAAGGCAGACAGCCTGAAAACACCTTTTGAAGTACGTTTGATCGCTATTCCTGACGGGCCTCTTTCGGACAATGCAGATGAAGTGATGTTGCATGTGAACCTGGTAGATTCAAAACCCGGATTCGATGCACGTGTCCAGTTGAACCTGGTAGATCAGTTCGAATCGAATAAATGGACTTTGAACAACCAATTATTCCATCCTTCCGACAGTGTTTCGATCAGACAATTCTTCGAAGCGCTTTTAGACAAGAAACTTCCTTTTGAAGTCATCAGTCGTGGACAAGGAGTAGGAAAATGGAACGGGACACTAGTAGTCAGAGCAACTGACCGGACGGAATGGAATGCATACCAGGGAGGAACCGATCAGGAACGAATGAAAGCTAAGATGGACTCTTCCAATTTGCGTTTGCGTTCAACCCAGGTCAATATTTTCCTTAACCGCGGAATTTTATTGGAAATCAACACCTTTACGGACCCTGTGAAGACCAACCTGAAATCCAACGACGAATCCATCGAAACCGAATTGAACAAATACCATTTGAGTGGAAATGACTACTTATCGGCTTTAAGAACGGCGACAGTTATCCAAAAATTAAAAACAGAGCTGAACGTACTTGCCGGAACCTATTTAAGCAGGGAAGATGCCAAGATTGTCATTGATCGCTTAAATAAGCAATTGGACGGAGTGAAAGTAAGTTGTGGTCCTACTTCTTTCAAATGGCAGGAATTGTTAAATAGAAAATAATTGTGGATAGTAGGGGCGAAAGATTTTTCGCCTCTACTATTTTAATTATTCATTTTCAATCAATTGTTCCATCAAATTCACCGTGTACAATTGCTCACTTGCACGGGTCACTGCAGTATAGAGCCAACGCAAAAAAGAGAAATCCACTTGCTCGAATTCCAGGTAACCATGGTCCACAAATACAGCAGACCACTGCCCACCTTGGGATTTATGGCAGGTAACCGCGTATGCAAATTTAATCTGCAAGGCATTGAAATAAGGTGATTTCATAATTTCCTGGTAGCGCTTTTGCTTGTTGTGCTCATGCATGAAATCCTTTTCAATCTCGAAGAACAGATTTTTCAGGAAACCACGGTCCAAGTTCGGTTGCTCAATGGTCAATGTTTCCATAAAAGCAATCGCTTCAAATCGGTCCAGGTCCGGGTAATCGATCAGGGAAATCTCCAGGTGAGCAAATCGGGCGCCATACAACTCTTCAATTCTTCGAATGCGGTGAACTTTAATCAATTCCCCATTTGCAATAAACCCGGCAGAACTGAGCGGGTCTAACCAATAATAATTGTTCTTCACAACCATCAGTAAATCTCCTCCACACAGCTCCTCCTCCATCATCAGGATGCGATTCCGGATGTGTTGATTGTATAAATTGGCGCGCTTATTTGATCTGGTGACGATCATCACCTCATCTGCCCCGTAATTGCTATAGGAAGATTCTATTTTCTCAATCAACTCGTCTCCCGGAACTGCCTTCACATCGGGAAAGGAATGCAAATCCAGCTGGGGAACCGTTTCATCCACCTGCGCTTGTCGGATTCGTGTGGCATTTTCCAAAATACCGGAATCTGTTCGCTGCCTTACCACGGATGTCAAACCATAAATTGTAAAGTGGACCAAAGGGAAGTGCTGATTCATATAAGCCGTGCTCAACGCCGGACTTTCATCCGAGCCAACCGGAGGAAGCTGTCCCTCATCCCCCAATAAGATCAATTTACAATTCTCTCCGCTTAAAGCATATCCAAATACGTCCTCCAATAAATTCCGGGAAACGCTGCCATCTGCCTGAAGGGAATAATCTCCGATCATGGAAGCCTCATCAATAATGAAAATTGTGTTTTTGGATTTATTCGGTGCTAATTGCAATTTCACGGTTCCATCCGGACCGGTCCCGGTGAAATAAATGCGCTTGTGAATCGTTGTTGCACCCATTTTAGACCGTAGTGAAAGTACTTTTGCAGCTCTTCCTGTCGGAGCCATTAAAACTGTTTTGCGCTTCATGACATTCAATGCCTGGATGTAGGCACCAAGAATACTTGTTTTTCCGGTTCCTGCATACCCTTTCAAAATAAAACAAGCCGGGTTCTCTTCTTCAAAAGTAAAATTGGAAAGATGCCGGATCAACAATTCCTGCTCCTCATTTGGAACATGTCCGAAAAAAGACAAGATCAATCGATAACATTCCTCTTGAAAAGACGGTGAACTCATAACCCAAAATTACGTATTCTAATTACGAATGCCGAATTACGAATTACGAATTAGATAGAACTCCTCCAGAGAGTACTGATGAACCCGGAAAAATGGTAAGAACCAAACCCACTATGATATATAAACAATCATAAAATCTGCGTTCCTCTGCGCCCTCTGCGGGAAATATCAGCAGTATTCAATCAACAGCAGCTGATTGCTTTTTCTTCCTATCTTTGTCTAAAACGAGTTTGTGCAGTTAATCATAGAAATTACTCAACAAAGTATTGCAGCCTTCCAATTGATCGGGAATGAAATTCAATTATTGGAAAAAGTAAATTGTACAAAAAGAACAGATGTCGGTTACAAGGAAGTATTGACGCAGGTCATTGAAAAAATTGGCAACCTCGATCGCTTTGAAAACTTCTCTTGTTCCTATTTTGCGCAGGAATTTTGCTTGGTACCGAATTCGTTATTTAGTGCTTCCACACCCGAAACATTATTGCAATACACCATTCACAAACCCATTTCAAAAAGTGACACGGATTACAATCGTTTACCCGAATGGAGCTCGGTGATCATTTATCAGCTTCCGATGTGGGTCAAATCTGTCCTTATCCTGAAAGCACCACGAATTGTCATCCAACACGAAATAGCTCATATTCTCCGTCATTTGACTACCGGTTCATTGATTCCTTTACGAAGCCATTTGGTCATTCATGAAGAACAATTTTCTTTTGTGGTCCGGAAAGATGGAAATATCGCCCACACAAGTATCCAGGAATACCAAAGCGAAGACGATATTGTCTATCACCTGGCAACCGTTTTCACTCAGCTTAAAATCGAATCGAAGAACGAATTGTACATTCATGGTACAGGCGAACAAGTTGAACGAATTCAGAAACGTTTGGAAACCCAACTAAAAAAAATCAATTTGTTTGAACAGGCAAAAATCGAAATACAAGTATCCAATCATCTTCAATATCAGACATTGTGCGTATAGTTAGAGGTATCTACAAAGCAAGAAGGTTTAGTGCTCCCAAAAGTTTTCCTTCAAGGCCCACAACGGACTTTGCGAAAGAAGGAATCTTCAATGTACTGGAAAACAGGTATAGTTTATTGAATATGAACATATTGGACCTATGTGCCGGAACCGGGAATATTTCCCTGGAATTCCTGTCACGGGAAGCCGGAAATGTAACTTCCCTGGATAAGCACCCGGTCTGTATCAAGTACATGTATAAACTCAAAAAAGAACTGGGAATCGGAGATGAATGGCACATTGTTAAAAATGAGGTGCGTGGTTACCTGGACAATTGCCCCGAGACATTCGACTTGATCTTTGCCGATCCACCTTACGACCTGACATTTCACGATACATTGGTTCGCATTATTCGCGAACGGAAATTATTGAACCCTGGAGGAATCTGTCTCATTGAACACGGAAAACAGACGGATCTTACTCAAGAAAGTGGTTATTTAGAAACGCGAAACTTCGGTAACGTTTACTTTAGTTTCTTTCAATTTGAATGATATGAAAAAAAGTGCATGTTTCCCGGGATCATTCGATCCATTCACCAAAGGCCATGAAGATATCATCCGAAAAGGCCTTGCCTTGTTTGACGAAATAGTGATTGCTGTTGGAGTAAATTCCACTAAGAACTATTTGTTTTCACTGGAAAACAGGTTGAAACACATCCGGAGCTGCTTCGAGGGCGAACCCAAAATCAGGGTTATTACCTACGAAAAACTGACGGTTGAAATGTGTCAGGATGAAGGGTGCAATTTCATTTTGCGCGGATTAAGAGATGTCAAGGACTTTAATTACGAGGTCCCGATCGCATTGATGAATCGTTCGATGACTGAGATTGAAACGGTCTTTTTGATTCCCGACACTTCCCTTTTTGCAATCAACGCAACGATCATTCGGGAAATCTATAAAAATGGCGGGAAAATTGATAAGTATGTAACAAATTTCGAACAGCTCGTTAATTAGACATGAACAGATTGATCCTTTTTTTCATTTCCATTGCATCATTACAACTACATGGTCAATCCCTGACCGAAATCAATGGTTATGCCCCAGCCTATATCGGTAAAGAAATAGAAGTTTACCAGATTTCCGACTTCATCACCATGAGAGAGGAGCGAATCGCCTCTTCAACCATAAAAGCGGATAGTACCTTCAGTTTGGTATTTAACCTGGACGAAACACGTAAGCTGATCCTGAAATCGGGAAACAACAAAGCAAGCCTGTTCGCAAATCCTAGCGGGAAATACGAAGTATTATTCCAGGAAAAGAACAAGTACGCCCCGTACAATCCTTCCGGAAATTTCGTGGAACTGATCTTTTTCAACCTGGGAAAAGAAGACATCAATTACAAGATTTTGGAATTCAATCGGTGGAATGATGAATTCGTTGCGACCTATTACACCAAACACAATGCAGATTCCAAGTTTTTCGTTGCCCGATTGGATACGTTCAAGATGGCAGTTGAAAAATACTATCACGCGGATACCATTGACCGATATTTCAACTATCATCGCAAATACACGATTGCCAAACTGGATGATTTGCGTTTTGTGGGGAACCGGAACCAGTATGAAAAGTATGATTTCTATATCAAATCCACTCCGACCTATTATCAAAATGAGGTGTACATGGACTACATCACCCATTTTTACGAAAAGCTTTTACCGCGCATCAATTCGGAAATAAACAACCAGGTGTACCTTGGAATATTGAAATCAAGTCCAAGCGCCATCAATCGCGCACTTTCCAAGGAATATACCTTATCGAAACAATACAAGCTTCGTGAACTGATCATGCTGAAAACACTTTCGGAGTGCTTTTATGAAAAAGATTATCCTCAAACGAATATCCTGACGATTTTAGACAGTGTTGCACGCTTTGGGAAATACCCTGAGAACAAGATCATTGCTCAAAACCTGCATTTTCGATTGACGGAATTGACTCAGGGAGCCAAAGCACCTGATTTTTTACTGAAAGATGAAGCAACAGATCTGACACTTCCCAGCTTCCAGAAAAAATATTTCTACCTGTTTTTCATCGACCCTACCAGTTTGGACAATATGAAGCAGATGAATCTCCTGAAGCCGATCTACGAACGCTACAAAGAGAACATCAACTTTGTTATGGTTTACAAGGAAAATCCGGGTGTCGACTTAGCCAAGTTAAAAAATGAATTACCCTGGAAAGTGATTTCCAGTAAGGAAAGCAACTCCATTTTCAAGAACTACAATGTGGTAAATTACCCCTACTACGTTTTGATAGATCCTTTCGGATATGTCGTAAATGCTCCGGCTTTAGGTCCTATTCCAAACGGTTCTTACGATACAATAGACAAAACCTTCTTTTTGATCCAGAAAGCACTTAAAGAAGGAAATGGGTCAGATCGCTAAATAGACCCTTGTTATTCGCGAATTGTCCTAGTTACTGTCGCACTAATCAGCAGCGGCTGATTGTAACGAGTCTTTCTACCACGGCAGACTGCCGCTTTCCCAAATCACCTTCGCACTGACGTTTGTCGTGATTTGGTCTTCAAAAGCTGCCGCTTTTTCTTATTTTTACAGAAAAAATAAAGAATGCGTTACAATCTAAGTGAAGTAACAGCGATTATTCGCGATCGAAGAACCATATACCCGGAACAATACAGTACTCGAAAAATTCACAAAGAGCAAATCGAATTATTGCTGAACAATGCTGTTTGGGCCCCTACACATGGAATGACCCAACCTTGGAGATTCATTGTGTTCCAGGACAATTCACTAAACGAACTGTCTGAGGCTTTAGGAAGTATCTATCTTTCTGAAATTCCGAAAGAGAAACAGGTGGATAGCAAATTGGGAAAATTGATGAACAGGCCCAAACTGGCTAGTGCCTTAGTTGCCATCATATTAGACCGTGCTGAAGACACTAAAATATCAGAAGAAGACGATTTTGCTGCCATTTCATGTGCAGTTCAGAATATGCATTTAACGGCGACAGCTCAGGGAATCGGTGGATTTTGGTCTACTCCTGCAATTATTAAAACCGAACGTTTCAATGAATTTTTGGGATTGGGCAAGGGACAACGATGTGTCGGCTTGTTTTATCTGGGATATCCGTCAATCGAATGGCCGAAAGGTCAGCGAAAACCCATTGAGTACCTGACTGAGTGGAAACAATAACTCGATTAAATCCACGTTAGTCTACCAACCATATAAAAACAAAACGCGTTAACAGTAGAAAGAGAAAAAGTACAATGCTGAAATCCATATTTATATTAATTATTTGTGCTTTTTCGCTGGTTTCCTATGGCCAAAAACGAAAAAAGGAACGTTTCCCATCGTATTTTGGGATTGTTGCGGCTCCTGTTATCCCGAATAATTTCATTGGTGCTGTTCATACCGAGATATTAGACAGTACCGGTTCGATGAGCACTGATTTTCATAATAAATGGGGATTCACATTCGGTGCAACCATCCGGATCGGGCTATCCAAGAATATCAGCCTTGAAACAGGGATTTCTCAGGTCAGAAGAATTTATAATGTCGGTATCTCGATTCCGGATTCCAATATTTATGACAGTAAAAAATTGGCATTCATAAACTACGACATTCCACTAAATGCTCTTTTCTACGTTAAATTGACTGAAAAATGGTATGCGGATGCCTCACTTGGCATATCGATAACCCATTATCCTTCAGATGTGCAGGATTCTATGCTCCCTGAAGCGAAAAAAGCCATTTTCATCCAGGGAAGAAGAACGGCAAGTACTTATTTTGCCTTTAATGCCGGAATTGGATTTGAGTACCGGACGGAAAAGGCAGGAACATTCTTTTTAGGGTTTGGCGCCAAGGTTCCATTCAAACAACCGCTTTTTGGAGTTGCCATTCTCAGACAAAGCGGAACATCCAATCAGTTGTTCGCTTATAAACCTATCTCCGCCGGCTATTTCACCATTGATTTCAGATATTTCATCCCGACCCCAAAAAAGAAGAAGGACCCGCCGAATAAACCGATTATAGAATAGATGGAAATTCCACAGAGAGCAAAAGAAATTATTGAAAAATTCAATTTGAAAAGTCATCCCGAGGGTGGCTTTTATGCTGAAACCTATCGTTCTTCGCAATCCATTCCCGGAAAGGACCGGCAGCTTTTGACCAGTATTTATTTCCTGATCACCGGAAATAGTATCTCCCGGTTCCATCGCATCCAATCAGACGAATGCTGGTATTTTCATGAGGGATCTCCCCTGCTTGTCCACAGTATTTTACCCGATGGAAAACATCACATTACCGAATTGGGTTTGGATCTCGCTCAGAATGAAGTTCCGTTCCATGTAGTTCCTGCCCTTACCATTTTCGGTTCTCACCTGAAGAATGATGAAGGTTATGCATTTGTTTCCTGCGCAGTAGCTCCCGGGTTTGACTTCGCGGATTTCGAGTTGTTCACTTCGGAAGAATTACTGAAACAGTATCCGGACCATCACTCCATTATCACTAAATTGACATAGATGTCAAAATGGAAAGTCTACTTACTGGGATTTGCCACTTTATTGATGGCCCCTCTTGGCTGGCTCCTGTGTGGAATGCCCGAAATAAGTGAATTCCTGCAATTGGACCACCTTGCAAGTACCTGGACCGGAATTGGAATAGAATACGGAGTTGCTTTCGGAATTCTAATGCTCATTTTTACCAATACCGAAACCGCCCGGAAAAGTTTTTCAGTCCAGCACCAACTCATCCGGTCTCTCCGATTGAATATTGTGGATATCCTATTCCTGTCACTTTGTGCGGGTTTTGGGGAAGAGATCCTGTTCCGGATTGCCGTTCAACAGTGGTTGCATCCTATCCTGGCAAGCATCGCTTTTGTAGCAATTCATGGTTATATCAATCCCCAGGATCTGGACACAACCAAATACGGATTGCTTGTCTGCTTGTTTATCCTGGTGCTCAGCTACGCCATTTCAGGTGAACAGGGTTTGTGGTTTTGCATTGCCGCTCATGCAAGTTATGATTTTGTCCTGTTCTATTTCTGGGGAAGGAATTAAGGTTCGATATAAATCACCAACCGGTTGGTTTGCTGGGACAAGAAGCACACAGGAAAGACAATCGACGGATCTGCTTTTATTTTCTCCAGCATCCGCAAGGTACAAGCTGATTCGGGAACACGCAATAAAGCTCCTGAATATTGCAAATTCAACTCTCTCAATCCCCTCATGAACTGCATGGAATCCGGAAGCTTACTCAGGTTATTGAAGCTCAGGTCCATAAATTGCATGGACGACAGGTATCCAAGATCTTCGGGAAGGAGTTGGATCGAATTCCGGTTCAGGTCCAATTGTTCCAACTTTCTCAAACTTCCCAATGAATCCGAAACATGGACCAATTTATTGTTCGAAAGGAAGAGGCGTTCCAGGTTTTGAAGCCTGCAGATGCAATCAGGAATCGAATCTATGTCATTATAAGCCAGGCTAAGCACCTTAAGGTTCTTTAAACCACAAATTGCTTTCGGGAATGTTTTCATGTGATTACGCCCCAGATAAAGCACCTCTAAGTTTTGAAGATTGACAATCTCGCTATCAAGGTCTGTGATCTGATTCCCGAATAGAGAGATCTTTGTAATGGTAGAATCGTAATAAAGCTCAAAGGGAACCGCGGAAAGTTGTTTGTGGTTCATGAATACTTCCCTTCCTCTTGTCCTGGAAGCAGTTACAATGGAGCAAGCTGTTCCTGTAATGACAACAAATAGGATGAAAAAGATTTTCTGCATGACAACCCGAAAATACGATAATAAACCAGTAGGGGTGAAAAATTTTTCAGCCCTACTGTAGATTAATTAAACCAATCGGCACAATTTGTGTCTTACAGGTAATAATCATAAAATAGTTTGGTATGAAGACAGTAATTTTAGCATTAGCCTTCTTGGTTGGAGGATCAGCAATGGCTCAACAAGCCGAAAAGAGAGAGCGAAAAACGGCGGAAGAAAGAGCTACAGCTTCAGCTCAAAGAATGACCACCAGACTTGGTTTGGATGAAGTTCAAAAGGCAAAGATCCATGATATCAATTTAGGGATAGCTCAAAAAAATGACGCAATCCGTGATAACACCTCTTTGACACGAGAGCAAAAAATGGCCCAGATGAAAGCTTCACAAGATTCACGCAACGCGCAATACAAGGAAGTTTTGACAAGCGATCAATATACCAAGTATGAAGCATGGGAAAAAGAAAGACGCGAAAAAATGCAGGCAAAACATGCTGAAAAGCAAGGTGCCAAATCGACAAACCCAACAACCCCGGTTGACGGAGATGATTTGTAAAACAGGAGGAATCTGTAGGGACGTGATGCGTCACGTCCCCACATTATGCCCATGTTTTATTTCAACCTGTCGGCAAAAATCTTTTTGAATTTCTCATATTTCGGTCTTACCACCGCCTGGCAATAAGCATTTCCCGGATTCAGTTCCAAATAATTCTGATGGTAATCTTCCGCCGGAAAATAATTGGAGATCGGGGAAATCTCCGTTACGATCGGATTCTCCCAAACATGTTCCGAAGTCAATTTCGCTTTGTAAGCCAAGGCTTTTTCCTTTTGCTCCGCATCGTGATAGAAAACCACCGAACGGTATTGCGTCCCGATATCATTTCCCTGACGGTTCAGTTGTGTCGGATCGTGGACAAACCAAAACACTTCCAATAACTCATCAAACGAAACGATAGAATCGTCATAAACGACGTGTGCCACTTCCGCATGACCTGTGTTTCCATCGCAAATCTGCTTGTATGTTGGCTTATCTACATGTCCTCCTGCATAACCTGAAGTCACCGAAACGACTCCTTTCAGATCTTTATAACAGGCCTCAATGCACCAAAAACATCCGGCACCCAATGTGGCTTCTTTTATCATGTGTTCTTTTTTATCAAAAATACGTGAAGTTTTAAAATCTGGATTGCCCGTTCAACGAAAGAGTTTGCCTATTTTTGCCCCATCTTGAAAACATACGGACCAAATTTCTGGAAGTTAAGCTTTTCCATGCTTCTTTTCACAACGAGTTTCAATATTGTGATTCCCGAAATGAATGCACTTTTAACGGATCTCGGCTCTCCCAATCTAAAAGGATTGATCATTGCCCTGTTCACCATTTCAGCAGGGTTTACAAGACCTTTTTCAGGGAAACTTTCCGACATTATCGGGCGCAAAAAAGTGATGTTAATTGGATTGCTGATCTCCGTGATCGTTTGTTCGCTTTATTCCTTCGCCTTTGCAGCATGGTTTTTACTTGTTTTACGTTTTTTGCATGGATTCAGCGTAGGATTTTACCCGACAGGCGCCACGGCACTGATCACGGATATTCTTCCGGAAGACAAACGCGGTTTCGGAATGGGACTTTGGGGAACTTTTATCGCCATCGGAATGGGAGTCGGACAAGGACTTTCCAGCTTTATTGTAGAAATCGGGAACCGGGACGCTTTGTTTTTCACCGCCACTTTGTTTACCGCTTTGTCCTATATTCTGTACTTCAATGTAAAAGAAACCTTGACAAAGCCCTCGAAATTCCGGTGGGACCATCTCAAAATCAAATCAGACGAAATCATTGAACCCAGCGTCATTCCTGTAGCCATTGTGATGTTCCTGTCTGCCATGTGTTCCGGAATTATTTTAGTCTTGTCTCCGGATATTTCAGATCATTTGCATATTGCGAATAAGGGGGCGTTCTTCATCTTTTATGTCCTAGCGACCATATTGATTCGTTTGGTGACAGGAAAAGTATCTGATACTTATGGAAGAAGGCAAACTTTGGTAGTTGGAATGGTGATCTTATGTATTTCGATGATAATGATCGGAATGGCCAAGACCGAAATCTGGTATTACATTGCTTCCATCATTTTTGGTGTGGCAACCGGAATCAGTTCTCCTACTATTTTCGCATGGACAGCGGATCTATCGGCTAAAGACAGAAGAGGCAGAGGAACGGGAACGATGTTCATAGCCCTGGAATTCGGAGTGCTTAGCGGAGCTTTAGCTACCAATATCTGGTACCGGAACAACCTGGAATCTATCTGGAATGTGTTTTTGTTTGGAGCAGGAATGGCATTTCTTTGTATCATTTACCTGCTTTGGCACTTGAAAACTGTGAAATCGAAGCACTAGTTTTTAGGAGCGATTCCGCCGTAATCCAGGCGTTTTGCCTTCAGATATCGGGGAACGTAATAACCACTGTTATTGAATGTATCAATGATCACACCTCTGGAAGTGGAACTGTGAATGAACTTGATGACACCTTCTTTCACTTCTACCACCATTGCAACGTGCCCAACTCCGGATGAACCGGTATTTCTTCCTTTAAAGAACATCAGATCGCCAGGTTGCAGTTCTGAAAGCTTCACCGTTTTCCCAAATTCGGCAATTCCGGGACTGGAACGGGATAAACGCATTCCGAAGTTCCCCATGACGTAGTAAATGAATCCGCTGCAATCAAAACCCGATGGAGTTGAACCTGCATAATGGTAAGGTGTTCCTAAAAATTTCTTTGCGAATTGGATGATCTCTTCTACCTGCTTATTGATTTTTGGGGCCGAATCATTGGAAGTTAGTGCTTGTGTCGCAGATGTATTACCTTGCTTCATTAGGGTGTCGGAGGACACTTGACTCTTTTGAGGTAAAGAACCTGTAGCTGTTTGTGCCTGAAGCACATTACTTACAAGAAGTACAGCTATCGAAAATATGTAGGTTTTTAAAGACATAATATTTCTGACGGTGCAAAATTATCATTATTTTCACAGAATCAAAATGATTGGTCTTGAGCAAATTAGATAATATCGTATTAACCAAGTTGTATTACTCCATTGGGGAGGTCGCTACCATATTTGATGTAAATGCCTCGCTTATAAGGTTTTGGGAGAAAGAATTCACTGTAATCCAACCAAAAAAGAACAAAAAGGGAAATCGCT
>Ga0247691_1000189_pt1 | contig 14153 bp, 12 predicted proteins | sample CNK32_metaG_FD_182721 | JGI IMG/M metagenome (GOLD analysis project Ga0247691, IMG submission 182721) | Soil microbial communities from Purdue University Martell Research Forest, Indiana, United States - CNK32 | ecosystem: Environmental > Terrestrial > Soil > Temperate forest > Bulk soil...
TTTACAAACTTTTCTCTGTCTTCAGGATAAGACTGTGAAAATGAATTTGTAACACTCAAAATTACAATTAAAATGAATCCCCATTTTTTCATACTTCTACTTTTTTAAGTTTCATGGACGCCCATGTTTCTTTATCTCTTACTTCCACCAATTCAAAACCAACCTTTTTTGCAGCTTCTTCCAATTCCGAAACATCAGACGTGAAAAAGCCACTTAAAAAGAGCAATCCATTATCAGAACAAAGTTTTGCGTAATCCGGTAAATGTCTTTTCAGGACATTTTTGTTGATGTTAGCAAGTATCACGCCGAAATCGGTTTCCTGGATCAGATCTATATCTCCCAGAAGTCCACGGATCTTTGTGCAGCCATTGCGCGCCGCGTTTTCCAGGGCATTTTCTACAGACCACGATTCGATGTCTACCGCTAGTATATCCTGTGCTCCTTTTTTCTCTGCTAAAATTGCCAATACTCCTGTTCCCGTTCCCATATCCAATACTCTTTCAGGTAGTAAGTGTAAGTCGAGCACGAATTGTGACATCAGGTAAGTTGTCTGGTGATGTCCGGTCCCAAAAGACATTTGTGGTTGGATGATAATCAGTTCTCTATCAGGGAAATCAGCAGCATCGTGAAACGGAGCAATAATCGCCAGGCGTGAATCTACCAAAACCGGATCGAATGATTCTTCCCACGTTGCATTCCAATTCTGATGCGGAATCTCTTCCAATTTCCAATCAACCCGGATTTCCGGATTGTTGTGAAGACACGTTTCTTTCAAAATGGCGGAAACATCACCAATTTGACTTGGCGCATAGGCCTGGATTCCCAAGTCGGTCTCGACAAAACTTTCAAAACCTAATTCGGCAAGTTCCGCAACGAGGATGTCCGACCAAGGGTCTCTTGGCTCGATATTTATTGTTAATTCAAAATAGTCCATGTTCCTTCAGCTACTAAAACGGAAAAATCTGCCCCCTTCAAAGACGCACCTCCGATCAATCCTCCATCTACATTTTCGCAAGCGAATAACGCTTGTGCATTACTTGGGTTACAACTTCCACCGTATAAAATGGATATTTTTTCCGCAGTTTCATTTCCATACTTCTCTTCTACCCAGGAACGGATTGCTGCATGCATTTCTTCAGCTTGCTCCGTACTTGCCGTTTGCCCGGTCCCGATTGCCCAAATGGGTTCGTATGCCAGTACCACTTTTTCAAATTCGCTTGCAGAAAGATGAAATACACTTTCCTCCAATTGGTTCTTTACATAACTCAAAAAAGAGTTGTTTTGCCGGATCTCCAATGGTTCTCCGCAACAGAAGAACGGCTTGATCCCATGTGCTAGGGCGCTGTCCAGTTTCTGTTTCAGCAAGGCATTGTCTTCGTTGAAATATTCTCTTCGCTCCGAATGGCCGATCAATACTGCATCTATTCCGGCTTCTTTCAATTGCCACATGCTCACTTCACCGGTAAAGGCTCCGTTATCCTTCGGATACGCATTTTGAGCTCCCACCTTCACGTTTGCTGAAATCGCTTTGCAATCGGCGATATACAACATCGGGGGAAAAATATACACTTCTATTTCCGAACCGATGTTCATGTTATTTACTTCTTTGCACAATGCTTTTGCCTCTGTTTGAGACAAGTTCATTTTCCAGTTTCCTGCTACAATTTTTGAGCGCATGCTATTTTGCTAATAAATGTGATTGAATCCAATTAAATGTCGGTAACGAATTACCGGTATATTTTCCTTTTACGCGACCGTATCTCAAGACCATCAAGGCTGGATTCGCCCTTGAAATGGCTTTCAATTCGATTCCGTCATTGATAAAGACCGGTACATGTAAGTTGTGTTTCTGTTTGAATGCGACAATTTCATCATCTCCTGATCCTACTACCATTACGAAGGGAATTCCTGCTTTTTTCGCTTTTGCAGCCACCAATTTGATTTCGCTTAAATGATCCAGGTCAAATTCTTTCAGGTTTTTGGAGAAAACAACAATAACCTTCGGAGCCGTGAATAGGAATTGACGGATACTTACATCTGACAACTCCGGATTATCAACCAGAATGGTATCCAGGATGGTATAGGTATCAACAGGATAAGATTCCACGTTGTATTCCACTTCCGTGATATCCATTTTTTCCTTCGTCACCTTATCCATCAATCGTAAACCGGTAATTTTCAGGTATCTGAGTTGTTTTTTGACCACATCCAACTGCAACTCATCTTTTGACAAACTCTTAATGCTGCGGGATGGATTGAATTGAACCGTATCGATAGATGGTAATCTAGTAGGAATGATTTCAGTTGTTATCAAAGTATCAAGCTTCCAATCAGCTTTATCCCAAACTTTAGAATACTTGTATTCATCCGTACCATCTATATACTCTTTTTTATCACCGGTTTTCAAATTTTTATATACCACTAGATTTTGAAAAACACCATCACGACCATCTTTTGTCAAGTCTGGCAAATAATTCCCAACGGCATACGATCTGTAATCTCTCAGCGGATCGTATTTCAAAACATATCCAATGAAAATTCCGCACAAAAGCGCGACGACCAGTGCTGACCCGAAATGATTCCCAATAAACTTATTTCGAATTCTATATGTCCACAAAGCTCCTAAAATGGCAATTAACGAGAAGATAATCGGGAAATACCAATCAAAAATCCAGGACAAACCGGCAATCAGCAGCATGGAAATCGGAACGTACAACCAATTCTGGCGTACATTATTCGGTTTGATGATTCCCTGAGCGGCAAAGATCCAGATAGCCAGGTAAAGCAATACAATATCTTTCCAAAGTGATTCTTTCGGGGTCAATGATCTTCCAACAGAACCTTTCAAGGCATCACCGAAACATCCGCAATCCGTTACGCACTGGGGAGATTTCATCTCTTCCACTACGACTTCTTTCGCCGTTTTGGAAATGATCTTAACGTCCTTATTGGTTTTCGCTTCTTCAATCATATTGTCAGCGAGTTGCGCTTCTTTCGCATCAACCATCGAATAGGTATCTCTGTCTACAAATTTCTGTTTTGCGTCACAAGTGGAGGTATGCCAGGTAAGGAAAGTGAAAAACAACATCGTAATCACCAGCAACCAACTGACGAAGCGCATTTTCCCTCCGATAATAACCAAAACTCCCAGAACAATTTCAACGATACAAATGATCACCGAAAGTGCCAGTGCGTGCTGAATGAAATATTCCAATGAAAAACCCGGTGCACCGAAGAGTTCCTTGATCCGATATGCCAATGCTCCATCTTCAAAGTATTCTTCGAGCTTATAGGAAAATCCGAGTGGATCGTTCGCCTTGATCAAGCCCGAAACGATGAACAAACTCCCAACAATAACGCGTGAAACTGTCGCAATCATCAACCTTCCTTTGAAGAAGATCAATGCCACCGCTGAAAACAGCATCAGAACCAACCCAATACTTACAAAAAGTAACTTCTGAGCCTCAAACGATTCGTGAAAGCCAATCGTCGTAAGCGCTAAGCCAGCGAGATTTAAAATTACAAACAAGACATTGAGTGGTAAGGAATGTCCTTCGATTGTTCGAGTAGTTTTCATAGTTATTATTAAAGGGTAAGGTGTATCAAAGCAAAAATAGAGTAATTCAAAATATCAAAATAATTCGATTCGATTCCTTCTGAAGCTATGGTCTTTCCGCCATTATCCTCGATCTGTTTGATTCTTAACAACTTCATCAGGATCATATCGGTTAATGAGCTTACACGCATATCTCTCCAAGCCTCGCCATAATCGTGGTTTTTCTTCTCCATCAATTCAAAGGCCTCCAAAGCAACTTCATTGTAAAGGCCCAAAGCTTGTTCGGGTGCCAATTCAAGACCCAATTCATCTGTAGAACGGGATTGAATGATTGCCATGATACAATAGTTCACCATCGCTCCGAATTCACCTTCAATGCTCTCTCCCACTTTATTCGTGTTTGTTTCTTGAATGGTCCGAATTCGATTTGCTTTAATGAAGATCTGATCCGTCAGACTACTTGCCCGGGCAATTCGCCAGGAAGTTCCGTAATCTTTGGTCTTTTTCAGGAAAATTTCTCTACAACCCTGTACGATGTGTTGATATTGTTCCGATGTTTGTATCATTATGTAAGTATGGAGTTTTTAAGGTCTGAAAATACACATTTTTCGCGAGAATGGGAGTTAAACATCCGCGGTAAGTTATTCACTATTTCCACCCCGCAGGTGATGGGAATTGTCAATTGCACACCTGATTCTTTCTATGCAGGAAGCCAAAGCTCAAGCATCGAAATGCAAAAGGATCTGATCGACCTACACGTCAAGAACGGCGCAACTTGGTTAGATATAGGCGGTTACTCTAGCCGGCCCGGAGCAGAACACATTTCAGAAAAAGAAGAACTGGAACGTATCAAGCCTGCCATTTCCTATGCTTTGGAACGTTACCCGGAAGTCAAAATCAGTGTTGATACTTTTCAATCCGAAGTGGCTAATTATGTGTTGGAGCAAGGAGTTCACCTGATTAATGACATCAGTGGCGGATTGATCAACTCAGAGATTTTTTCCATCGTTGCTCAGCATCGGGTTCCCTATGTATTGATGCATATGCGTGGAACCCCTCAAACGATGGCACAATTGAATAACTATGACAATCTGCTTCAGGAAGTAATTGTTGAATTGGGCACTCAAATTGAAAAGGCGCGTACTGCCGGAATAAAAGACCTGATTGTTGATCCGGGATTCGGCTTTGCCAAGAACAGTGAGCAGAATTTAGAATTGTTCTCTTATTTGGAAGCTTTTCAATTGTTCGACTGTCCTATTTTGGTTGGAATCTCACGAAAATCGATGATTTACAAAACACTGGGAATTGATGCGGAAGATTCGTTGAATGGGACTAGTGTTTTGAATACGCTTGCTTTGGGGAAAGGGGCAAACATTCTTAGAGTGCATGATGTGAAAGAGGCTATGCAAGCAGTGCAGCTTTGGTCAAAGGTCAAGAGAATATCATCTCCCGGATAATATCCGGATATCATGATATCATGTTTTCGTTATATAACGAAGGGGGTGATTTATTATTGGAATCCTAATCAAAAAACCTTTTCGCTGATCTTTGAGACAGGATATGCATTCATCGTTGCAGAAGCTGTAGCAACTAATTCCCCTTTTTGATTGGTTACTTTTCCCTCCACAAACAAAATGCGTTTCCCAGATTTGGTTACCCGAGCATCCGCCGTTAAAACATCATCCTTATGCGCCGGATTCAAGAAAGAAATTGTCAGATTAACGGTCGAAACCACTTTCAGATCTTCGCAAACTTCTGTCAAACAAGCCACACCAAGGGCGGCATCAATTAAAGCTGCAACCGATCCGCCATGGGCAGCAAAAGGTGTTGCCAAATGATCACTGTTGACCATCATTGTATACAAAACATGCCCTTTCGATTCCACCACAAAATCCATCCCCAACAAATCACCAAAGCGATTCCAAATAATGTATTGCTGAATAATAGGATGTTGTTTTAAATCTGTCATGGTTTTGCGTGCTGCATTTGTACGATGTGTTCCTGGGGTGAAGTTAAATTTAACCCTTCTTTGGCAAAGTCTTCGTAAATTCTTCTATTCAACTCATAATAAACAGTCCAGAAATCATCTGTCTTAGCCCAGGCTCGAACGGTAATCATCACAGAAGCGCCCAATTCTCCCAATGCCACAAAGGGCGCTGGATCCTTCTTCACTTTCTTGTCTTCCGACAAATATTTCAAAATCAACTGGTGCGCTTTCACGTAATCATCTCCATAAGAAATTGGAATATGCCAATCAACTCTTCTTACATTCGCCTTCGTAAAGTTAGTAAGAGGCCCGTTTGCAATAGGTCCATTCGGAATCACAATCACCTTGTTATCAGAAGTATGCAAATAGGTGTAAAAGATCTGAATTTCTTTTACCGTTCCCTGCAAAGTTTGTGTTAAAATGGTATCTCCGACCTTGAATGGTTTAAACAGCAAGATCATAACGCCTCCTGCAAAGTTGGAAAGCGTTCCGGAGAATGCCATACCGATTGCCAAACCTGCCGCTCCGAGAATTGCGACAAAAGAAGTCATCTCGATCCCTAACTGGGTGATTGCCGTGACAACAACCAGAATCTTCAGGATAATAGTAGTTAAACTGGATAAAAAAGTAATGAGACCCACATCTACTTTTCCGCGTGTCAGTATTCGGACAACTAACCGTCCAACCCATTTGGAAACCCAGAATCCGACAAAAAGAATGACGGCAGCAAAAATCAGGTTTGTTCCTGATTTAACCACCCATTGTTTACCTTCTGTTAAACTGAATCCGAAAATGCGCTGAAAGTCAGCTTCAATATCTAATAGAGCCATTTTTTTAAATTGAAAATTTAAAATGGAGAATTGAAAAGCCTTGTCAATTATAAATTTTCAATTCTCAATTGCAATTACGGGAATTTAGGGAATTGCTGGAAATTTGGCTCTCTTTTCTCTAAGAATGCACGCTTTCCTTCCTGAGCTTCCTCCATCAAGTAATACATCAATGTTGCATCCCCTGCGAATTCCATCAAACCTCTTTGTCCATCCAATTCTGCATTCAATCCTCGCTTGATCATGCGAAGGGCTAATGGTGAACGTTTCATCATGGTTTGACACCACTGAACGGTTGTGTCTTCCAAATCTTTCAAAGGAACCACCTTGTTCACCATCCCCATTTTCTCTGCTTCATCCGCAGTATATTGCTCACACAAGAACCAGATCTCGCGTGCTTTTTTCTGCCCCACATGACTTGCAAGGAAAGAAGATCCGAACCCTGCGTCAAAACTACCCACTTTTGGCCCTGTCTGACCAAAACGTGCATTATCCGAAGCAATCGTGATATCACAAACTACATGAAGTACATGCCCACCACCGATTGCATACCCGTTCACCATTGCGATAACCGGTTTAGGCAAAGCACGTATTGCTTTATGCACATCCAGAACATTCAATCGCGGAACACCATCTTCAGAAATGTATCCTCCTACTCCTTTTACGTTCTGATCTCCACCGGAACAGAATGCCTTGTCTCCTTCACCAGTCAAAACTACCACACCGATATCTTGTCTTTCACGGCAAATTTCCAGCGCATCCAACATTTCCATGTTTGTTTCCGGACGAAAAGCATTGTATACTTTGGGCCTGTTGATGGTAATTTTTCCGATCCCATCGAAGAATTCGAATTTGATATCTGTATAAGACTTGATTGAAGTCCAGTTTCTATTTGACATGTTCTGTTTTTTTTAGATTTTACAAAAATAGCAATGCTTGCATAAAATATCGTATTCTTTGCGTTCTCATTTTCTCTGCGGTTAAAAAACTCGCATATTTAACCGCTAAGAAGCAACGCTTACGCTGAAGTTTTAGCGAAGGAGCAAAGGTTGCAAAGCATTTGAACAACTCTTATTTCTTTTATTTCTCTCCAGTTGGTGTATACATTGTCACACCGTTTGTATGATAGGCATCGATCATCACTTCTAACATTTTGGAAGCATCGAATACCAATGTTTTTGCTTTACCGATGGTAGCTCGGATCATCACTCCTTTTGATTCAAACAAAGGAATCAATTCATCACATTTCCGCTTGGCAGATTGTTCCGGGTTGTGTACTTTAACGGAAACCGGAACAAGCGTTCCATCCATGCGCTTAACTGAAACAGGAAACACTTCGGGATAATAGACCGGAAACTTAAAATCAGTAACTGCATCTTCCAAAACATGCAATGAAGTCCCCGCATTATCGAGTGTCACTCCGATATACAGGATTTTTCCATTCGCCTCTGCAAGTCGGGCAAAAGGACTATTTTGAGTATAAGGTGTTAATTCTCCCAAATGCCCATTGGTAAACCAATCTGCTTTCTGACCGAAACAGCAAACGGGTTCTGTAGGACTTTCGGATCGTTTTACTCCGGGAAGCGTTCGAAAATATTCGGTGATGGCTCCCATTTTTGAAGCATCGTTCTGAACATCAAACTGAGTCAGGTTCCGGATATAATCGAGCTGATAACCCGCATTCGGTGAACTCGGCATCAATAAATTCCCGGTAGTTCCGATGACAGTTAACAATGCATCGACAAACGTTTTAGGACCTCCTTCCACGAAACCTATTTTTGAAAAACTGCTATGTACTAAAACAGAATCACCTTCCTTTATTCCACAATTTTGCAGCTCCTCTATTAATTTCTCAAGAGTAAGTCCTTCGCCTTTTGCTGCTTGTTGCTGAATTGATTTTCGCTGTTTATCCTTCTTCCGTTCCCGGTAAGCATTCAGCAATTTACCCGGAACGAGCGAGCGAATAAAATTCTTAAGTGCCGACATACCTAATCCAGGATCGGTTTGATCAACTTATTCTCAGGAACATAGAAATAGTGTAAGTCCGTTCCTTTCGTTAGAATGTAGAAATCATCCTGAACTTTTCGGATCTGGACATATTCCAATGGAACAACCAATTTTCCTTTGTTGGTATAAATTCCATAAAAAGCACCCAGTGAAACCAAAAAATGGGATTCATCCAATGCTTTGATTGTCGTATGCTCAACAGGAATAACTGTTTCCCCTTTTGCATTGATCGCTCCTTTCAAAGTCAATAACTGAATCACTCCCAATCCCGACTTAAAGCTTTCGGCAGTTTCATACATCGGAGGAACAACTACTTGATTTTGCAGATTAATGTATCCCCATTTGGAAGCTTTTTCAAAGGAAATTAAAGAAGAAACTCCACCTAATTTGGAATAAGAGAACGGAATAATGGGTTTTCCGAATCGGTCAATGATCCCAAATTTATTTGCTTTGGAAACTTTCGCATACATCCCTACAAACTCACCTTCAGACTTCGCATTGGTGAAATAATCAAAGGTCGCGGGAACGGCCACCTCCCCCTTTTTATTCAGATAACCGATCTTATCGTTTGAAATAATCAAAGCCCTGTCTGAAACAAGAGTCCCGATTTCCTCAATTGGCGGAGTTTTCAGTTCGTCCCCTTGAAAATTTGCCAACTTCGCTGTTTCATCTCCTTCAACAACAATAGCGGAATCACCGAACAAATTGATGGACTCAAACAAAGGCTTCACTTTAAATGAACCGAATGCATCAATATATCCTTCCAGGCCTTTGAATGTAACCTTCGCCATTCCTCCAGAAAAAGAGAATGCTTCTTCGTACTGTTCCGGAATCCGGGGATAACCCAAACCGTCAAAATACCCATAAAGACTATCTTTGATCGCATAGATCAAGCCTTCGGAAAACTGACCGATATCCTTGTATTGTGGTTCAATAATGTATGATCCGGCTCGATCAATAATACCAAATAAGGTATCGACTTGCACGATTGCCCTTCCCTTATCAAAATCATTCGCGCTGGAAAACTTGAAAGGAACAACCACTTCATTTGCCTTATTTACGAAGCCGTATTTACCGCTTTTTTCGGCCCAAGCCAGGCCTTCCTTAAAGAAGCCAACCGTGCTGTACTGGGCTTGAATAATAATATTTCCGTTCAGGTCCATCCACCCGAATTGTCCCGCATTTTTATACGGAATGATCTGCTGAGAACTTAGCTTCTTGTCTTTGGTTATTTCATCCTTGTAGGGATAATTCGGGTATTCCGTTTGAAATTTCTCCAACCGTTCCAGGGAATAATCAGACATGTAGAGCTGGTAAAGTTTTCGCCATGCATTTTCTACATTCCGGTTCTTCGGATACGTTTTGATAAACAGTTCATAATCTTTCACCTGATTGCGAGCCGTGCTTAAATTATAAACCTGGTCTTGCGCATCGGCAATATAAGGATTGGAAGGAAATTGTTTTTCGAAACCCAGGAAAGAGGAAATGGTTTTCCCATCCGTGTTCTCCTTGTATTGCAAACGGTAAAAATTATTCAGTGCCTCCTTTTTGAAATCGGATTCCGGGTATTTTTTCAGGAACAGGTCAAAAGCAGCTGAAGTATTTGCCAATTTAGATTTCTGGTAGGCAATTGAATCACGGGCATAGATTGCACGGGGTTGTTCTACAGCCCAGGCATTGTTTTTCTGAAACCGATCATATGCTTCTTCGGAAGGATTTTTCAGGACGAGTTTAAAAAGTCCGGTTGAAATCTCTTTTCTCAGGTTTTCTATTGCTTGGTAATCGAAATTGTATTTTTTGAGCACTTCCTTTTGTTTGTCCTTCATCAGGCCATAGCTCTTTTCCGAGCGGACGATTTTGGTATACGCCGAATCCAATTGGTGAAAAGGATTGTCTGTACGGGAGTAGATCACTGCAAGCCCATAATTCGCTGCAGATTCGTTTGACTTGATTGATTTTTCGAATTGCTTCTTTGCTTCAAAATAATTGAATTGATTCAAGGCCTTGAAAGCATCGTCGATTGAACCTGCTTGCACGTTATTAAAAGCACAAAGAATGAATAGAACTAAAATTTTAATATGCAGTGAACTCATGATACAAATATAACCAACTAGTATTTAATGGTAAGTCAAAAATACCTCAAAAGGTTAAAAAAATGTCAAAAAAAACCCTGACGAAGCAAAGCTTGTCAGGGTTACTATTTCGGAGTAGAAATTACTTTTTGTATTTCCCGTAACGATTGTTGAATTTATCGATACGACCTGCTGTATCCACGAACTGTACAATACCAGTAAAGAACGGGTGAGACTTGTGAGAGATATCTAATTTTACCAATGGATATTCATTTCCATCCTCCCAAGTAACTGTTTCTGAAGTATTAGCTGAAGAGTGACACAAAAATGCATACTCATTTGTCATGTCTTTAAACACTACTAATCTATAATCTTCCGGGTGAATACCTGCTTTCATATTGTTTGTTATTCTTAATTTTGTTCTTATTCGAAAATTGGTTTGCAAAGATAATCAAACTTTTTAATTCACAACAAAAAAAATAAAATGGATTACATTTCGTTACTTTTGTCATGATGAAAATAGTAAATCTTATTTTTGGAGTCGCAATTCTGGCCTCTCTTACATTAACTAATTCGGCTTGTAAAAAGAAGAATCTATTCGGAGACGGTAATTTGAGTTTTTCGCGTGACACACTGGTCTTCGATACTGTTTTCACCACAATCGGCTCAACCACAAAGTATTTCAAGATTTACAATCCTCAAAACAAGGCACTGAAAATTAGCCAGGTTGAATTGATGGGCGGTTCAGGCTCCAAATTCAAATTGAACCTCGACGGACTTCAGGGAACCAGTTTTTCCGATCTGGAAATTCCATCCGGCGACAGTTTATTTTGTTTTGTAGAAGTGAAATTAAGTGTCAACGGTCAAAATTTACCTGTAATTGTAGAAGATTCCATCCGATTTACAACCAACGGAGAAGATCAATATGTCAATTTAGCTGTTTGGGGTCAGGATATGTACTACCATAACAAGGAGATTATGGTCACTCAAACATGGCCAACAGACAAGCCTCATGTAATATATGGCTATGCAGCAATTGATTCCGCACAAACGCTCAATATTATCGGGGGAACAAAAATCTACATGCACAAAGGGGCTATCCTTTGGAATTACAAGGGAACTTTAAATATCGATGGGGATTACAATAATAAAGTAACCTTTCAGGGAGACCGCCTGGAAGCATCCTATAAAGATGTTCCGGGACAATATTATGGGATCTACATGCAGGAAGCCAGACCCTCCATGATCGATAACACAGTTATAAAAAATGCCATCGCCGGTGTTCATATTTATTCGCGAGATCCGGCTTTCAATCAAAATACATTGACCATTTCCAATAGTGAAATTTTTAATGCTGCAAGCTACGGGCTTTTCTTATTCGACGGTCCGAAAGTGTATGGTGAAAACGTATTGGTCCACAGCACAGGTGTCCATTCCTTACTGGTAATTCAAGGCGCAGATTTCACCTTCAATCAGTGTGATTTCCTGGGATACGGAACGGGAGAAGGTACTACACCGGCAGTGGGAATTTCCAACCACTACACCAATTCACAAGGAACAACTGTAGTAGCTAATATTCCGAACGCCAATTTCAATAACTGTGTGATTTACGGAAGCAGTGGGGAACATTTAGCTATCGACACCATTCAAACAGGTGGATTGACCTTGAATTTTCATTTCCGGAATTCGGTGATTTTGAGATCGAATTTGGGGAACCCGATGTTTACATCCTGTTCGAATGCAAATCCTTTGTTTCTTTGGCCGGAAGCAGACAATTTCAGATTCACATCTAATTCATCCAGTCTGAATAATAACGGAGATCAGACATATTCTACGGCAATGGATATTACAGGAAGTTTTGCTAGAAATAATCCACCGGACATCGGGGTATATGAACAACATCCTTAAAAGATTCTTAATGGAAAAATTGCCTAAAGTCGAAGTGAAAGCTCCGACTTTTTTTTATAGTTTCAGCACCCCAACTTCATACAACAACTGATTGGCATATCAAGCATTTCAACTTTTTCTTTACGAATCTAAACGTGGAAATGATTATTATTGTGCAGTACATCAATTACTACACATTACTTATGAAATTCACACCATTCATTTTCGCACTTGTCTGTTGCGTTTTTTCGTTTTCCTTAAACGCCCAGGTTGTTATTAATGAAGGAAGCAACCGGAACTATTCAACCATTGCAGATGAAGATGGTGAATTCCCGGATTGGATCGAATTGTACAACACCACTTCAGATACACTTGCTCTCTTCAACTACTCATTGAGCGATAATCCCGCACAGCCTCAAAAATGGACATTCCCGGCAATCAATTTGTTACCGAACGAGTACAAAACCGTTTTTTGCAGTGGGAAGGACCGGAAACCGATTTCAGGCTTCACACATGTGCTCACCGCATCCAATTACACACCAACAACCGGTTGGAACACACATACATTTACAACTCCTTTCTATTGGGATGGAGTCTCAAATATCTTAGTGAACACCTGTTCCTACAGTAACACCGGCTACACACTCAATTCCATTTTCAATCAAAGCGCAACCACCTTTCCCTCCACCGCTTTTGCCTTTCAGGACAACAGTGATGCAGCCTGTGGTTTCTCTACTGGAAATACGGCAAATCAGCGGCCAAACTTGAAATTCAATGGAGTTTCAGTTGGAAGCGGAACCATTCAAAATTCGGGAACGGACTACCCTGCTCCTTATGGAAACTGGTATTGGGGAGCAAAACACCAAATGCTCATTCTGGCATCCGAATTAAGTGCTTCCGGATTAAGCGCCGGTTACATTAACTCCCTGGGATTCGATGTCGCGAGTACAGATCCGGCTATGGTTTACACTTACATCGAATTCGACATCATGCCGGTTTCAACCAGTTCACTGACTACGGATTTCGCATCGGTCAATCCAAACAATTATCAGCACACTAATTTTTCCATTTCAAGCTCCGGTGAAACAATCGGTTTATACACTCCTTCACAAACCCTTTTAAGCAGCTTATGGGTGAATTGTCAGAATCTGGACGAAAGCCGCGGATTACTTCCCGATGCAAGTACGAATCAAGTGTTATTTGGGTCACCAACTCCTGAATCCACCAACAACGGTTCGCAAGGATACACAGGGCATTACCTAGCGCCAGTTTTCTCCGCTCAATCCGGCGTATACGGCACGACAGTTTTCGTAACAATCACCAATTCAAATGGTCCGGGTTCCCAGGTTTACTATACAACTGACGGAAGTACACCGACCATGTCGTCGAGCTTGTATTCTGGAAATCCGGTTCCGGTTCTTTATTCCAGTGTTTTACGCGCACGTGTTTTCGGTACCGGTTTTTTACCGAGCAGCATTACTCAAGCTTCCTATTTATTGGGAATCAACCATGAAACACCGATTATCTCGCTGATCACTGACAACGAGAATCTATATGGACCAGACGGTATTTTTGATAATTGGCAACAAGATTGGCAACGCGCTGCCCACATCGATTATTTTTCTGAAACGGAACAATTACTATTCTCCCGAAATACAGGGATGCAAATTGATGGTGGTTATGGAGGTAGCCGTTCGCATCCTCAACACTCTTTCCGCTTGGAATTGGATAATGGGGTTTTGGGTGAAGGCCCGGTCAATTACCCGGTAATCCCAAATCGTCCGAACAGAACAAAATACAGCAATTTTTACATCCGG
>Ga0247691_1000190_pt1 | contig 14062 bp, 10 predicted proteins | sample CNK32_metaG_FD_182721 | JGI IMG/M metagenome (GOLD analysis project Ga0247691, IMG submission 182721) | Soil microbial communities from Purdue University Martell Research Forest, Indiana, United States - CNK32 | ecosystem: Environmental > Terrestrial > Soil > Temperate forest > Bulk soil...
AGGAAAAAGATCCAAGTGCCCTTGCGGAGAAACTCATAGCGCTGGTGAAGGAATCCGGCCTTGACGCCGCGCTGCCGCCAGCGGCACTGGAAACCCAGCTGCGGATGCTGTCGTCTCCGTGGTTCCGGTTTTTCCTGGATTACGACCCACTGCCCAACCTGAAAGCGGTGAGCTGCCCGGTGCTCGCCCTTTATGGCCAGAAGGATTTGCAAGTTGCCCCAAAAGCGAATCTTCCGCTGCTCCAGAAAGTGCTGCAGGATGCGGCGAACTCTCACGCCGAAGTCCGGGAACTGCCGGAGCTGAATCACCTGTTCCAGCATGCCTACACGGGAACCCCGGCTGAATACGCCGCCATCGAAGAGACGTTTTCGCCGGAAGCGCTAGCCCTGATCGTGGATTGGGTTAGGGAACACAGCTCCTCCAAGTAACAAAAGTTTAATAGCTCAGACCCGCTCTTCGATTCAATGATTGTCGTTTCTCGCGGTATCATGGAATGTGAATCTGATGCTCGAGCCTCGTCCCCCATTCCATCTGCTGCTGATTGTGCATGCCCACCAGCCCGCTGGAAATTTTGAGCACGTCTTTGAAGAATGCTTTCGCACGTCCTATGATCCCTTTCTAGGCATGATCGAGAAGCATCCGGGCGTCCGGCTGGCGCTGCATTATTCGGGGCCCCTGCTTTTGTGGATTGAAAAAAATCATCCCGAATATTTCGAGCGCCTGCGCAAACTGGTGTCTGCAAGGCAGGTGGAACTGATCGGCGGCGGATTTTACGAACCGATTCTGATTTCCATTCCCACGACTGATCAGGTGGAGCAGTTGAATCGCCTGGCAAATTACCTCGAGCAGCATTTCGGCAAACGTCCCATAGGCGCGTGGCTGGCGGAGCGCGTGTGGGAACCGCAGCTTCCGGCCGCACTGGCAGCGGCGAATGTGGCCTACACGCTGGTGGACGATCTGCCGTTCATCGCCGCGGGATTTGAAGCCGAGGAACTGTTTGGCGCCTACATCGCCGAGGACCGCGGCAAATCGGTCTGGTTGTTTCCCGGGCTGAAGGATTTGCGCTACCTAATTCCGTTTCGCAAACCCGAGGAAACAATCGCCTATCTGGAAAAGGCAGCGCAAGTGCATCCCGGTGGCGCCGCGGCTTTCGGCGACGACATGGAAAAGTTCGGCTGCTGGCCGGGCACGTTTAAACATTGCTACGCCGACGGCTGGCTGGAGGATTTTCTCACCGCGCTCGAAGAAAGCTCATCGTGGTTGAAAACGGTAACGCCCGGGGACTTCATGTCCAACCACCTTCCGCTGGGCCGCGCAGATCTGCCCGCAGCTTCTTACGCCGAAATGATGGAATGGGTGCTGCCCACCAGAACGCGGGAAAAGTTCTACGCGCTGGAAAAGGAGTTTGTTTCGCGGCCGGACGTGCTGGCGTTCCTGCGGGGAGGCTCGTGGCGCGGATTTTTCCACAAATATCCGGAAGCCAATCTGCTCCATAAGAAAATGCTGCGGGCTTCCGCGGCGGTCGCTTCGATTCCCACGCGGCGCACTAGCATCGAATACGCGGCGCAGAACCAGGAAGCGCGAGACCGCGTCCTGCGTGGCCAGGGCAACGACGCTTACTGGCACGGCGTCTTTGGTGGAATTTACGCTCCGCATCTGCGCACCGAAATCTGGCGGAATCTGATCCGTGCAGAGGCTCTGGCTGACCAGCTCACACCCGGCGGGCTGATGCCGCGCGTGGAGTTGGTGGACTATGATGCCGACGGAGCCGCGGAAATTCTTTTTAGCGCGCCTGAATTTCAGGCCTTGCTGAAGCTATCCGATGGCGCCACCATCGCATTCTTCGATTTCCGCCAGGCCAGTGCCACGCTGATCAACTCGATCATCCGATGTCCGGAGGCGTACCACACCAGGTTGCGGGAAGCCGCCGAGGCGAAACCAGCCGCGGGCGGAGCCGTTTCCATTCACGATCAGGTGCTGGTGAAAGAGCCGAACCTTGAAAGGTACCTGCGCTACGATCGCTATCCGCGCCACGCATTCCGTTTGTTCCTTTTCGATCCGACACAGACCCAGCCGGACTATGAAGAACTGCGATTGAACGAAGTGGTGGCGGCGGCCTCCGGCTCTTACCAACTGCACGCTTCCTCCGCAAACTATGCGGACTTACAGTTTTCCTGCGAGCTTCCCGAATACGCACTCGAGGACGGTAAGGTTCCTCGGCTGGCGGTCACCAAGCTGTTTCTCTTTGGCCCGACACCTCAGGGCTGCGAAGTCAGTTGCGACCTTTCGATTACGCTTTCCGCTCCCCTGCGGCGTCCGCTCGCCGTCGGGCTAGAATCGGTCATCAATTTTCTGGCGCCGGTGGATGGGGACCGCTTTTTCGAGACGCCGGCCGGACCCCAAGGCCTGCGCTTCTCCGGCGTTCTGCCCGCGCCGCTGTTGCGAGTGGAAGACGGCTGGCAGAAGATGCGCGTTACGCTGCACGCGCCGGGGTCGCAGGAATTCTGGGTCGCGCCGATTGAAACCGTTTCTGAATCCGAGGGCGGATTCGAGCGCGTGTACCAGGGTTCGCAAATTCTGGCGGTATGGCGGCCGGATCTTGAGCAGCACACTTCGTTTTCGGCGCGGCTGCTTTGGCGAGTGGAATCAATCTAGTCTTCCGTTTGGGCCGTGTGAGTTCCCGGAGTTATCCTCTTTTTGGTGAAACCCCGATTCCAACTTTTGAATTGTTCGCCGCGGTTGATTTTTTTCGCCGCCCTGCTGCTGCGCCTCGGTTTCTTGTTTTATGAGGCGTATCGGGTTCCAGCCGAAGCGCTAGCCATCGTTCCTTTTCAAAATGAAGTGGGAAGCGTCGCAGCTGCGCTGGCCCACGGCGATGGCTTTTGCTGCGTATTTCGCCAGCCGACTGGGCCAACAGCATGGCTCGCGCCGGTGTATCCGTTTTTCCTCGCGTGTATCTTCAGGGTATTCGGCACATTCACAGTCGCTTCTTTTTATGTGGCGGCGTTGTTCAACTGCGTTTTCTCGGCGCTCGTTTGCTTGCCACTTTTCCTTGCGGCGCAACGCATTGGAAATCGCGCCACGGCCGCCGCGGCCGGCTGGCTTTGGGCCGTGTTTCCCAGCGGCATCCTCATCCCGTTTGAATGGATCTGGGATAGTTCGCTCTCCGCCTTGCTCGCCATCACCCTGCTTTGGGCCGCTTTTCGCGTGGCCGAACATCCCCAGCGGCGAAATTTCATTCTGTACGGCCTATTCTGGGGCTTCTGCTTGCTGGCAAATCCATCGCTCGGGGCGGTATTTCCATTCCTGCTGCTCTGGATTTATCTTCGGATCAGTTCTTCGCGGCTCCAGCGAATTGGCAATATCGCATTGGCCCTTTGCCTGGCAGTTCTCGTTTGCCTTCCGTGGACCATTCGCAACGCCGTCCAGTTCCACAGGTTCATCCCCATCCGCTCGAACCTTCCTTTCGAGCTATGGATGGGCAACAATCCAATTTACGACCAGCACTCCCGTCAGCTGAATCGCATCACGCGCTACGAAGAAGCGCATCGTTATTTCCAGTTGGGCGAAACTGCTTATCTTGACGAAAAAAGACGCGCTGCCAAGGAGTTCATTCGCTCACACCCCGCCCTGGCTCTGCGCCTCGCCGCGAACCGCGCGCTGGCGCTCTGGATGGGAACACCCGTCCCGTGGCAAGACTTTCAGCGTGCCGATTCCAACCTCGCGCGGTCCATCCTTGTCTGGAATGCGCTAACCATCCTCGGCGTCGCCGCGGGGATCGCGCGCCTGTTGTTTGCTCGCCGATCGTACCTCATCCCGGTTTCCGCTTTTCCCGTGGCCTTCCCGCTTGTTTTTTACGCAACGCAAGCCTCGCTGCGGCTCCGTCATCCGTGCGATCCCGCCCTGGCGCTGCTGATGGCGCTTGCCCTAACCTGGCCGTGGCTGCGGACGGCCTCGCATGCAAATGCCGAGTGATTGCGGTACACTTCCGCAAGCCCTCTATTCCAAAAAAACAGAGCAGTCTTGGGAGTGATTTCATTCGCTTGAGCTCTAACCGATGAACAGCAGCCCGCATCCCTCTTTCCAGTCCGTCCACGTTCAACTGCTGATCACCATTTTTCTCGCCGTTCTTCTCTGGGCGCTCTACCAGCGGCTCCGAAAAGTGGAGTTTTTCCGCTGGTGGGCCTGGGCGTGGACATGTTCCGCCCTTTTTCTGGCCGCGGCCATTGTGTCGGTGAAGATCGGCCCCGACTGGACGCCCCTGAAAATCAGCTTACTGGTGGCCGTGCTTGTTTTTGGCATGCTGCAGTCGCTGCTGCTGGCCCTGGGAGGTCTTAGTTGGCAGGTTCCAGAACGTTCCTTGAAAAAAATATTCTGGACCGGCCTGTGGGTTACGCTGGCGCTCTCCGCCGCCGCATTTTGCATTGGCTATATTCTGCGCTCGCATCGGGAAGTAAGCTTCTCTGCCCGCAATCTCCCTCGAACGATCACCATGATTGCCGCGCTCGGTTACTGTTGCGTCGTATTTATCGGACAGTGGCGAAGAAAGGGATCTTGGGCCGCGCTGATGTCCGGCGTGTTTTGCATGTTATACGCGATCGACCAGGTCTCCTACACGATCGATTTTGTCGGCATTCTGCGCAAGTATTTCGGAAACGGCACGGAAATAACTCCCAATCCGATTGATTACGTGGAGACTTTGCTTGGTTCGCCCCTGTTTTTTCTGGACCTGGTCCACATTTGCGGCATCTGCCTGGGAATGATTCTGCTTCTGGTGGAGCAGTCGCAATCCACCGAGCGCAATCTGGAACTCAGCGAAAGGCGCCGGCTGGGTTTGGCGGTCAACAACGTTGAACTCCAGGCGGAAATTGATGAGCGCGAACGCGCGGAAATCGCTTTGCGCAGCAGCGAAGAACGCATCCTGCAAATTCTTCAGGGCTCGCCGGTAGCGATCGTGGTTTCGCGGGTTTGGGATCAGCGGATCGAGCTCGCCAACCGAAAATATCTCGAGCTTTTCGGCTACTCCCCGGAGGAAGTGCCCGATATCGCGCACTGGTGGCCGCTCGCCTATCCGGATCCGGAATACCGTCAAACCGTTCGCGAGCAATGGCGCGAACTGGTGCAGCGCGTGAACGAGGGGCAGGGTGAATCGCACTCGATGAGCGCGCGAGTGCGCTGCAAAGACGGCACCATGCGAGAGATCGAGTTTTACCTTTCGCGGGTCGGGGATTCCTACCTGGTCAGCTTCGTGGATCTGACCGCGCACAAATTGGCCGATGACGCGTTACGCGAAAGCGAGACCAAGTTCCGGCTGGTAGCGGAAACAGCTCCGTGCGCCATTTGGATTCTGCAGGGAGAAAAGCTGGTTTATGTGAACCAACATGCGGAAAGCCTCAGCGGCTATTCGCGGGAGGAACTTATTTCCATGAACCCGTGGATGCTGGTGGATCCACAATTTCGCGCCATGGGAGTAGAGCGCTCGCTTGCGAGGCTCCGCGGGGAGAATCCCGAGCCTCGCTATCAATTCAAAATCCATACGAAAGCCGGTGAAGAGCGCTGGCTGGATTTTTCGGGCGCGCGCACGAATTTTGAGGGGAAGCCGGCGATTCTGGCGACCGCGTTCGATATCACCGCGATCAAGCGCGCGGAGCAACAGCTGCTGGAACGCACCATGTATCTGGACGCGCTGATCGCCAACAGCCCGCTGGGCATCGTCACGAAGGATGAGCGAAACCATGTGGTATTTTGCAATCCTGCGTTTGAGCGGATGTTTCTCTACACGCAGGAGGAACTGCAGGGCAAGGACATCGACGGTATCGTTGCCTCACACGATCTGGAAGAAGCCAATCGCATGACCTTTGCTGTCCGCGCGGGAGGAGTCGTTCACGCCACCGCGCAGCGCCGCAGAAAAGACGGCACTCTTATTGACGTCGAACTCCATGGCATCCGCGTTTACTCCGGCGAAACCTTTGTCGGCGCTTTCGCCATCTATCAGGACATCAGCGAACGGCGCCGTTCCGAGGAAAAGCTGCAGGCTTTACGGAATCGTCTGACGCGCACCCAAGAAGAAGAACGCTCTCGCATTGCCAGGGATCTCCACGACGATATCGGCCAGCGCCTTGCCCTCCTGACTATCGACCTGGAGCAAATGAAGCTCACTTCGCAGCATGACGCCGCGGCCTTTGCCAGGGAGTTGGAAGCACTGGCGCGGACGGCCAGCGAGATTACTTCGGATGTCCACAACGTTTCGCGCCGCCTACATCCTTCGCAGGTGGAATTGCTGGGCCTGGCGCCGGCCCTGAATAATTTTTGCCGGGAATTTGCGAACCGCAACTCCATGCGCATTCAATTCACCAGCGCTTGCCTGACCTGCAAGCTTCCCGAGGAAGCGTCGCTCTGCCTGTTTCGCGTGGCCCAGGAAGCGATTCGGAACGTTCATAAGCACAGCGGGTGCCGGGAAGCGTTCGTGGAACTCGACGAAATTTCTGGTTCACTGCGGCTGCGGGTCTCCGACCGGGGAACTGGATTCGACCCGAGTCTGGCGGAAAACTCCCAGGGGTTGGGGCTGCTAAGCATGGAAGAACGGCTTCGCAGCATGGGCGGAGAACTTTTCCTGCATTCGCGGCCGGGCGGAGGCACGTGCATCGAAGCGTGCATCCCGGCAACTCAAAACGTTACGGCGTAGCGCACTCTGCTTCTCTGGCGAGGCCGCCCAACCTCTGCTAAAGTTTTCTTTCAACGCTTGGAGACTTTAATGCTGATTCCCAAAGAAATCCTCGACATGCTCGCCTGCCCGGTCTGCAAAAAGCCCTTGCAGCCGGCACCAGACGAGACAGGTTATAAATGTGAGGCTTGCAAGAGATTTTACCCGGTTCGCGATGGCATTCCTGCCATGCTGATTGAAGACGCCACCATCGTTCCCGAATGAGGCACCACCCGCCGGCCGACATGAAACCGCATACTGAAAATAGCGTGCCGCGACTTCAGCGCTTGCTTCCGCGCTTTCGCAAATTGCGCATCGGCGTCCTTGGCGACTTGATGTTGGACCGTTACGTCTGGGGAAACGCGAATCGACTCTCGCCGGAAGCTGCGGTGCCCGTAGTGGACTACGTATCGGAGCAGGACTGCCCGGGCGGTGCCGGTAATGTGGCCGTGAACATCGCCGCACTCGGCGCGAAGGTGGAAGTATTTGGAGTAGTCGGCGCTCGGAAAGATACCGCCCGCAGGCAAAGCGACGGCAAAACCGTTGCAGATGAAGCCGGGGCGGCACTTCATGCCTGCCTGCGAAAGCTCGGAATCGGAGACCGGGGAATTGTTGCCGATGCGGACCGCGTGACCACCCTGAAAACGCGCATCATCGCCAGGCACCAGCAAATCGTTCGCATCGATCAAGAGCGCCGCGAGCCGGTTTCGCCTCAGACAGAGGAAAAGCTCTTTCGCCTGCTGGTCGCATCGCTTGCAAAGCTGGATGGACTGGTGCTTTCCGATTACGACAAAGGGTTGTTGGGAGACGCGTTTGCGGACCGTGTGCTCAACGCCGCGCACCAACTGAAAGTGCCAGTCTTCGTAAAGCCAAAAACTTCGCGGTTGTATGCTTATCGCGGCGCGCGCGTAATTGTTTGCAACTCCAAGGAAGCGGCAAACTACGTCGGCCGCACGCTTTCCGACGAGAAGTCCGTGGAAGAAGCCGGGCGGGCCCTGTTGCCGCACTTTGGCTGCGCCGCGGTGGTGATCACGCGAGGCGCGCAGGGCATGACCATCTTCGAGGAAATCTCGCCGCGGCACCTGCACATTCCTGCGACTAGTTTTGAAGTGACCTTTGCACGGGTTGGTCAGCCTGGGATCGATCGGGGCGCCACAGGCCGGCAGGTTTTCGACGTCACTGGAGCGGGAGACACGGTGTTGAGTGTGCTGTCGCTGGCGATTGCGGCGGGCGCGCCGCTGCCGGATGCGGCATTACTTGCCAACACGGCCGCAGGCGTTGTCGTTGGCAAACTGGGAACGGCTAGCGTCTCGCCGGAAGAATTAGCTGGCGCACTCGACGAGACCCACTCGTAACTCGCGCGCTGAAAACAAAGGAAAATCCGCTTTCAAATTGTCAGAGCCGCAGAATTTCGTGTGCAAAGCCGGGAAAGACTATGGCGGGAAGCTGATCGATTTATCTGAGGGCAGAATCCACAGGGGAACGACACGCGTTTTCCGACTTTTCTCGCCATCCGATGCATCCGGCATCGGGGAAAACGGGCTGATCGCGATATCCACCTCGATCGAGTCACTTTTCCGCGGCGCTTTTGCGCCCATGATCTTGTAACTTTTCACCGGGCCGTAATATCCATCTGGGCCCCAGTCGGCCGTAAAATCGCTCATTCTGTAAGTGGCCGAGGGTTTCCACAACTCGTAGGCCTTGTTTGTATCGCCCGCAACCAGCGCGTCAAAGAAATGCGCGGCGGCCTTTTTCTCGGGATAGTAGCGGAAGGTGAACCACAAGACGATTGCCAGGGTCAGCGCCAGCGCGGTCACCGTGAAGAGCATCACGCGCGACTTTTGCGGTTTTTCTACCGGTGGCTCCAGAAGCGACATTCGTTTTTCTCCGCTGCGAACGGCCCAATTCCCATAACGCTGGCGCGCTGCCCTAGAATTTTACAGGAGCAGGCGAACGCCCGCAAAGTCCCCATTTAGTTGGACACCGCTCTTTGTGGATTGGTTCCCCTGCCGGCCGCGCACCGGCCTGCAAATCGCGCGCGTCTATCCTGCCAGCGCGCCGCCGGAGCCTTCCGGCAATTCGATTGCGTATTTGGTTCGCGCCTTTTCGCGATGCATTTCCAGGGCGAGTTCAATCAGCTTGTCGATCAGTTCCCGGAATCCAATGCCGGAGGCTTCCCACAGTTTCGGGTACATGCTGATCGAAGTGAAGCCGGGAATCGTATTCACCTCGTTCAGAAAAAGTTTTCCACCTTTCTTCTCGAGAAAAAAATCGACACGGGCCATCCCGGAAAGCTCGAGCGTGCGGAATGCGTCGACGGCCAGCGCTTGAATTTTATTCATTTGCGCGGGCTTAAGGTCCGCGGGGATCACCAGTTGCGTGCCATCCTCCAGATATTTCGCGGTGTAATCGTAAAATTCGCGGTGCGGAATGATTTCACCTGGCACGGAGGCTTGTGGATCGTGATTGCCGAGGACCGAGACTTCAATCTCGCGGGCGCTGACGGCTTTTTCGACCAGGATTTTCATGCCGAACTCGCATGCCAGATTCAGCGCCGGCGCTAGCTCCGCAGAGTTGTGAACCTTTGACATTCCGACCGAAGAGCCGAGCGTCGCCGGCTTCACAAAGACAGGATAGGGAAATTTCGCTTCAATCTCCGCCTGCACCGCGGCGGGTTCTTTTTCCCAGCGCCAGCGAAATACGGTCACCCAGGGCACGACGGGAATTCCCGCGCCTTCACAAAGGCGCTTTGAAACATCCTTGTCCATGCCGATTGCCGAGCCCAGAACTCCCGCGCCGACAAAAGGAATATCGGCAAGTTCCAGCATTCCCTGGATGGTTCCGTCTTCGCCGAAAGTGCCGTGCATGACGGGAAAAATCACGTCGAACCGCTGCGCACCTGCGCCGCGATCGAGCGGCACCAGGGCGGCTTCCGTCGGATCGGCCGTGAGCATCACGCGCCGTCCGCCTTTCAAAATGTCGGGAAGCAATTTCGCGGCGCCTTCGCCGACCAGCCAGTGGCCATCCTTGGTGATGCCGATGGGCACGGGTTCATATTTATCCGGGTCCAGACCGCGAATCACGGACGCGGCGGAAACCAGCGAAACCTCATGCTCTCCGGAGCGGCCCCCGAAGAGCACGCCAACGCGGAGTCTTTTCTTTTTGTCTAGGGTCACGAAACGTTCCTGTCTTGCCGGGCCGAGGGAGCAATCATTTTAACTAAGAATTCAGTTATAAGTGGAAACGCCAAAAAAGGGAAAAGGGGAGTAACGGCAACGTGGCGGAAGCGGCAACGGCGCTAGCAATTCCGGCGCGGTCCAGCTTCCAGACGCCAAGTTACAGGATTTTTTTGCCGAGGGCGGAGAGGACCAGTTCGACTCCGAGCAGCGCGGTGCGGTTGTGCTCGTCGATGACCGGATTGATTTCCACCACTTCCATCGAGACCATGGCTTCGCTGTCGGCGATCATCTCCATCGCGAGGTGCGCTTCACGATAGGTAACGCCGCCGCGCACGGGTGTGCCGACTCCGGGCGCGTCACTGGGATCCACAAAGTCCATATCCAGGCTGACAGCGATGCCGTCCGTGTCGTCCATCGCAAATTTCAGTGCGTCGGCCATCACTTCGCGCATACCGCGCTCATCAATTTCGCGCATCGTGAAGGCTTTCACCCCGAGTTTCTTGATGAACTTCTTTTCGTGGGAATCCAGATCGCGGACGCCAACCAGAACCACATTCTGGGGCTCAACCTTAGGCTTGTAGCCATGGAGGTCATACAGTTCGGGAACCCCGTAACCCAGAATGCAGCCGAGCGGCATGCCGTGAACGTTCCCTGATGGCGAAGTCTCCGGGGAATTCATGTCGCTGTGCGCGTCCAGCCAGATGCAGCCGATCTGCTTTTTTTCCTTTTTGAAGTGCGCAGCAACGCCACTGACAGAACCTGCCGCGATGGAATGGTCGCCCCCAAGAACGAGTGGTAACCAGCCTTCCTCGATGGCTTTCTGGACAGCGGCGCCGAGATCCTTGCAGGCGTCCGTGATTTCCTCAACGTACTTGGCGCGCTTTTCCCCGATGGGCATCTCTTCTGGTTGCCTGACGGAGATGTTGCCGATGTCTTCCACCTGAACGCCCAACTGCTTGATGCGCGATTGCAGTCCAGCCACGCGCAGGGCGGAGGGGCCCATGTCCACGCCGCGGCGGCTGGCGCCGAGGTCCATGGGTACGCCGATGATGCGAACTTTCTGAGGCATGAGGATGCTCCGTGACCGGTGGCTAATGACTCGTGACGGGTGACGGATGCCCGCCTGAGGCGAAGAAGCACCAACCACTGGTCACCAATCACCAGTCACTCTATTCAGGCTAAGAACGAATGGTTGAAACAGCCGGGATGGTACCGCAACTACCCCGCATTTAAGGATATACCCTGTAAATCATCCGTGGGAAGGGGATGACCTCGCGGATGTGCTCCGTGCCGCAGATCCAGGCTACCGTGCGCTCGAGGCCCAAGCCAAAGCCGGCGTGGGGGACGCTCCCGTAACGGCGCAGGTCCAAATACCATTGGAAGGATTCTTGCGGCAAATTGTTTTCTTTCAAGCGTTTAACGAGCAGGTCGTAATCGTGAATACGCTGACTGCCGCCGATGATCTCACCGTAGCCCTCCGGGGCAAGCATGTCGAACGAGAGTGCCAAATCCGGACGCTCAGGGTCCGGCTGCATGTAGAACGCCTTGATAGCCGTCGGGTAATGGTGAACCATCACCGGCCGGTCGAAGCTGCTGGAGATAATGGTTTCCTCGTCGCCGCCGAAATCATCGCCAAACTTAGCGGGGTTGCCGTTCTTCTGCAGAACGCCGACAGCCTCCTCGTAGGTAATGCGCGGAAACGGGGGCTTAATATTTTCCAGTTTCTTGATGTCGCGCTTCAGGACTTCGAGTTCGCGCGGCTTATTTTTCACCACGCCTTGCACGATGGCGCTGACGAGGCCTTCGCCGAGGTCCATCATGTCCGGCAGTTCAGCGTACGCCGCTTCCGGCTCCAGCATCCAAAATTCGGTCAGGTGCCGGCGCGTCTTGGATTTTTCCGCGCGAAACGTTGGGCCGAAGGTGTAGACCTTGCCGAGAGCCATGGCCGTGGCTTCGATGTAGAGCTGGCCGCTCTGCGTCAGATAAGCCTTCTGGTCGTCAATGTAGTTCACTTCGAAGAGCGTGCTGGTGCCCTCACAGGCTGCGGGGGTGAACATCGGCGCGTCCGTCAGGGTGTAGCCCTGCGAGTCCATATAATTGCGAGCGGAGCGGATGGCTTCGGCGCGGATGCGAAGAATCGCAGCCTGGCGCGGCGTGCGAATCCAAAGATGCCGCTGGTCGAGCAGGAAATCGACACCATGTTCCTTCAGCTGGATGGGGAAAGGCGTGGCCTCGGATACCCGCTGGACGATCTGGATTTTTGTGACGCCCATTTCGTAGCCGCCAGGAGCGCGCTGCTCGGCGCGAATTTTGCCGGTAACGATGACGCTGGACTCCTGCGTGAGCCCCTTCAGCGCTTCGAATGCCTCGGGATTTTCCTTCAGCGAGCAGACGCCCTGGATGATGCCAGTGCCGTCACGAAAAATAGGGAAGACCAGCTTGCCGGATTCCCGAATGTTGTACAGCCAGCCGCGGATCGTGACTTCCTGGCCGTCGTACTTTCCTGCGTTTTCAATCGTGATCGTCGTCATGGTGAGCTTCTCTATGAAAACTCCAAACCACTAGCTTACCAGAGATGCAGAAAGGCTTCCTCGGCTCGGAACGAGTCTACTTCTGATTCCAGAGGGACGTGACGACGGCAGACTATAGTGCGTGGAAGTCTTCTTCTAGCCGGTCGAGGGATTTTGCGGCGGCGGTGATTTGGTCGGGGAGGCTTGGGGCGTCGGGGCCGGTCTTTTCCTTCAATTCCAGCGTCAGGGGTATTTCGCCGCCGGGCAACGAGCGGAAGAGTTTCAGAGCGGCGGGCCAGTCGATGGAGCCGTCGTGCGGTGCCAGGTGGGCGTCTTTATCGCCCAGGTTGTCGTGAATGTGGGCGCTGGCGATGTGCTCGCGCATGGCTTCGAAGCTCGTTGCGACGCGCTCCTCCACAGGGCCTTCTGCCAGATGAGCGTGGCCGATGTCAAAGTTGAAGCGTAGGCCGGTGAGACGCGTTTCTTCCACGAAGGCGCGCAAAAAATTTGGCTCGCCCATTTCACCGGTGGTGTTTTCCACGCAGATGCTCACCCCGATGTGTTTGGCGTGGAGCACCAGATGCTCCAGGGAACTGAACGCGGCGTCGCGTTTGCGCGGATCGGCGGTATCCCGGTGGCTGCCCATGTGCAAGATCATTCGAGAGAAGGGAAGGTTTTCGGCGATATCGATGGCGCGCTTCAGCTCGTCCATGGCCTCGATGCGCCGGACGCGTTCGACTTCGGTAATAGAAAGTGGAGCGCCGCCTTCGCGGTTGGGGCCGAAGTCTCGACTTGTTGGAGCGTGCAGCGAGGCAAGTTGCAGCCGGTTGTCGGCTAGAATCTGCGCCATTCCGCGGACATCCTGCGTATTTGTGTAATCAAAATGGCCGCGGCTCGCGAAAAGCTCGATCGCCTGAAAACCCGTGCCATGCACCAGGGCCAGAAACTCGGGCGTCAGCTTTTTGGATACAAAGAGGTAGGTGGAGAGGATTCTTTGCATGCCCTACAGTTTAACGCGGCGCAAGTATCAGCCCAACGATTTGGGAAAAAGGGTTTCCGATGAGGCAAGCGGCCTTTTGCGGCTAGTAGCCGATGGCGGATCCGTTGTCGCGAGGGTCGGCGGCTCCGCAGCGTTCGCCAGTTTTCTCGTCGATGCCGATCGCGTTGACCAGGCCGATGTGTCCCTTGCGTTTCACCGCGTAGCCGCGCTCTTTCAACTGCTCTTCCATCTCCGGGGAAAAGAGTTTTTCCATCAGCACCTCGTCCGGCAGCCACTGGTGATGGAAGCGGGGAGCGTTGATGGCGGATTGCGCGTCCATGCCGAGGCGCATCCAGTTTAGGACGGTGAGCAGCGTTGCCGAAATTATCGTAGGGCCGCCGGGTGATCCGGTGACAAAGCTGAGCTGCCCGTTGCGGAGAACGATGGTCGGCGTCATTGAGCTGAGCGGGCGTTTGCCGGGAGCGATGGTGTTGCCCTCGGATTGAATCAAGCCAAAGAGCGCGTTGGGCACGCCGGGTTGCGTGGTGAAATCATCCATCTCGTCGTTCAGCAGAAAGCCCGCGGAGGAAGTGACGTGCGAGCCGTAGCTATCGTTGAGCGTGGTGGTGCTGGCAACGGCGTTTCCGGCCGCATCCACGACAGAGAAGTGCGTGGTGTGCGGGCCTTCACC
>Ga0247691_1000191_pt1 | contig 14049 bp, 15 predicted proteins | sample CNK32_metaG_FD_182721 | JGI IMG/M metagenome (GOLD analysis project Ga0247691, IMG submission 182721) | Soil microbial communities from Purdue University Martell Research Forest, Indiana, United States - CNK32 | ecosystem: Environmental > Terrestrial > Soil > Temperate forest > Bulk soil...
GCCAGTTGTTGGTGTGATTGAATTCATTCGATAAGTACTCGAATTGAAAATCCGGTTAAAAATAATTGTTCCGGTTTGGTCAATACGCGTTAGACCGTTGTAGCCACTTGACGAATAAACCAAAGTAAGGATATTATTTTCGTCTGTATAACCTTTAAAGTCATTTAAATGGCTGACCCAGGTTTGCGATTCTTTCGACCAGATTAATTGTCCATGCCGACCGAGATAATGGACCGAAAAACTATTGATTCCACATCCGGGATGAATGGATATGGTATAGTAAGTTGAATCCTGACAAGGAATAATTGCGTGTACATCGTCATTGTAGTTCCGAAGATACCGGTATTGACTTTGGACCATAGAATAGCATAGTAGCGATAGTAGTATCGTTAAGCAAGTTTTCATAAATCTATTTTTATGGGTTAGTAATTTAAAATCACCGGTGATTGTTCTGAAATAAAAGACTTAAGAATATTTAAAAAGGTTGCTTGAACGATTTATGTGAATGATGTTGGGATAAAACTTTTCATTCTTAACCACGAGGATCACGAAGCACAAAAGCCTCGTGTTCCTCGTGTGCTTTGTGGTTAAATTTTATTTTGGAAATTTTAATCACAAAAAAAACGGCCATTAGCCGTTTCAGTTTCTCATCTTTCAGTAATGTGAATATAGTTGACTATTTCTGTACCTGAAATTTGAATGTGTAATTAAACGTGTTCCCGATCAAATTTTGGGGTACTCTGATCTTAACTTGCTTCACTTGTTTTTCGATTGCGGCTTTCATCTCTTCGGAATCCGAAGCTATTTCTATTAATTCGATTTGATTTTCTGAGATCACACGCACTTTCACAAAAACGGTCGTCTCGATTCCTTTTGCACGAAGTGACTCAGGATAGGAAATTTTGCGGTGCATGATGCGGTCCAATAAGTTGTCACCATTTCCTGCGAAAACGAATGATCCAGTGGTAGTTAAAAATAGTGCGATAAATAGGATTGTTGCTTTCATATCTAAAATTGTTACTTGGTTTCCCGTAAGACCAACTCATCTCCGATATGTTACAGCAAGGGCATTTTTTTAATTGTTAAAGAATGTGAATACCTCTCCCACTCTAAGAATTAGCAATTGGAAAGGTTACCATGTTTTCACTCTTTTCGATAAAAAAATCTGCGGAATCTGCGAAATCCGCGGGAAACAAAAAAGAGTGTTAATTCTTCTTCAATGCACTCTGGCGTTGTTTGATGTCTTCCGGAATCTCCCCTGAAATCAACCAATCCATATCCATTCCATAATGAATGGCAGCCTGATTCAAAAGTCGGTTTGCCTGGATCAGCTCTCCCAACCGTTCCAGGTCCTGCCTGAAATCCGCCAGATAATCCTCATGCATTGCCCGGATCAGGATCAAGATTTTAAAAACCCGTGCAAGTACATACAGACTGAATTTATGCCCTTTTATCCGCGTATAGTTTGCTATTGTGTGATTGTTTGCTTCCAGTATTTCATTGAGCATTAATAGGTTGAGACTGATTTCTCCAAACTTGTCCTTGGTGATCTTTACCTGTTTAGTGATTTCCCCGCTTAAGGAACGCATATCAGACAGGAGATCGTGATTCGAGAAACGGTGTTTGCTCATAGCCGCAACGCGTTTGGATACCATTATTTCTAATTCCGCACGGCGACCTTCCACGGTTTGGGTACTGACCAATTCAAAATACAACTGGTCTGCAAGCGGAACATCCTTTTTCAATAACCTCAAAAGAAGTTTGTCCTTTTCCTTCACAGGTAAATTAAGCAGAGCATCCTTAAACTCTTTTTCAAATATCATGATTCCCTCCTCCCCCGTTTTTGGGTTATTTATTCAGGTTGAAATTAAGAATAGAACAGGAATTAACCAAAAATAGTACGAAACCGATTGGAAATAGATTTCAAAATTCAGGTGATTTTACTTCAGTTTTGCATTCTATTTTTACATTAGCGGAATCGTTAAACCAACACTATTCATTATGAGTACAATTTCATTACCCTGTCAGTTGCTATGTGCATCTGCTTCGGCTTACGCCATTAGTACCACAGATCCATGTGGCCAGTACAATCCACTGGTTCCCGGTTCTCCCTTTCAAAATCAATACGACGCTATCGGATTTGTCGTGGATCCTTATGTGGTGACCTCAGACCAGATTGAAGCTGCTCTTGTGGGACAAACCGCAAACGGGATCATTGTAGCTTTCCGTGGAACGCTTCCTCCTGCTATGAATTGGGATTCTTTTTTCGATTGGCTGCAGGATTTCATGGCACCAACAACCAGTAATATCAATCTTCCCGGAGAAGTACACGAAGGATTTCTATTCGCTCTCAACTCGTTAAGAGGCGGGATCGTTGATGCTATTCAGGCTCTTGACCCGACTGGTTCGCTTCCGATCTATATTACCGGACATAGTAAAGGCGGTGGAATAGCCCCGATTGCAGCCATGTATTTCAGAAATGCATACCGATTGAATATTACCCAAACAATCACTTTTGCAGGTCCGAATTGCGGTAATACTGATTTTGTGAATGCGTACAATGCAACATTCCCCAATGATGTACGCTACGAGAATTACCTGGACATCGTACCGCTTTTACCTCCCGATTCAGAGTTTATCAATCTGTTGTTAGGAATTCCAGGACTTCCTGTTGATTTTGTTAAAGTGATGAACGATATGAGAGCATACGATTATCAGCCGGTCGGAAATCTAATGTACATCAATTCTTCAGCAGTAGCAAAACCATACAACAGCATTGAAGCGGAAATCTTACTTCCTTTGAGAATGGGAGAAATTGTTGAGAAAATTTTACTGTTAGACTTATCAGCTATCGGAGATGCGCACCATGCCAGCTGTGGACATCGCTACATGCAGGGAACGTGTTCGGGAACAACCATTTGTCCGGTCTGAGAAATGATTCGTTGAATTGTCAAAAGGCGGTCCGAGAAATTGGATCGTCTTTTTGTCGTTATAACTGAATTTGCAGAATAAAAAATTCAATATATTTAATGGATACTAACCTAAAAATCCAGGATATCGGAATCGATCCTTCTGTCTTTTGGAGGTTCTGTAATCGCTTTTGCAAAGGATTGTGCAATCAGGATGACCTGGCAAATAAGCAGGAGATAAAAACCGCTGAGCATTTCATCCGGCAATGGAGCTCCATGCACGTCAGAAGTTCCATACATGAGTAAACCGAGGGAAATAATGAACGCAATCATTACCAAAATGGCTGTAACCAATGATCTCGGGAAAAAGAACCGCGACAGTACCAGTATGATTGCCAATAAGAGGTTTGTGAGCGCGAACAGGGAGCCGAAACCGTTGAACACCCAGAAAGTGAGTCCGAATTCTATGGAGTCATAGATCCGGACAATCACAAAACTGTCCTCCGGAACAAACCCTTTTACTCTCGGACCTTCATAAAATGGCAGGAATAGCGAAAGGATGATGACTCCGAAACAGATGAGAGTAAGTATGGTAGCTTTGTTTTTCATGACCGGTAATCGGGTGCGAAATGATAGTTCAAGTCTTAAAGTTTGCTTTAAAAATAAGCTAATTTCTTGAGGTGGAATTGGAAGATGTCCTTGCAAAGGAAAGGGGCTGCACCAAATGGATACAGCCCCAGCTTCAAAAGTAATCTTGAATTTATTCGATAATCAATCGGTATGTTTTCAGGGTGCCATCTGCAATCAGGTTCACCAGGTACATTCCCTTTGGTTGATCGGACTGAACAGCTAGTCGCTCACAATTGGTAAATGTCTGCATGTAAACTTGTTTTCCTGCAAGGTCTGTGATTTCCAACCCGACAGTTTTGTATGTGTTATTTAACTCAATAAACACTTCTCCGGCAGAAGGGTTAGGATACAATTTCCAACTTTCTGAAAGCTCATCAAAACGATTTGATTTTGACATTTTGGTTTCTCCGGAATTAGTAGCCATACCCATTTCGCGTGGTGGTGGTGTAGTACATAAAGCATTATTCGAATTGTTGAAATAGTACGTTTGACTTCCTTGACAACCGGTAGCCGTATTTGTTACGATCACCTCATAAGTAGCATTTGAACATGGATTAGGGTATTGACTTGCTGATCCGATATATGTTCCGTTTCTGTACCATTTGTAAGTATGACTTCCTGTAGTTCCCGAAATAACTGCATTCAGTGATGATGTACCGTATGGCCAGCTTAGACTAAGGGTTTCTGTAATGGTGACTATTGGTGAAGGGTTGACAGTATAAGTAATATTCGTTGAGACAGGTGCTCCGGTGCAAGAAGTAGTGGTAAAAGTAACAGTATAACTTCCCCCAGTGCTTAAGGTATGATTAATGACACCTGTTGAAGCATTGATAGACAATCCGGCAGGAGAAGATGTGAACGTTCCGGTTGATCCACCCGTGTTCGGATTGGATGGAGCTGCATTTTTGCATTGTGAATGCCCAGCTGGATAATAAAACGAACCAGCAACAGTATTCAGATGCTCATAAGCACCTTTATCTACATTCTGGAAAGTCCGTGTATTTCCATCCGGATCTTTGGAAATCTGAACCGTACTTCCTAGACCGAAATAGTTATAGGTGTCTAATGGGATATTTCCGTTAATTCCAGTGTTAATGGCCGGAGAACAAACCTTTAAATGATAATCACCATCTGTGGAGGGAGGTGTAGAGCCTATTTGAATAAACATCGGGTTGACTGGAGAGGTATTGGTTCCAACCAGATCATTGACAGCAGGTGTGAATGTACCGGCTGCAAGTCCGATTTTTCCGATTAAGTTTCCTCCGGTTGAGATGCATTGAACATTTACGGTTGACAAATATAGATCAGGGTCATTTCCTGGTGAGCTGAAATTATTGGCAACAATACAGTTTCCGATGTGAAATGGGTGTATATTGTCCAAATAAATTCCGCCTCCTTTTGGCGCATAGTTGTTGGCAACAGTAAGATTCGACAATTTACATTTGTAGATGTAGTTTGATGGTGAATTGATAGCAATAGCACCTCCAATTCCACCTAGTCCTCCTTGTGCAGCATTCCCGGTAAATGATGAGTTGGAAAATTCCAGGTTTACATCACCGGTAACATAGATTGCTCCACCGTAACCACTTAGATTTGATGGGGCTGAGGCATAGTTTCCTGTAAAACTGCAATTCAATACATAGGCCTCAGCATTTATAATGTAGATTGCACCTCCCCCGGCTCCGGTAGCAGTGGAGATTACTCTTCCATTGTTCTTAAAGCTGCATCCTTGAGCAATTAACTTAGTAAATCTTGTGTAAATTGCCCCTCCAATACCCGATCTATTGTCTTCAAAAACACAGTTCGTTACTTTGATCTCTGAACCGGCAGTGTTGCTATAAATGGCACCTCCGTATTTACTTACATTATCCTTGAAAATACAATTTGTTGCGATCAAGTTTCCAAATAAATGCAAGGCATGTCCGTATTGGGGAAGCGGGTGATTAGGTGCTAACGACCCTTCCTGTAAAGTCAATCCGGTCATTTCTAAGGTAACTCCGGAGTTGACCTCAAATAAATTGGTCATCAGGTTTCCATCGATTACAGCGATTCCATTGTTGGCCACGAGTTTCACATTTTTTGTAACGATGATAGAATCCTGTAGGTTGATCGAACTGGTCAATCCCGTAAGATAGATAGTCGTTCCGGCTACCGCATGGTGAATTTCATAACGCAGTGTTCCCGGAACATAGTTCACATCACTTGGATTGTTGACGACTGCAGTTTGTGCTTGGCTGTTAAATGTGAGAAATACACATAAGAGCAGAATGAATTGGTTTCTTTTTTTCATAATAAATAATGATTATTTTGCGCAATACTAGAAGATTGATGTACAGGAATCTGATTTAGTTCAGGAATGGACAATTTGCTTTAGCAATGGATTAGTTGACCTTTAAAATTGGGTAAAGAATTAAATTAAGTAAGAATGAAGTCCTAAATTTTACTCGACCAAAATGGATATTCCTTCATTCCAGTTCCTAAAGTGATTCATTTAGAGAACTTTTTACTTAATTTGCATAAAACTTTCCAACATGAAAAAACTAATTATCCTATCTGTCTGTCTGATTTCTGCATTTGCTTGTACGAAAGAAAAGTTCGCGGTTAATCATTCTTTTTGGTACAAATCAGCCACAGCAGATGATTTAGCAGCTTATGGCATAGATGAATTGACACTGTTTATAGATGGAGTTGAAATTTCTACAAATGATGCCTACCATTATTACAATGTTGATCCAGGTTGTGGTACAGGTAATTTCGTTTACACGGATAATATGTTCAAGAGAGAGAATAAAACGCATTCATATACCCTATTGGATGAAGGTGATAGCTTGATTTTCTCAGGTTCTTTTCAGATGAAACAAAAAACTGGCTGTGAAGCAACAGAATTGGTTTTCGGCTTCTAATTTCATCACTTTACCCCGTTAATCCAAATGGTTTCTGTTCCTGATAACGGACCGGTTTACCGGGAAACGGTTGATTTATCTTTATTTATTGTTGAACCCTGGAATGCCTGGTCTTCGCTGACCTTCCTTATTCCTGTGTTTATTTTTTTGTGGCAGCTCCGCGGGCGGTATTTCGAATATCCCTTCATTATTTGGTTCTGCTGCCCTCTATTGGTTTTAGGTGGATTTGGAAGCACCTTTTTTCATGCTTTCCGCTCTTCCACTCTCCTATTATTGATGGATGCAATTCCGATTATAGTTTTAGTCATTGGGATCAGCATTTGGATGTGGTTGAAAGTGCTTCCGAAAAATAGTCATGTTGTCTGGATCCTGTTGATTTTCTTTGGATTGACATTTTTATCCATCTTTTTCCTGAGTGGTCAGGATCGTATTTCAGCAGGTTATTTTATCAGGGGATGGATGCTCCTTCTTCCCTGCTTCCTGTTCCTTCGTCAGACCAAATTCCAAAACGCAACCCGACTATTTGTTTCAATCGTATTTTTTGCACTGGCTCTCCTCTTCCGTTTCCTGGATGAGAAAATAGCAATCGATTGGATGCCTTGGGGAACGCACTGGCTGTGGCATGTTTCAACTGCCTTTGGCGCTTATTTCTTAGGGGAATACCTGATTAAGAACGCCTATTTGAATTCAAAAGATTGAATTCATTCGTAATTCGGCATTCATAATTCGTAATTTTAAAGAATGAAGTTCTCCCCAAAAACAGTTGTTTTGAAAGACGGACGCAGCATCCTGCTTCGTCATGTGGAAGTTTCCGATGCACTAAAAGTCATCGAATTCGTTCATGGTTTTGTTTATGATGAAGAATTTGTGCCCTTAAGCGAAGGAGAATTCAATCCGACAATCCCTGAAGAAGAACAAATTTTGTCCAACTACATCGAACGCCCGAATTCACTGTTCCTGGTAGCGGAATTTGAAGGTAAACTGGTTGGAAACATTAACGTGGACGGAAATCAGCGCCAAATTCTGAGGCACACAGCTGTTTTCGGAATGGGAATGCACAAAGAATGGCAATCCTGCGGTTTGGGAACAGCCATCCTGAATGCTGCGGTTAATTGGGCTAAAAACGATTCGGATTTAGAGATCTTATTCCTTCAAGTTTATGCTGAGAATGAAGCCGGTCTGGCCTTGTACCGGAAAATGGGATTTGTAGAACACGGACGCATCCCGAATTTCTTTAAACAGAACGGTCGTTACCACGATGAGATCTCCATGCACTTAGTCTTGAAATAAGTAATTTTCAATAAGTTGTTCCAATATTTTGGTAATCTTGGAAAATAAGCTACTTTCGTCCCGAGATTACAGCGACATCAAACTAAATTTTCTGAGTTAGAATTGCTAAGGGAGCATTGGTAAAACAAGCTCCCTTTTTTTATTGCTTTCATTTTATTAACAGATAATGCCCGATTATCTTCTTATATTTAGAAAAAGCCAAGGTTAGTTTTATGGAAAATTTACAAGTCAATTATCAGAAACGTATTTTCACAATTCTTCTCCTTGTAGTGGTGGCGGCCATTATCTATTTGGGAAGCAGTATCTTATTCCCGGTTGTTTTAGCCTTCATCTTTGGGGTGTTGATCCGACCGATTGACTCATTCCTGCAAAACAAGTGGCATTTTCCAAAAATTCTTTCCGTAATCATTACAGTAGCAATTGCCATCATCATTTTTGCAGGTATTTTGTTTTTACTTGGACTTCAGTTGAAAGATTTCTTTGATGACCTCCCTACCCTGGAGAAGAATATGACGAAAGTCATTCACGATCTGGGTAATTGGGTCAATAAAACATTCGGCGTGACAAACTTCCAGCAGGAAAAGATTGTAAAAGAGAATTTCATGAAGGGTGGAAATTTGGTTTCCATGGAAAGCTTCGGGAACATTACCGGGGCGCTGGTGAATTTCATCCTAGTTCCGCTTTACCTATTCTTGTTTTTGTTCTACCGTGAACTTCTGCTGGGATTCCTAATGAAATTAGTTCCGTCTAAAAGCGCCGAGAGAATGCAGATTGTCGTGAACGACATCAAAGTGATCATTCGCATGTATATTTTGGGCCTACTGCTTGAAATCGCTATTGTAGCCGCTCTGACAACCTTAGGTTTGTGGTTGATCGGTGTGAAATACGCTTTATTCCTTGGGTTGTTGGTTTCTCTGCTGAACCTGATTCCTTATGTCGGGATTCTCGTTGCCAATTTTTTAAGCTGCCTGATCTCACTTTCCAATAACCCGAACCTGGAACAGTCTGTTTTGGGAGTTCTGGCCATTATCGGTGCTGTGCAATTGATTGACAATAACGTTATTTTACCACGTGTTGTTGGCTCTAAAGTGCGAATAAATGCGCTTGCATCTATTTTATGTGTGATTATCGGAGGTACACTTGCGGGAGTTCCCGGAATGTTCCTGGCGATTCCAATTACTGCAATCCTGAAAGTTGTTTTTGATGCCGTTCCAAACCTGGAGCCATATGGCTATTTATTAGGAGATGAGTTGCCTAAGAAAGCCGTGTTTTGGACCAAAAAGAAACGGGTCACCAATCAGATTGTGAAGGAACAGATCAAGAATCCTCATCCGAAGCCTAAATCGGAATAAGGTCCTGGAACCAAAACCCGTAGCTGATGGTTTCACCGTCCTGGTTTTTCGATTCATAGGTCTTCAGGACTTTCTCTCCGAGCTGGAAATCAATGGGTTTTGAAAAGATCGGGCCGTCGAACACAAAGGTGTGAAATTCACCGTTTTCTCCGCATGGGTCCACATTTGCTGGTAAGTCTGCAAGAAATTGGGCATCTATCACTCTGCCAACAAATTCCTCTCCCAGTTTGCATGAATCCACGCAAACCACAACTGTTTTGAATCCGAGATCTATGAATTCGTTCACCAATTCCAAAGTGTCTGTTTTCCATAAAGGGAAATGCGCGGAAATACCTACTTCTTCCAACTTTTGCTCCCGGTAAATTCGTAAATCTTCCAGGAAAATATCTCCGAAAATGCAATCAATAATCCCTTCTGATTTTAATTCCTGAATAGCAGTTCCCATAACAGATTCGTAAGCCTGCATATCCGAGCTGCTGGGTAATTCAACGATCTTTGTCGGGATTCCAAGTGCTTCTGCCTGTGCAAGCAGTAATTCTCGGCGAACTCCATGCATGGAAATGCGATCCGCTTCCTGGTTGAAAGTCGTTAATAAATACCGGATATCGTAAGATGGATTTTGAAGTGTTCTGTAAAGCGCCAATGTACTGTCTTTACCTCCACTCCAATTGAAATAAGCAGGAATCAATGAATTCATTTCTTTGGTGTATTAATTTCATTGCGGGAAATGTACTTCACCTGATGATCTTCAGTTAAAACAGCAAAGTAGCTTCCTGTATCAATTGCCGCCAAATAATTATCGGGAAAGACAAGGTCCATGTTTTGGTTAAAGATCTGTACATAAGCATTATTGATGCTTGTATGCACCATGAAGAAAAGATTGTTGCTTAGTACATTTCTGCTAATAGTCTGTTTTGAAAAATAGCAAGAGTCACACATTTGTTTCAATTGCCGATTGTAAATGGCCGGAATGTGGTCGTAAGTCAACTCCAAAAGAGTTTCTTTTTTAAGCCGCACGATCTTTTGGTTATCAGAAAACACGTTGTCATTTTCAATACAATTCCCGTTTAGATCAAGAAAATAAAGACTGGTAGAATTGTGTTTTTTATGAGCGTAATAGTCTTCATACAAGATTATACTATCGTCAATTTGTTCCCAAAAATTATTATTGAAAGGAATAAATTGTAATCTCTCTGTTTCTGGGTGGTAGATTGCTGTTCGCTCATCAAAACGAACTTTCGTATAAAAGGCAACTTGTATTTGATGGAATTTTTCATCATACCAGCAACTTATTTCATACTTGGATTCCACAAGCAATTTGCCTTTTGAGGTGATCAGTTTGTAATTCCGTTTCCCTTTACCGGTTTCTGTTTCAAGACAAAGAAGACCTTCATCTGTATTGGGTACAAAGCCAAGAGAAGTAATGTTCATTTCACCTTGGTTGGGAAACTGACGGATTAATTTTTCTTTGAAATAAAGTGAAAAGGTGTCATAAGGTTGAACTATTCTAAGCTTTAATTCATCCCAATAACTTTGACGTGTAGAAGCCGGTTCAGCCGGTGATGATTTGTAATAATCGGCCCAAAGATTGTTGGGAATGAACTTGCGTAGATGATTAACGGCCCCATCCATTGGGAAAATATGTCCGTACTGATCAATAATTTGATATTTTGAAACCCGATTTTTGTCGTCAGTTACAGTAAATATTTTGTTGAAATAATGAATGGAGGTCACTTTGGAATCGAACCAACTGTCTAGATTGTAATCAATTAATTGATATTCGGAATCTTTCACAGTGATGAATTTGTCATCAGCATTGATTATCGAGTCGTAAATAGCTTGCAGAAAAACACTTCTGTCTTTCTTTTTGATTCCCCACTTGCCATTCGCTGAATAAGGGACCATTTCGTAAGCAACCATAATGGTGTTTTTTCTCAGGTAATTATAGTTTTCCTGGATTTGCGCACTTATTTCGGGAGCGACTCCTTCATGTTGTGAATAAGTAATAGAGCTTACAATCAGAGAAATTGCAACTAAAAATAAATGAAATATCATAGGGTATTCCCAATGTTTAATAGCTCTCATTCTTTGGGTTAAAGCCTTTTTGGCTTGTGTATGGTCAAACGTCCCATTCTTCATTCAGGAAAGCAACGATTTTGCGCGCTGTCGTGTTGAAATAACGTTTCGTGCGGTATCCACCGATCCAGGTGATTCCACGCACGGCATTCGTCAGGAATACCTCGTCTGCCACCAGTAAATTGGATGGTAAAATCGGGCATTCGTATACTTTCAATCCGTTTTTTAATGCCAGGTTAATCACCTGCATGCGCATCGTACCGGCTAAACAGCCATCCGAAAGGCTTGGTGTATAAAGAACTCCGTTGCTCACTACAAAAATGTTGCTGTGCGAACTTTCAAGGATTTGCCCATTGTCATTGGTGATCAGCATATCGTCCAGACCTTTTTCCTTTGCGGAAATAGCAGCTAAAACGAATAGAATTCCATTTTTGGTTTTGTAATTCGAAAGGATGTTTTTGGTTTTTCGAATATCCTGGTAAAGATCCACTTCCAATCCTTTTGCATTCAGGCTGAACAAGTTGTTTTCAATAGGATAAGCTTCAATAAAGTAGCTAACTTCATTTGTGTCAGGGAGATAAGTCCCTCCGCCTAAACGATCAATTGAAAGTCGGATCCGTCCACCTTCCGTGATTTTACACGCCTGGATCAGTTCATCGATCTGTTGCTGGAAGAATTCCGTGGTGTAAAAAGCGGGGAAACGCATTTTCAGGACTTTGGAAGCTTCAGATAATCGTGAAAAATGATGGGCCAGGTTCAACGCCTTTCCATTCATGATACGAATACTTTCAAAAAGTCCGTCTCCGTAAGTGTAACCTCTGTTTCCCGCAGTAATGGAATGTCCCGTGTTACTGAGTATTTTACCGTTATTGTTTACGAATAATTCTTGATCGCTCATTTAAAGTAGGTTTTGAAATGCCTTAATCACACCTTCAATATTAGTAATTAAAATGAAAATAACCCCGAAAATCGCGCCGGATATGTGTGCATCATGTGCAATGTTTGTTTTTCTGTTTCTGTCGGAATAAATTTCAAAAGCCAGGTAGAGCAATCCGAAAACCCATCCGGGGACCATGATTGGAAGAATGATCAATCCGACTTTACCCGTTGGATCAAGTAAAATCACTGCAAATAAGATGGCGCAACCGACCCCTGAAAAACCTAAGGAACGGTAGTTTGGATTGTCTTTGTGCCTAAAATAGGCAATGGAACTGGAAGCAAACATCGCCATGATCGCAAAGGCCCAGAATACAATTTCACCACCCAAAGGACCGTAAGACCATTGCAGATGAACTTCGAAAGTCCTTCCGAAAAAATAAAGAGTAATGCAATTAAAAACCAGGTGTCCGATATCATTGTGTAAAAACGCATGAGTAATAAAGCGGTAGTATTCCCGGTCATGTTTCACCCAATAAGGACTGAACAGGTATTTTTCAATGAAATCTCGGTTGTTAAAACCAATGAGAGACATAATGACTATCGTTCCGATAAGGATGAATGTTGAATAAAATTGAGGCTCCATTTTATGAGGAATAAGTATCTTGCAGTAAAATTGCTCATTATTTTTTGATCCTTTATGAAAATTAGCAGGCTTCTATTACAATTCTTCACAGTCGCACTCACACTTACCCTAATCAGATGTTCTTCCGAGATTGATAAACAAGATCCCATTTTTGATCGCCATGTTTCGCTGAAAAAACGGATTGCATTGGCAATTGACGCCGATTTATTAACAAAATTGGATTTTCCTGAATCGATTAAGGATTCGGTCTATGCTTTTTACAAATCGCGTGATTTCAGGCCTATTTGGGCAAACGATTCCATGCTGGTGGAAAAAGGTGTGAAATGGAAAGAATTATTGGATTATCCTTGTGCACTGGGGCTTCCGGATAACCGGCTGTTCCGGTTCAAAACCGACTCATTGTGCAAAACCTCCATTGTCCAGGAATTTCTGCTTACCGCACGTTTGGCTCAATTGCAACAGGACCTGAAAGTTGGTTTCCTGGATACAGCTGTAAAAGCATACAGGCCAATCACATCAATCGATCTGAAATCATTGACAAGATCTGTGAAACAGATGGATACGGTGAAAAACTGGGGAGTTTGGTTTTCAAGAATGGGACCTGCACGACCTGAATACCGTGCCCTGGCTCGCGGATTGTTTAATTACGCATCCAAAAAAGAACTTTCCAACATTCATTTTGAAGTGCCTGCTTTAGTGGAAGATTCCCTTCGTTGCCTGGAATTGGCAGAAGAATCCTTGATTGATAAAGGTTACCTAAACCCTAAAAAGACGGATGATGAATCCTTTTGGGAAGCAATGAGCCGTTTTCAGGGAGATAATGGCTTAAAACCGGACGGAGTGATTGGAATCTATACCCGGAAAGCATTGGATGAATCGGTGCGTTACAAATGTCATCGCGCAATTCTGTCCATGGAACGCTGGAGATGGCGTGCTCCTTTCCCGGATCGCTATTTGTGGGTAAATATCCCGGAATATAAGTTGCGTCTTTTTTACAACGACAGTTTGCTTTCCGAGCATCGGGTTGTTGTTGGAAAACCAGAAAATCAAACTCCTCAATTGAGTTCTAAGTTGCGAGCGATCATTTCACTTCCCTACTGGACACAGCCACAAACCATTGCAAGTAAGGAGTTCTTGCCTGCTATTCAGCGCAATTCGAACTACGCGACTAAAAATCACTACAAAGTTTATCGTGGTGAAACAGAGGTCGATCCGACCACAATCAATTGGAAACGATACAAGGAAAAGAATTTCCCATTCCGAGTAAGACAGGAACCTGGCAGTGACAATGCTTTGGGTCTGGTGAAATTTGAATTCAATAACAAATATGGAGTCTATATCCACGACACACCTTCGAAAGGATTTTT
>Ga0247691_1000192_pt1 | contig 14041 bp, 8 predicted proteins | sample CNK32_metaG_FD_182721 | JGI IMG/M metagenome (GOLD analysis project Ga0247691, IMG submission 182721) | Soil microbial communities from Purdue University Martell Research Forest, Indiana, United States - CNK32 | ecosystem: Environmental > Terrestrial > Soil > Temperate forest > Bulk soil | place...
AGCTCGTGGACCACTTTTGCTGCAAGATTTTATTCTGCATGAGAAAATGGCTCACTTCAATCGGGAACGCATTCCTGAGCGCGTGGTTCATGCTAAAGGGTCGGGCGCATTTGGAACTTTTACAGTAACGAATGATATTTCGAAGTATACGAAGGCTAAAATATTCAACAAAATTGGTAAGGAAACAAAGATGTTTGCTCGCTTTTCAACGGTAGGTGGTGAAAAGGGAAGTGCGGATACAGAGCGCGATCCACGTGGCTTTGCTCTGAAGTTTTATACCGAAGATGGAAATTGGGATTTGGTTGGAAACAATACGCCCGTTTTCTTTATCAAAGACCCGAAGAAGTTTTCTGATTTCATTCATACACAAAAACGTGATCCGAGAACCAATTGCAAAAGTCCGACCATGATGTGGGATTTTTGGAGTTTGAACCCCGAAAGTCTGCATCAGGTGATGATCCTGATGAGTGATCGTGGAACACCGCACGGATTCCGGCATATGCACGGGTTTGGATCACATACCTTCAGTATGATCAATGCGCAAAACGAACGGGTTTGGGTGAAATTCCATTTCGAAACACAGCAAGGAATCAAAAATTTTACAGGAGATGATGCTGGGGAAATGAAAGGAAAAGATCCGGATTTTGCGCAGCGTGATTTGGTGGATGCAATTGATAGAAAGGATTTTCCAAAATGGGATATGAAAATTCAGGTCATGACCAATGAGCAAGCGAAACAATTTCCATTCAATCCGTTCGACTTAACGAAAGTGTGGCCACATGGAGATTTTCCATTGATTGAAGTGGGAGTGATGGAACTGAACCAAATTCCGAAGAATTACTTCGCAGATGTGGAACAAAGTGCATTTGCACCGGCTCATGTGGTGGATGGAATCGGTTATTCACACGATAAGATGCTTCAAGGTCGATTATTGTCTTATCCGGATGCACATCGTTATCGTTTAGGAGTGAACTATGAGCAAATCCCGGTGAATAAATGTCCATATATGGTTTCCAATTACGAACGGGATGGAATGATGACCGTGAATGGAAACCAGGAAGATGCCCCGAATTACAATCCGAATAGTTTTGACGAGATTGAAATTGATCAATCATACAAAGAACCGCCCATGCAATTGGATAGCACTTTGGCCGATTGGTTCGACCGGAATGGAGAGAATGACAATGATCATTATACCCAACCTGGATTGCTATTCACCAAAGCCATGAATGATTACGACAGACATAATTTGGTTTCGAATATCGTCGAAGCGATGAGCGGAATCACCGGACCGAAAAAGGACCTCATTATCAATCGTCAATTGTGTCATTTCTTCCGCGCAAATCCAAACCTGGGAACTGCAGTGGCAAAAGGACTGAATGTGGATTTGGATGGGGTGATGAAGGCGATGAAACACGAATAAAAAAATGTAGGGACGCGATTAATCGCGCCCCTATATTTTTATTATGAATCCAGATTTCCATAAAATACAAACCCCCGACAAATATTCTTCGTCGGGGGTGTAGCTACCACACGTACTTCACTATCAACCTGTACATGTATTACCTCTAAATTAAACCTAAACTGAAACCTAAACTAACCTAATTGTTACCTAACTTATAGCGTTATGATTGATAGTACGCTCTTAATTTTTCTTCATAATGAGATTCAATGTCACAATAGCTGTCTTAGGAATTTTGTAATTCAAACCCACTATACCATAATTCCTAAGTCGAGACTATTGCAATGTTGTTGGATCTATTTCTTAATTTAGCGGTGTGGTCCCAAAGGGACCTCTTACCACTTGAACGGAAATTTCTCCTATATAACTCAAATCTTTATTTCAATCTGTAATCACTTGCGAAAACGTTTTTTCAAAGTGAATTTCTTACATACTCTATTATAAAGAACGTGCCAAAGCATAAAAAACAAAAAAACCGTTGATTATCAACGGTTTCAGTTTTGGCACAATCGCAAAATATTTTCAAAATGAAAAAAATATTTTCAAAATGAAAAGAAATTAGTCTTCATCTTCTTCTTTCAGCATCCGGTAAATGGTCGTTTGACCAATATCCAATTTATCGGCAACCAATTTGGTGTTGTTGTTATATTTATCCAAAAACAATTGCACAATACGTCGGTTGTATGCTCTGAGACTCATTTCCTCCGCAATAATTCCAGATAGAATGTCTGCACTTGCAACCACGATATCATCTGCGTCTATGACATCATTCATTGACATCACAGAAGCCAATTCGATTACGGATTTTAGTTCGCGTACATTTCCCGGCCAGGGATAGGCCAGTAACTTGTTTTGAGCAGCCGGACTGATTTTCTTCACAGGCATACCATTTTCCTTACAAAAACGCTCCACGAAGCTCTTACTCATCAATAAGGTGTCTTTTTCCCGTTCGCGAAGAGGGGGAAGTTCAATTGGAAGACCAAATAAACGATAATATAAATCTTCCCGGAATGCTCCCGATTTCACTTCCTGAAGCAGGTTTTTATGTGTTGCAACAATGATGCGGCAATTGAATTTGTAGATCTTATTGCCTCCGACACGTGTGATCTCCCTTTCCTGTAATGCGCGCAACAGTTTTGCCTGGAATACCGGGTCCAGTTCTGCAATTTCGTCCAGGAACAGGGTCCCGCCATCTGCTTCTTCAAATTTCCCGATCCGCGTTTGGTTTGCTCCTGTAAACGATCCTTTTTCATGACCGAACAGTTCACTTTCGAACAATTCCTTTGGGATAGCAGCAACGTTGATTGCTACAAAAGGTTTGTCCTTATAAATCGAATTATAGTGGATCGCTTTTGCAATGACTTCCTTTCCTGTTCCTGTTTCTCCGGTAATGGAAACGGTGATGTTATTGGAAACGGCCTTTTGCAAGAGCATGAAAATATGCTGCATCTTGCTACTTTGTCCGATAATCGTGTCGCTGAAATTGTATTTCGTTTGAACTTCCTGCTCTAACTTTTCAATTTTCTTTAGAAGTTTGGTCTGGTTTTGTGCATTTGCAAGGGTGTTCAATAACCGGTTCCGGATGTCTGTTCCTTTTACGATGTAATCATAAGCACCCAATTTCAGGAGACTGACAGCTGTTTCAATTTCTTCCTGTTCAGAGATGACGATCACTTGCGTTCCGGGACACAATGCTTTGATCTTTTCCAATAGCTCCTCACCGGAAATATCAGGCAATCGGTAATCCATGGTGATCAGGTCCGGGACATCATTGTTCAACCGGTTAAGCAGGTCTTTCCCTGTCGAAAAAGATTCCACCTCGTAATCCGGGTTCAACGAAACGGTATGGACTAAAAGCTTCTGGTACCAGTCGTTGTCTTCTACAATAAAAATCCGTTGTGTGATATCGGTTTCCATAGTTTAATTCTCAATTTAATTTTTCTTTTACCTGTTCAATAATATGTTGTGCCTGATCTTCAAAAACGTCCATGAGATCCTGCATTTCGTGAACTACAACGGTTTTTTCTTTTCCCATGCGTTCAATCTCTTTTAAGGTCGTATAACAATTGTTTGCCCCAAAATGTTTGAAAGGAGCAGCTAATTGATGCGCCAGTTCGGAAGCTTCGGACCAGTTTTCTTCTTGCGCCAGTTCCCGCATTTTAATCAACCCTTTTTCGGTCGAATTCACGAAAGTCTGGAGCAATTCCTTGTAAAAACTGTCGTTGTTGTTTGTCAATTTTTGAAGACTTTTGAAATCGGCTTCGTCTAATTCGGTTCCCATATTGCGTTCTTTATAAATTTGATATATGATTGTTCTTAATTCTTCCGGATTGACGGGTTTTGTGAGGACTTCCGCCCAACCTGAATCCAACATGAGTTTCCTTTTTTCCGGATTCACGGTGGCAGTCAGGCCAACTACCGGAATTCGGTCGAGGGTTTCCATCTCAGTCATTTTTTCGCGCAACTCATGGCCGTTCATCTCTGGCATCCGGACATCCAATAAGATCAGGTCCACATCGTTGTTTTTCAACTGCTCCAAAGCCTCCAAGCCATTTGTAGCCTCCAGCAAAGTCAGGCTGACGCCGTGGAACATACTTCGTAAAAGCGTGCGATTAAACGGTTCATCGTCTACGATCAGGACACTTTTGTCTTTCAGGAATGAGAAATCCGTTCGGGAAGGTTCTCTTGGAGCGTCTATTTTATCCTCCGTTATTTCAAATGGGATTTCAATGAAGAAAGTGGTCCCGATCCCTTCTTTGCTATTTACCCGGATCAACCCGTTTTGTTTGTCGATGATTTGTTTGGTAATGCTCAGGCCCAAACCTGTTCCGCCGTATTTGCGGGTTACAGTGAGATCCGCTTGCTCAAAAGGCTCAAATATGCGTTCCCTTTGTGCTTCAGACATTCCGATTCCCTGGTCCTGAACCTCGATCAGGCAATTAATATGATTGCTATCGAGACGCTTGAATCCCAAATGGATCGTAATCAGGCCATCCTTTGAGAACTTATTGGCATTACTGATCAGGTTGATGATGATTTGCCGGAACCTCAGTGGATCTCCCAATACATTTGGAAAGGGGTTTTCGTCCAGTTCAACGACCAATTTGTTATTTCGTTCCATTACCTGCAGTTCATATTGTTCATGAAGAACCATGATCTCGTTGGAAGGATTGAATGTGATCTTTTCAAGTTTAATGTGGTCCTTTTCCAGCTTGGATAGATCCAGAATTTCATTGGTGATCTGGGAAAGGTGCTTAACAGAATTGCGGATAATCTTCACTTTTTTCGCGGCACTTGCATTCAGGGGTTCAAAAAACAACTGTTCTGTGAATCCGGAAATAGCATTGAGCGGAGTACGGATCTCATGGCTCATGGTAGCCAAAAAGCGCGATTTTGCTTCCGTTAACTGATCGCTTTTATCTTTCGCCAATTTGAGTTGGGCGTTTGTCTCCTTCGATTTGGTAAACAAGGTAATGATCAAAAGGACAATCATCAGGATCAATAAACTTGAAATGACACTGAATAGCAGAATGATTTCATTGGTTTCGGCGGCAACTTGTTTGGCATGTTTTGTTTCTTTCAGAAGCTCCTTTTTGTCTGCCAATTCAATTGCCCGAAAAATTTGACCGATTTGCTTACTCAATTGATTGTTTTTTTGTTCCAAATTGAGTTTGTAAACGTTGAGATAGGATTCTTTGGAGACCGCTTTGTTTTTTACAGATTGGATTTTTTTGGCAATTTCGTTTGTACTTGCTGCTGCAATTTCAGATGCTTTGATTTTTACTGCTGGAGTGGAGGTTGGGGTAACCGTTGCCTGATTCTTTTTGTTTTTTCGTTGAAACCACTTTTTTTTGGCTTCTTCCTCTTGTGGCTGAACCTGCGAAGTTTGCAATTCATTCACACGATCACGGATCTCCATTTTTATTTGTGCCACTTCACTGGCATTTTGAACCTCATTCTCTACAATGGACATCGTTTCATTCACTCTGTTCTCATTCTTGATACTCATTAAGGTATCTAAGTTGGAAAAACGAGCATCAACCAGGCCATCAAGCCCCTTTATTTGCTTTTGATAAGTGGAATCTTCTGTTTTATAGGATTTTAGCAAGTCAATTTTGCGCTTGGTTTGCGATTCCAGAATTTCAAAATCTAAAGGTGCATCGGGATTGTTTTGATAGAGATAGGAATAAGTGAGGTTATCTGATTTCAGAATATTGTCATTCAGATCGCGAACAAGGAAGCGTCGGGTTTCTTTCAGATCGGTTGGCAGTGGGCTTTCTGAAACCTGGGCTAAGTGATCATAAACCCAATATCCGGTGGTACATACGAAAATCAAGAGCAACCCGATGATTACAAACAGCGTACGTTCAAAAAGAATGTTTTTCCAGCCCTTTTTCATATTGACATGAATTTTCATTTTGAAAAATACGACATTTTTCTGATTGAAAACTTTCAAAATGAACTTTTAACTGGCCTTAACGAACAAATAGCTGCAGTCAATGCACAAAGAATACCTCAATTGCATTATTTCAGAATAGAAGGAATTCCCTCAAATTTGTTGAATTAAAGATATTAACCGCCAGCTAACCTTCTGAAAACCAAACTTGGACCTGTTTTTAAGTTCTTAACAGAACGGTAGTACATGAAATTAAGAACGACAGACAGGGAAATCTCCAAAATTGTACGAAGAAGGAAAAGGGGTGATTGAACAACAGTTCGATCACCCCTTTTAGGTTACCCTAATTCTTTTATCGCTTGTTTGTTAAGGTAAACGTACCCCGCTGATTTGATAAAACCAGGTTTGATTCCTTTTCAAAATCCATGGTTCTGCCACTGTCATCCGTGTAAACAAATTTGGTTGAAGAAATGGGAATTAAGAGTAAATCCTGGGAGCCTTCATATCTTCTGTACAGGTTGTTATCTTTCAAGACGATTGTCATTACAGGTATTCCGGTATTCGGTTCGGAGGGATGGTACTCGCCACAATAACTTAGGAGAACCTCGTTTGTCAATTTGATAGTTCCCTCCTGCAATTGTTTCGTCAGAAGGGACCTGTTTTCAAGGCTCGTCAGATTCCATTGCAACATTCGGCGTTCTCTTTCATCCGTTGTTTTCGACAAAAAATCAGTAAAGATCAGCTTTTGAGCTTGCTGCAAAGCCTCTTCGGATGAAACTGCAAAATCAGGTCGCACACCAGTTCCTTCCCAGTCCGTTTTGCTTATGATATTTGGCGAGCGGTGTGTGGGAATATCCAATATGAAACCCTGGCCTATGCTAAAACTCCCGGTTGGATGCGCACCGCCGCCAGTAGTGTCGCCCACTATCGTTGCACGTTTTACCTGTTGCATCCCATAGGTAAAATCCTCTGCGCCTGAAAATGTATACTTGCTCGTTAAAATGTAAACGGGCATATTCAGCTTGAAATTACTGACACTTGGGTCAGTCCATCCCTTTACCGTATCCATATTCCGGTCAACAATATCATTCCATCGGGTTTTTTGTTCAAAGAAATAACTTGCGGTTTGCAGCACCATTTGTGGGGAACCGCCGCCATTATTGCGCATGTCAATAATCAATGCCTTACAATTTCCAACAAATTGAAAAGCTGCGTTGAAGGTTGGTTTTGCTTCTTCTATAAACCAGGAAAAACCATCCCATCTCAAATACCCGATATTTCCCGGCAAAATCTCCGTTTTAATAAATGAGAAGTTACTTTCCCGATGATTTTTCAGATCAGCCTCAAAATTCTGTTGCTTTGCTTCATCGGACATGGGTGTTTCCAATGAACTTGCAAATTCGGGATCATAGACCATGCTGAGGTGATCATCTTTATGAACCTGCTTCAGATCATTGATTAAACGAAAACACAATTCGGATCGGTCTTTAATCGTATTGTACATCCCCTTTTTGTAATTCTTTTTGATGTTTTGGACCATGAGCGCCGCCTGATCGGGGTAGATATATAAGCGATTTAATGCATTCCCAAGACTGTCTATCAGAAGCTTGATTTCTTTCGGGTTCATTTTTTCGGAATCCTGAGCATGAACAAAACAAGGTTTCATGAACAATAATAATAGTAATGGAAGAAGTTTCATTGGTGTCATCTGTCTTTGAATTTCATTAATTTTAATCCATGTAAATGTACAGGCTTTCATTCGGATCGTTTGTGTAAAAAACGGCCATTTTATGCATATTGTAAAAACAGTTCCAAGGTACCTGGGAAAGTATATTCATTCTTTCTATTCGCTTTATTCGTCGGATGGGGAGAAGTTGAATACCACTCACCGGCGCTTACCCGACGGCACACTGGACCTGGTATTTAACCTGGGAACTGCTCCCATTCTTGTTTCACGTGATGGTAATGGATTTTCCGCTATGTCGGAAGTGGCTTTAACAGGTATTCACCCGGACAGGAATTTTTTGTGTTATCAGGGAGATGTTCATTTGGTCGGTGTTGTATTTAAGCCAGGTTCAGCCCATCTTTTTGTGAATGACAGCCTGGAGCAGTATAAAGCATGTAACATCCCGGCATCGTTGGTATTTGGTAATGGGATTGATAATTTACCGGAACAATTAAGGGAAATTGCCGGTGAAAGCGAAAAACATCTGGTGCTGGAACATTTCCTGCTGGAGACTCTTAACAGGAGAAATCTGAATCATTATTCCCCTGAGATTTCCGCAGCTCTTCAACAAATCCATTCATTGGAAGGAAACATACTCATTTCCGAATTGTGTAAGAATTCCTTCATGAGCGAACGCAATTTCCGAAGAAAGTTCAATGAGTGTGTGGGAATGAGCCCGAAACACTATGCAACGATCATTAAGGTAAAATCGTTTAGCAAACGTTACGAACAGGAGCGGTCTGCACATGCGCCCATCTTAGATGAACTGGGTTATACGGACCAATCGCATTTCAATAAGGATTTTCAAAAGATCGTTGGTATTCCATCGATGGTATACTTCAATGAGCTGAATCAACTCGGCGAAGAATTTATTCATTTGATTTAGGTAATGAATTGAAACTCTTTCGAATCCCCGCATCTGTTAACAGAAAAAGACTATTTGAGAAGTAATTTTTTCCGATGCACTTGTTGATTTGAAATAATTCCTTATTTTTGCACCCGCTTGCATCGGTAAGTGGGTTGTCAGTCGGACAGCAAAATAATACAAATGCCTCGGTGGCGGAACTGGTAGACGCGCTGGATTCAAAATCCTGTACTTTCGGGTGTGCCGGTTCGATTCCGGCCCGAGGTACCAAAAAAATAACGGCTGTGGAAGTTTTACTTCGCAGCCGTTATTTTTTTGTCTTCATTTTCGCTCTCCTTCTCACTCTTTCTTCAGCCGTTATTTTTCAGAGCGGGAAACAGAATGAGAAGGAGGTTTGATTGTAGTTCTGAAAAAGAATCTGAGTAGTTGATTTACATATAAAATCGTTCTTTTTCAGCTCTTTTTCTTTTCAGTCTTGAGAGCAAGAGTCATTGTTTTCATACTTTATTCAATACCTTAGCATCTCTTAACCAAAATCAACTTCAATGAAGAAATTAATCTGCATTACATTTATCATCAGCTTTGTCTTAAGCCTAGGCGCTTGTGTATCTGATACATCTAATAATTCTGGAGATAAGGAAATAGCCCAACTAAGAATTGAAAACATTAAACTGAAAAAGAAACTTGCTTCTTATGAGGATGCGATTGTATTGACGCCAGAGAACATTGGCAAATACGTAGGGGCTATCAGTTTTAGTCAATCAAAAGGAAAACGAAACGAAGAGATCCAACATTACACTTCTCTTGCACTCAATAAAGTCCCTAAACATATTAAAGTCGAATGGGAGTCTACACCTGAGCCTATGTCTTTGAAAGAGGATGGTATAGCACGTTATTCTAATAACATTTACGAAAGTCCTGGAAAAAGGGAGTTTAAAGGTTCTTATACTTTAATTTTTCCTAGTGGAAAGGAATGGAGTATTCCTTGGGAAAGAGAATATATAGTGGAATGATGCTATAGTAAAGAAAGAATATCTTCTCCTAAAAAGTTCGATTTCTTTCCGCTTCGATCTACCAAAAAAATAACGGCTGTGAAGTTTTAACTTTGCAGTCGTTATTTTTTTGTCTTCATTTTCGTTCTCAATCTCACTCTTTCGCAGCCGTTATTTTTCAGAATGAGAAACAGAATGAGATTTAGATTGCAGTTCTGAAATGAAATTTGTATATTCAGGTAACAACTACATTTCACTACTATGTTTGAATTTCAGAATCTTGAAGTATACAAGAAAGCGAAAACGTTTCATTTAGAATCAAAGCAACTGATCCAGTCAATTCAGTTGGATAAAACAACAAAAGATCAATTATCGAGGGCTTCGTTTAGTATCCCTTTAAATATTGCAGAAGGTTCCGGAAGATTTTCAAAACCCGACAGACGTAATTTCTTTATTATTTCACGGGGATCCGTTTTCGAGTGTGTGGCAATAATTGATATTTTGCAAGATCAAAACTTAATTGAAAAGTCAAAGTTTGAATCAATGTTACAGAAAGCTGATGAACTATCGAGAATATTATTTGCGATGATTAAAAATCTCAGTTAAGTATTTAAAAATGGAAACTTCAAATATAATAGCATTAGCACTTGGCGGAACAGGTTTTATTGTTTCGGTTGTTGGCTTTTCAATTCGTTACCCTCTTTTCTCACACGCAAACTTATTCTAATTGTTTCTTTTATTCTTAAGTGTGCAAAAAAGTGATCCTGCGGTAGTATCCGGGCGAGTTTATTAGCTTATTATTGACGATTCAATCAAGGTAATAAATGTGCTATGAGCTCCTTTATAATTGACAATCTTAAAACAACAAGATAAAATGAACGAGTCTGCCTATCAAAAGACCTCGAAATCGTGAAAAAAGGAATTTGCTTAATGCTCTTTTGTTTGTTTTACATTTTTCAGGGAAAAGGACAATGTATTAACTCTTTGTTATTTGACATACAAAGTCATGGTGTTTTTTTACCCGCAGGAAATCAATATTATAGTGGTAACAATGGAGGATACACCTGGCAATGTTGGTTTAAACTCAATGAACCACTGGGATCACAGGTTCGACCATTAATAGCAGCTGTGGACGGTGTTGTTTTTGAAGATCTATGGCTAGGTTTCGGCTGGAATGGAGGCTGGTTTGATGAGCCTGCAACGTCTTTAGTATTCAAAGTTGATGGTCCAAATGGCGCTGCTCCTTCAGTGCCGAATTGTGCTTATGCACCGGTTGGAGGCTTTCAGATTGGTGTTTGGTACCAAGCTACAGGAGTGATGAACTATATGACTCATCTGTCTCAATTATTTGTGAATGGAGTATTGGTAGATTCTCAAACGACTAATGTTACTCCTATTACACGAATTATTCCTACCTCACTTAGTCTTGCACAAACAACCAGCCCACAAGTTACATTGGGTGGAAATATGGATGAGGTGCGCATTTGGAGTAGAGTACTTACACCGCAGGAAATACTTGCCGATTATACAAATTGTCTTTCGGGTACTGAATCCTTCCTTGAATTGTATTATCACTGCAATGATGGCGGATCTCTTGCCTTGGATGCAAGCCCAAATAGTAGAAATGGAGATGTAATTGCTCCAGGTACTGGTTGGTCCGCTGAATCGGCTCCGCTGAATCAAAATTGTGTTTCTCAAGCAACGCTTGATTTAGGGATTGACCAGCATATATGTGTCGGTGATTCTGTTCATTTTGCCATAGATACAAGTATATTCAGTAATTATCAATGGACCGGTATCAATTTGAGCTGCTATTCGTGTCCCGATCCGGATGCTTTTCCCGTAATTTCAACAGAGTATATTTTCTCGGCTAGCACAACAAGTGGTTGTTTTGCTACGGATACCATAGAAGTGTTTGTTTCTCATGCACCTTTCATTGATTTGGGAAATGACCTCACGATCTGTAAGGGAGAGAGTAAGCATTTATCAACTATATCTGCGGATCCATTCATAACGTACCAATGGACACCTGTTACCGGTGTAAGTTGTACTAATTGTCCTGATCCCTTAGTTTCCCCGATGGATACGACTACATATTATCTTGTTGCTACTAACTCGCAAGGTTGTCTTGCAATGGATAGCATTACCCTATTCGTTAGGGATAATAAACCGCAAAATGTAGCTTTGCTGATTACAGATGCCACTTGTGAGCAGGGTGGAAAAGTAACTATTGAAGTGACGAATGCTAACGTTGGAGATCTGCAATACAATTTTGCTAATCAGGGATTTTCTCACAATCCCATATATGAAAACATTTCCCCCAATAATTATCTATTGTCAATTCGCTTCGGTAATGATGGCTGTGAGTATGATACTATTTTCACTGTTAAAGGAGATCAGAATGCGGTTTTTATTCCCAATACTTTTACGCCGGATGGCAATGAGGTAAATAACACTTGGGGAATAAAGGGCAGTTGCTTAAAGGAAATCAACTGCCGTATTTTCAATCGATGGGGAGAAAAAATTGCTACATTGACCGATATTTCAGAAGAATGGGATGGAACTTTCAGCGGCCAAAAGTCTCCCGACGGATTATATACATATGTTATCGAAGTGATGTATGAATCTCAATCGACGGAAGTATTAACGGGATTTATTGTTCTAATACGTTAATCCAAATATGGATGAAGCAACCGAAACCACATCGTCAAAAGATTTTCGACATCACCCTCATTTTATTCTGATAGAGTTATTGTTCTTTCAGTATCTGAATCAAAAACAGAAATTACCCCTTAAATTATTTGATAATTTTCAAGGTAGCGCGTTCATCTCCTTTTACCAACTCGATGAAGTAAACACCACCTGCCAATTCCTGTAAATCCGTTATTGTTAACGATTTATCGTAAGCTGATGTTGTCGAAATTTCTTGTGTCTTGATCATTCTTCCCGATCCGTCGCGAATGGCTAATTGTGCTCCAACCAAATCTGTTTGTGTCCATTCGATGGTGATAACAGATGAAAATGGGTTCGGATAAGCAGTGATTTTATTCGTATTTACCAGATCCTGGATTCCAAGCATACTGCATCCGTTCAATGTTCCGGGCATGTTGATGTCTAACCATTCCAACCTTCTTTGAAACCAGGATTTCAAGCGCTGCACTTCTTCCGCATATGTCTGACTTGGCGCCTGAACCTCCGGTGTTCCGGTTGCAACTCCCAAATGCCCCCAAGTTTGATAATGCCACACCTGGCTTTCATTTACCGCCGAAGCAACAGAATCAATTTTTGCATAGATGTAGGATTCTTTCAAAATACTTCTTCGCATATCATCGTAACGACAACGCACTTCATTCGCAAATAAGGTGTCCTGAAGCAAGCGAATGTACCAACCCGGAGCATTTACATCCTGTGCACATTCCCCGTACATGAACTGGGAGCCGTCCTCGGAACCTCCCCACATGTCCTTTTCAGCCCAATCGAAATCCCAAACCGGTCCCGCTTTCAATTTCTTAACGGTCCCATCCGCTTTGTCCCTGTCTTTGGAGAAAAAACAACTTTTCTTAAATCCGTCCCCATTCCTGCAGACTTCATTCACAATGAAATAATCGATGAAAGAAGGAACATCGATGAATGCGCGATAACCCAAACCGGGATGTGCGAAATCGGGTCCGTACAAGGCATCTTCATAGTCATCGATGAAGTTTTGGATATAGGTTATTTGCTGTGGCATCAGGTCCTGTGGTTTCGGATATACATAAACCATGTGAATATCTAATCCCGGGAACCCAATCGGACTGTGATTCAGTTGCCACGAATTGGTGTTATCCCAATAATCGATTTTCAGGATATAGCCTCCGGTCAAATCAGTTCCGCTAATATCAATGGGTTCCAATTTATTCACATCCACACGATCGTTATCTCGTTTGATTTTTTCTCCAAGTAAATAGATCCCTTGATACTCTCCGTTCATGATGACATCCACCAAGCGCGTACGAGTAGCATAATGTCCCATGGAATCGAACAGGTGAAACGGAAGAATGTTTCGTGCAAATGACTTATCGTTGTAATTTGCAAGTAAGACCCAATCGCTTTCAGCCGGCATTCCGAGCAGAGAAGAATCGATCGTGTTTCCATTGATATCCCATGTTTCAAAGGAATAAGGTTTTTGAGGAAGTGATAAGGAATAATTTCCGCGGTATTCAATCCCGATTTTCCCGTTGTAATCCGAAGGAGTATCAGTCATATAGTTTCTCACTCCCTGTCCATTGAAACGGATCTTCATATCAGCCATCACTTTCGGATCGTTTTGAATGACATTTCCATTGGTATTGATCTCAACTATTGGCAAAAGCGAGGAAGTTAAGGCGAAATAACCTGCCGGATTGTTTCCGAATGTGACGGAGAAAGAAAGTACATTTCCCTGATCTGCACCATAATTGTCATTCACACGCAATTTCCAGATTCCATTCGGATTTTGGCCGTTATTCACCATTCCCATTTGTCCCAAAGGTTTGAATGTTCCGGTAAACGGAGCAGTACCGGAAGACAAATTGTTGCTTGCATCTACATTTAAGCAGGTATTGGTAAAATTGTCATCTCT
>Ga0247691_1000193_pt1 | contig 14005 bp, 7 predicted proteins | sample CNK32_metaG_FD_182721 | JGI IMG/M metagenome (GOLD analysis project Ga0247691, IMG submission 182721) | Soil microbial communities from Purdue University Martell Research Forest, Indiana, United States - CNK32 | ecosystem: Environmental > Terrestrial > Soil > Temperate forest > Bulk soil | place...
ACTGTAGCCGTCAAAACCATCCGCCTCAGTGAAGAGGGCACCGGCCTCAGCCGCCCCGAACTTCTCTCCCGCTTCCAGACCGAAGCCCGTGCCGCCGGACTCCTTACTCATCCCAACATCGTAGTCGTCTACGACGCCGGCGAAGAAAACGGCCTTTACTACATCACTATGGAACTCATCGAGGGCAAAAGCCTCCAGGCGCTCCTCGACTCCGGCCACTCGTTCCCCGTTCCCCGCGTCCTCCGCATCATGGAGCAGACCTGCAGCGCCCTGCAGTTCGCCCACGAGCGCAGCATCATCCATCGCGACATCAAGCCCGCCAACCTGATGCTCACCGCCGACGACACCGTCAAGGTCACCGACTTCGGCACCGCTAAAATCTTGCAATTCGGCACCGTCCAGCAGACCACTCATGTCATGGGCACGCCAAGCTACATGTCGCCCGAACAAGTCAAAGGCCGCCCCGTCGACGGCCGCAGCGACATCTTCTCCTTGGGCGTCCTGCTCTACGAAATCCTCACCGGCGAAAAGCCCTTCCCCGGCCAAAGCATTACCACGGTCATCTACAAAATCGTCAACGAAGAACCGATTCCCCCGCGCACGCTGAATCCTTCGATCCATCAAGGCTTGAGCGACATCGTCATGCGCGCGCTCGCCAAAGAGCCCGAAGTCCGCTACCAGAGCTGCCGCGAACTCCTCGAAGATCTCCGCAACTATCGCGCTCTCACTCCGGGAGATCGCAGTCCCGACGCCACGCTTATCTCCCCGCGTTCGGGTTCCTCGTTTCCCCTTGGAATTGGCGGAGGAGCTCCTCACAGCACTCCCTCGGGCAATCCCAATATCACTCCTACGATTCGCTCGCTGCAGAATCGCGCCACCACTCCAACCCAAACTCCTGTAATCCGGCGCACTGGCTCGATCGCTCCCGTCGTCGAGGAACCGAAAAAGTCCAGCCCCGTTCTCACCGTCATCCTTGCATTGCTTCTCGTGGGCGTAATTGCCTATGGCTTCAACAAACTCCGCCCCGAATTTCAGGCCGCGCGCGAACTGAATAACCGTTCTCACGAGGAAGCCCCGGCACCCGCAGTTCCCGCCCCGAAACCTGCGCCCTCAGAATCAGACCCCGCGCCGGCTTCTGCGCCGACAAGCAGCGAACAACCCGGCGGTAGTTCCGTCGTTCCGGTTCCAGTTCCCGTTTCCGTTTCGCCGCCCGCTCCCGCGAAATCCGATCCAGTTCCAACGCCCGTGAGCGTGGTCGAGAAAAAGCCGATTCCACCCCCGGTAATGCCTGAACCCAAGAAGGCCGAGCCCACCATCACGCCCGCTGCCTTGGCGTACCAAGGTGAGATCGAATCCGCTCTCGCTGACCGTTCCATGTCCACCCGCGTAAAAGTCGCCGCCACCAGTAACACCATCACCCTTACCGGCAAGTTACGTCCCGCCGAACACTCCTCGCTCCTGCACTTCATGCGCAATGCCCCTGCTAATGTCCGCGTGGTTGACGAAATTGCTTACGACGACGCGCCGCTTCCCGCTTCGAAGAATGCCGACGACAGTGGCCACCCTGTTCCTTCGAGTGGAAACGCAGCCGTCCATGTCCTCACCAACGTAATCGGGGCCAAAGCCACCATTTTCGGTCCCTCCGGCCGCGCCCATGGCACTTGTCAGACTCCCTGCAGTTTCAATGATCTTGCCCCGGGGCGTTACAGCCTCCAGGTACAAAAAGAGGGCTATCTACAGGTTCAAACCGCTCTCGAACTTAAAACCGGCGACACCCAGGATCAAAAAATTCAGCTTGAATCCCTCGCCAAGGGCCTCTACGTCGCAAGCCGCCCAGCCGGTGCCGATGTCTTTATCAATGGCGATAAGCAACCCGGTCAAACACCTGTCACCATTCCGCTCGCCGCAGGCTCCTACAATCTCGTCCTTCGTCTCGAAGGCTATGAACCCTACGTCGGCCAAGTCCAGTTGAAGGACAACGTCCAGACAACCCTCGAACTCGAGCTGAAGGCCAGAGGGGGGCATGTGGCGTGGGCTCAAGTAGATACCACCCCTGTTGGAGCTGAGATCCTAGTCGACGGCGTCTCCACCGGCCAGTTCTCCCCTGCACGTGTCCAGATTCCCACTGGCCCCCACATGATCGGCCTGCGTTTGAAAGGCTATGAATTTACCCGGCGGGGGATTGACGCCACCGAAGGGGGCACCGTAAACGTCTCCGCAACTCTGCCCGGCAAGTAAAATTTACCTGTCTAGTAACAAAAATAAGGCGAAAATTAGAGCAATCCAGCCACAAATCTCACCCGATTTTGTGACCTTTCCGTACATACAATGGCCTACTAGTACTATAGGCCCCCGCTCCCCCCTCTACTTTAATACTTACAGGGTTCCTCCCGCTGGCCGGAGTCTTTCCCCCGTGCCAGCCCACGGTACCCGGTAATTTCTTCTCCCAGCGACGCCCTCGGGCCTCGCGGAAAGCAAGGGAGTCATTTGGTACTCCGTGCCACAGCTCTTCTCGACGATCGATCGGGCGCTCATCCCGTCCCCAAGCGTTCCACGCCCAACGATTCTGGTTCACTGCGTCGAGAGCAGTCCCGCACCGTCGAACCGCTCCTTGCCGACGCTGTTCTGGCCGTCCGCGAATTCCACCTGCTCCTTCGCGCCCATCGCCTCTACAGCACCGCCCACCCGCGCGTTCAGGACAGCCTCGACGTCGCCTACGAGTCTCTGCGCCGCACCGCCGCCGATCTGGGCGGTATGGAAATTCGTCCCGAGCGCGGGGGCATCGTCGTCACCAAAGTCAGCGAAGCGCACCTCCCCGACGCCCGCGGCGAATTCCACGCTCTAGCCATGGAACTCCAGCGCGCCGGAATCCAGACCCTGTGGTTCGCTCCTAAATTTAATGTGGGCGAATTGGACACCCTTGCTCAACTGATGAAGGTGACCTTGCTAAAATCGGATGAGCCCTCCAGGCACGAAGCAACCACCGCCTGGGCGGCGCTTCTCCGGGAGCATCGCGTGGAAGGCATTCAGATCAACACTTTGACTGAGCGCAAGGTGGACACCGTTTTGGCCAGCCTCATCGCGGCCCTCGTCGCCTACGGCGGAACTTCGTCCGAGGAAAGCGGCGACGCTCCCATCCACGCCCCGCAACTTACCGAGCTTACAGACACGCTCCGCCTAATCGGCCATCTCACTCCGCCGATGGAGGGCGCTCGCGGCCTCTCCCCCGAAGAAGCGGCCCGCGCCATTCACTCTTCGATGGAACAAGCCAGCCGCGGCAGTGTCCGCATGCTGCTCGCCTCGATGACTCACTACTCGCCGCAGGAAGGCGAAATTCCCCAGGTCTATCTCCGCCGCCTCTCGCAGAGTCTCGTCCTCGAATTTCTCACTTCCGAATTTGCCTCTGCCCAGATCGCACCCTACTCTGTTCGTCCGATTCTCAATCAGCTTGCCGGAGTCATCGTCGACGCCGGTGGCTATCACGGCCCGCACTCTTCCCAGCATCTCTCTTCTCTCGCCACCACCTGGGCCAACGAATCCTATCGTGAGCAGGTGATCGAGCGCTTCTGGCTGGAGCTTCCGCCGCGCGAAAAATCCATCGTCCTCCGCGGCCCGGACATCTGGTGCGTCCCCATCGCCGCCATCCGCCAGACCATGAATCTCCTGGTCGAAACCGGCGCCGATGCCCCGCGCCGCGAAGCCCGCGCCATTCTTCTAAACTACGCGCGCCGCCTGGAGCATGCCGATTCCGGCACCCGCCGCATTGTTGCCGCCGGCCTCGGCGAACTCACTCCGCTTCTCGAATCACTCTGGCCCAATCAAGTTCCCGAAGAGCTCAGCAAGGGCACTCTCGCCGCTCTAGCCAAGGAGCAAGGCCCGGAAACCAGCGCGTTACTCGCCGCGTTCCTAGAAACCCTCGGCCGAGTTGCTGTCTCCCGTGGAGATTTCACCGGTTTCGAAAATATTCTCATCGGCCTTGAGCGCGTTCCCCGCGACGCTGAGCACGAGCACCTCGTTGCCCTTAGCCATCGCCTCGTCGCCAATGATCGCTGGATGCTCCTTGTGGATGCGTCTCTCGCGAATCGCGCCCTCGACCCGACGCTCCCTCGCCTTTTGCAGCGCGATCCCGAGCGGCTGCTCGATCGCCTCACTCTTTTGCTTACTGACCCGCGCGGCCCCGAAATGATTCCCGCCATGGCGCGCCTCCTCCGGGCCATCGGTGTCCCCGTTCTCACACTTCTCGAAACCCGGCTCTTCGAAGCGCGTCGCCAGCGCGTCAGCGCCGCCATCAAACTCCTCGCCGCCGCCGATCCCGATCGCCTCCTTCGCGGCCTCACCCGCGCCATGGCCAGCTGGGAATGGAACCTTCAGGATCTTGCCGTCAGCGAACTCGCGCGCCCTTCGAATACTCCCTCAGCGCAGAGCACCGCATTCGTTTTCTCCGCGATTCTCGCCGATGCCCACCCGCTTGTAGTTCCCATGATGATCGACCAGATCGGCGTCGGCCAGGAAGCCACCGCCGTCGCCCTGCTGATGGAAATTGCTGCCGGTGAACACGAAATCCTGCGCGACATTTTCGTCCGCATTAAAGCCATCGAAGCTCTCGGCCGACTCCGCGCCATCGAATCCGTCGAACTGCTCCGCCAACTCGCCGCCAAACGCGAAGGTCTCACCTACGTCGAACCTGCCGGCCTGCGCTTCGCTGCCGAAGACGCTCTCGCCATGATGGAAGAAACTCCGACGTCCGCTCGCGTCCGGGCCACATTCGAATCGCCGTCAGCCCCGCTCGGCAATTTTGTTGTTCCTCGCCGCTACACACGCGTCCCGCTTGAATCTCCGCTGCGCGCCCAAATCGGCAGCCAGGCCCAGGTAATGAGCCCTGTCCGCGTCAAGACCATCAGCCTTGGCGGCGCCTACGTCGAATCCCCCAATCGCCTCAGTGTCGGCGATTCCATCCAGCTTGAAGTTCGCTCCGGCCTCCGCAAAATCCATTTCACCGCAGTCGTTCGCAACATCGGCCCCGACGGCAGTGGCGTCGAATTCGTCCACATGAAAGAAGAAGACCACGAGCGCCTCCGCAGGCTCGTGCAAAAGCATCTCTAACGCTTTGCGCAGTACTCAGCTAACGAATACGCACAGTTTCAAGTAGAATACCCCTGCGTTCCACACTCCAGTTCCACGGATTGGCCTTTCGATGACCAACTTTCAACGAAGCGCACGCTGCGCAAATCCGTTCTCGAGCCTTTCCAAACCGTTCGTTTTCGCGCTTTCGTGCCTCTTTATCGCGTCCCCGGTTCGTGCCCAAGGGGCGGGCGGGGCCGCCCCGTCTGCCCCTCAAGTACGCATGGTTCGCGCCGTTCTAGGCGCCAAGGGTGAGCAGCGCAACGGTAGTTACGTTGTGACCGACCGCCGCACCACCTTCTACATCCCGGAAGACCGTGAGGTGATCGTTTATTTCGAGTGGGAAGGCCCCACGGGTAAGCACCATTGCGAAGGCAGTGTCCGGGGACCTCATGGCGAATTTGCCGTGATGTCCAGTTTCGATTACACCTCTACTCAGGGACGCTTTGCGGGCTATTGGAAAATGCCAATTTCGGAAAGCACTCCAGCCGGAAACTGGGTTTTTGAAAGTAGTGTCGACGGAGAATCAGCCGGGCAGGTGACTTTCCAACTTGTCCCGGGCACCACCCCTGCAGCCCTGCCAAAGGAAGCTCTTCTCCCAAGCGTTGGTGATTTGTATAAACTCGCGCTTTCCTCCACCGTGCAAATAGAAAAGTTGGATTCCAACGGCAAAGTATTGCGCACCGCGTCTGCATTTTTGGCCAACCGCGACCAGGTGATCACTTCCTTCAGGGTGATCGATGGCGCCACCGCCCTTCGTTTGCGCTTGCCTGATGGGCGACAAATATCGCTCGATCGCCTGCTGGCATGGAATCGACGCCAGGACTGGGCCATTCTCGGCGTTAATTCAGAGGCTCCCTCTCTTAAGATTGCTGAGCCGAAAAGCTGGACTGTCGGAGACCCTTGCTACTGGCTGGATTCGAAAGTTGACTCGAGTCGTATTCTTTCCCAGGGCCAAATCGTCGGAATTCAGCTCTCCGGCCCTTCGAGTGACCGCATTGATATTTCCGGCACTTACACCAGCGCTGCTACCGGCGGCCCTCTCCTCAACGAACGAGGTCAAGTGATCGGGATTCTCGGCGGCCTCCGCCCGGAGTCGCTCATCAGCAGAGTTACGTCTGGCACGGAGACTGAAACGGAATCGCTCTTCTATTCAATGGATGGCGGAACATCTGTCCCCACTAGCCTTCTTCCGCAAAGCCTTTCACCGCGGGCCGTCAATTTGAACGAACTTTGGGCGAAAGGGGAAATGATGCCACCTATCACGAATTCCAAATATGTTTCCTACGGTTCGCTGAGTGCAGGGTCTGCGAAGGGAACCAAGCTGCTATCACCCGGATCCGGCATCATTGACACGCAAGTGGTCTTCCACCGCAGTGATAGCACGGCCAGTGCTGGCATCACATTCGCTAACACCGAGAATCTGAAATCTACAACCCAACTCAATCTCTACGATCTCGATAACCATCCAGTAGCATTGGGCAAGCCACAAAAATTAGCTATTTCCCGGGGTGAGTTCGCGGAGCGGTTGTGGCAAATTTCTCTGGCCGGGCTGCCACCTGCGATTTATCGAATTGATCTCGTCATTGGCGACGGCATCGCATGGAGGCAGTTCTTTAAACTTGCCGAATAGCCAGTCTGGCTCTGCTTTCGCCGTAATTCTCTGAATGATTGCCATCCGACATACATTTTTCCGCACTGCTCCACGGTCCTGTTTAGCGCCCCTGATCGAATAATCCTGGGAGAAATTCACCACTCGCCCTCCTGGCAATCCATCGAAACCCTGGACGCCGCCGTCGTTCACAACATCGGCCCCGATGGAAGCGGTGGCGAATTCGTCCGGATGAAAGAAGAAGACCACGAGCGCCTCCGCAGGCTCGTCCAGAAACACCTCTAGGTCCCCCAATATTCTCTGCCATTCCCTGCCAGATCCCGTAAACGGCTACTTCGAAATAACCGCGAAATGCGCAAAATGGCGCTCGTAGTCATAACTCTGTAAATTTCTCGTCTCCTCGATTTTACAGAAGCGTGAAATTTCTCATCCGCTTACTCGGCTACGATTCACTCAGTCGTTCATGCAGCCAGCACTCGGTCTCTCGTCCGTTTACGACTCCACGGTAGGGCTTCAAGTCCGTGGCGACGGGCGGCTTTCATGTGCTGCCATCTAGGCCTCGAAGGATCGGCATCTCGTTCAATCTGCGAAACGACCAACATCTCGCGATGACCTCAAAGGGGGGAAGCATGAAATCAACTATCCTGATCGCATTCGTGATTTGCTTGGGCTGTTCTATCTCCGGCTGTGGCGGCTACAGCAGCGGTAGCAATACTCCATTAGGTCAAACTTTGGCGGGGACTTGGGATTTCACCTATGTTTCCGCTTCCAACGCCTCGTTTACCGTTTCCGGTACTTTCACCCAGACTATGGGCGCATTCACGGCAAGCGTGGCACTGACCGGCTCTTGCGCTGCAACGGGGACCCTGAGTGGCACCGTGTCCGGCTCCGCTATCACCGGCACTCTTACGGAAGCCAGCCCGGAGACTCTCAGTGTTATGGGAACCCTGGCCAGCAACGGCAACAGCGCCAGCGGCACTTATCAGGTGATGACGGCCACCGGTGCCTGCGCCGCCGCAAGTGGCGACACTGGGACCTGGCACGGCACGCGCACCGCTGTTCCCATCGGCCCATACTCCGCCATGGTTCGCACCGCGGACCGGATGCCCACGCAGGTCATCCTCAATCTCGACGGCACTCCCACGCAACTCTTCGGCACTGCCAACTTCACAAATTCCGCTTGCCTGAATTCCGTGCATGTCACCGGAACGCAATCCGGCAAACATCTGGAATTGCGCGGCGACAATGGAAACGATGGCTCGGTTGTTTTTACTGGCACCGTTGATCCAGAAGCGAAGAATTTGACTCTTACTTCGGTAGTTTCCGGCGCTTGCCAGGCCGAATCGGGCTCCGGCACCTTTGCCAAGATGCAATAAACCTCCGAAACAATAAATCGCGCGCGCGCAAGACCTGGGTGTCAGCATTACACCTGGGTCTTGCGTTTTCATCCCAGCTTGCTCTTCTTGAACTATCCGGAACAGTCCGGTCTCCTTCGGCCCCAATCCAGCACACGCCTGCTAAAATATAACCAGGAGACCTCCACTACATGCTCGCCCCGCAATCCATCGAAATCCTTGGCGCCGTAGCCGGCTTCTGCACCACCTTCGCCTTCGTCCCGCAACTCCTCAAAATCCGCAAACAGGGCGGGCGCGATCTCTCCTATGGCATGTTGGCTTTTTATCTGACCGGCGTTCTCCTCTGGCTCGCCTACGGCATCTTCCTCCACGCACCCTCCGTCATTCTCGCCAACTCCGCCACCTCTTTCCTGATCGTCCTCGCCATCATTCTCAAAGCCTGGAAAGAGCGCCGGCCGCCTTCCTCCAATCTCGTCCCCGAACGCACTTAATCTTCTCGTTTCTCACAAATCAAAAATGTCAAGTGCCGCTGTCACATCCCCGCCTCCCATTACATCTTGGACACCCCCGCCCCGCCTGGGTAGCCAAACAAACGTCTGGCAGTTTACAGTTGCATTGGCTTGAACATTGCCGTACAAGCTATCTCATCTATTTCTTTTCAGTCATCTCGCGGCGAGCACCGCTCGCCACCGCTAGGGGTAGCGGAGAGACTGGCGGTAAATCCAAGGAGGCTCGGTATGCAACGCAGGCAGCCGTTGTTTGCGTTTGTGATTTTTTGTGTGGCAATTCTTTTGGGCGTAGGTTCCGCGGTGGCCCAGGTCAACACCGCCACTCTCTCCGGTAGCGTGATTGACCCGCAGGGTCTCGCGGTTCGCGGCGCAAAAGTCAGCGTTACGCTTCTCGCCACCGGCTCCGGGCGCTCCGTCACCGTCGACGATTCCGGCCATTACACGCTCGTCGGCCTCGTCCCTGGCATCTACAAAATGCGTGTCGAAAGCGGCACAAATTTCGCTCCCTACGAACGGCCCAATGTACAACTCACCGTGGGCGAAGAAGCGACGCTCAACATCACGCTTCAACTGGGTACGCAAACGCAAACGGTCACCGTAACCACGGAAACATCTCCCATCGAGGTTACCCGCTCCGAAAGCTCGCAAACCGTTGAAGAGCGCCAGATCGACAATCTCCCCATCAACGGCCGCAACTACATCAATTTCACCGCTATCAACTCTCAGACACTTCGCGACAACTCCAACGCCATCGGGCCCGCTCCCAACAGCGGCCTAAGCATCAGCGGCTCTCGCGCCCGCTCCAACATGGTCAGCGTCGACGGTGCCGACGCCGTGGACAATTCCGTCAACGGCATCCGCTCCACTGTCTCTCAGGAAGCTGTCCAGGAATTCCAGTTGATTCTTGGCAACTACAACGCGGAATACGGCCGCGCCACAGGCGGCGTCGTCAACATTGTCACCAAGAGCGGCGGCAACGACTTTCACGGCGATGTCTTCGGCTATTTCCGCAACAAATCGTTTCAGGCGCGCAATCCTTTTTCCGGCCAGGTCGACGACGCAGGTGACTTGGTTCCCACCAAGCAGGCCTACACTCGCGTACAAACCGGCACGGCATTCGGCGGCGCTCTCAAGAAAGACAAAACCTTCTTCTTTTTCTCTTACGAATACACCCAGCGTGAAGAAACTGGCTTCTCCAGCATCGGCCAAAACAATTTCGGCTTCACCACCGGCGACGTGAATTGCCTCCCTGTCCCGCTCAGCATGACTCCCTCACAATTGGCCACCTATAACGCCACCATCACCGGGGCAGGCGGCTGCGCGAGTCCCTTCGCAGGGCCGATCCTTCAGGCAGCAGTCGCCACGGGGGCCGCCACCAACGTCGCCGTGAAGGGTGACCTCAACGTTAACGTTGACGGCACACAAATCCCCATGACAACACTCCTTTACGGTCCGGTGGTTGCGGGGACACTTCCGAATTCGAAATTCTTTCCCACTTCCCTGGTGGCAGGCTCGGGGGGACAGGTCGCCTGTCCCCTTGGCAGCCAGGTGAACAACATCATTTGCGTAAATGTTCTAGGTAATCCTCCGGGAGTGGGTAACGCACTTGTCCCGCTTCCCGCATCTTATGTCGGCTTGGATTCCCTGCGTGGCAATTTCCCAATCAGTGAGAAAACCAGCCTCTGGTCCGCTCGTCTCGATCAGCGTTGGAACAATCGCAACTCTTCCTTCATCCGCGTCGGCGTCTCTCCATCTCTGGTCACCGGCATCCAGTCCACTTCCCAGAACCAGGTACTCGGCCAGAACGCCGGTTCGCGTGTCGGCTTGAATCAGACACGCGATTTCAACATTACCTTCCAGCACGACACCATCCTCAGCGACACCGCCTTCAACGAGTTCCGCTTCCAGTATTCTCGCCGTGGTATCCATTTCGGCTATTCCGATCTCCCGGGCGGTTCCAACATCGCCGTCAACATCCCGGGCTTCGGCTATTTTGGCCGCGAACCCTACTCCCCTGTTGACCGCATCGAACGCCGAACCCAGTTCTCCGACAACGTATCCATCACCCACGGGCGTCACACTTTCAAATTCGGCGCGGACGCCAATCTCATTCAATTGCGTTCCAAAAAACAGCAGATTTTCCAGCTCGATTTCGGCGGTGATGTCAACTTTGGCGGCATCGACCTCTTCGGCGGCGGCCTGCCGGCCGTCACGGCCCCGCAAGCTTATGGACTTGGCCTGCCCCAAACTTATATTCAGGGCATTGGCTCGTCCAACACGCCCTTTGACAATCTTCCGTTTGGCTTCTTCGCCCAGGACACCTGGCGCGCTACCCGCAAGCTCACCGTAAACTACGGCGTTCGCTACGACGTCGAAATCAGCCCGCTCTTCGCTCCCGCCACCGCCATCAACGCGGCCGCCGAAAAGCAGTTCGGCGTTGTCGAGGGCATCCCCCGCGACTACAACAACGTTGCGCCTCGCATCGGCTTGGCTTGGGATCCCAAGGGCGATGGCAAGACTGTTGTCCGCGCCGGCTACGGCCTCTTTTACGATCATCCGCTTCTGGCGATCGCATTCGATTCCACCACTGCGGACGGCGGTCGCTCCGTCCAGTTGCTTTCCTTCGGTAGCACCCCTTCGGCCTGCGGTATCGTTTCAGCCGCTCAAGCGCCTGCGGGCTACAACACCTGTGGTGGCAATCTGGATTCTCCGGCAAACCTGAACGGCTCCTCAATCTTCCAGGGAGCCCTGAATGCGCTTCCCTCCATGTTTTATCTCCCCGACCAGCAGCGCTTCGATCCTCTCAACCCCAACTCGCTGTTCGCCAATCAGAATTACTTGACTGCTGGCTTGCCTCTTCCCACTCTTCCGTTCACCCTTCCCGTTACCGCGAATTTCAAATACGGCTACGCCCAACAGGCCAACCTCACCATTGAGCATGTGATTGCCGGCACGTGGAAAATGAGCGCCGGCTATCAATGGACGCGCGGGATTCATCTCAATCGTCCGATCGACATCAACCCAACGGACCCTGTTTTACTCACTTCCAATCAAGCCAGCGCCGTCGCTGCCGGAGTTGCTACTCCGGGCAGCAATCCCCTGGGAGTGGTCGTCCCGTCTACGCCGAATACTACCTGCAACTTTGGTCCTGGTCCCTTGTCCGTAATCCCAGCGGTTAACACCTCCACCGGGAGCATTGCTTTTGCCACTCCTGCCGGTCAAGCACTGGCTCCTGGCGCCTTGGGTCTCGGATTCACTGGCCAAAACTGCGGTGGGACACCCGTCGGCCTGGTTGCTACCCCCGCATTCTTCAATTTCTTCCGGAAGTCCGGTCCCAACCCTTCGTTCGCCACTGGCGTTGGCCTTGTCGCTCCACAATGCGCAACGGCAACGACTCCTCAACAAGTATTCAGTTGCGGCTTCTCTGTTCAGCAAGCTCTCGCGCAAGCGGCGGGTTATCCCGCGGGCGGTGCGCCTGTGCCCTTTAACAGCATTGATGCTCAGAACTCCGACGCCGCTTCCTGGTACAACGCTCTCACCATCAATCTGCAAAAGAGCTTCTCGCGCCATTTCACCATGCTCTCCAGCTATACCTGGTCGCACTCCATCGACAATGGCACCGACCTTCAGTCCACTCTCGAGCCTCAGGACAGCCGCTTCGGCTACCTCGAGCGCGCCAATTCCGTTAACGACCAACGCCATCGTTGGGTCACCAGCGGTGTCATCCAGACCTCGCCTCACAAAGGCGGAGACTCATTTGCCCAAAGCTTCTTCAGCGATTTCACGTTCGCTCCGCTCATCGAGGTCTCTTCGGGCAGGCCCTACAACGTCATCACCGGCGAGGATCTTCGCATGTTGTTTAGTTCCCAGGGTGTCCGCCCGGATCGCGGGGGCGCCACAGCCTCACCCTTCATTCATGGCGCCACTTTCGGTCTTCCCAGCGTTTGCCTCACCAACGACAAACAGAAGTTCGAATCTCCCGCACCGCCTTTTGGCTGCTTCGGAACCCTCGGACGCGACCCTTTTACTTCGCCTGGATTCTTCCAGTTTGATCTCCGCGTCTCCAAGGGCATCAGCTTCGGCGAACGCTTCCGCCTCGATCTTATCGCCGACGCCTTCAACCTCTTCAACCATACCAACGTAGCCGCCGTAAACCAGCTCTGCGATCCCACTACGGGTCCCGTTTGCGCTGCGGGCCAGCCATCCGCCGCCTTCGACGCCCGTCAATTCCAGTTTGCCCTGAAACTAAACTGGTAGCGGCCAGCCACAATCGATCGTCTATAAACAAAAGAGGCCCCGGACTTCCCGGGGCCTTTTTCTTGCCTAATCCTTACTTCCTTATTTCACTATCTCTTTACTTTATTCCCTCCGGCAGCAACCACTTTCCGTACACCGGATACGTCGCCCACTCTCCCCGGTTCGCCTTGATCGCGTACACCACTCCCAAAATCACGTTCACCACCCACCCGCCCATAAATCCCAGCCAGATAAATGGAAAAATGTAAAAGAACGCGGGTGGTGTCTGGCTATGCGGCTGCGGTGGGTTATGAATCAAACTCGTCATCATCACCACAAAAAACACGGCCATGAAAGCGAAAATCACTCCCAGATAAATCGCATGCCAGATCAGGGCCTGCAGCGAATGAAACCTCACAAATCGTGAGTTCTGCTTCACGCAAAAAATCACCAGCGGCCCGATGAATCCCGTGAACGCCATCAACAGGTGCGCCAGCATCGCCATCGTCCGCTCATCCTCCGTCGGCGTTTCCAATCCCGTCACCACCCCAGCTTGGCTCGCCATTCACTCCTCCTCGCCCGTTTCTGCAGCGAGGATATCATTCTTCAGCAAACTTACCCGCTCCCTGTATAATCTGGCGGCTATGTCCAACCCGCCTCCCCCAAGCGAATTCTCCACTCCCTTTGTCGAAATACATCGCTCTCGCGATGTCCTCACCTTCACTCTCAACAATCCTGATCACGGCAACGAAGTCACCGGCCGCATGTTCGACGGCATGCTCGCAGAACTCCGCTGCGAATTCCTCGAACCCCGCGCCCGCGTCCTCCGCATCCGCGCCCACGGCAAAGTTTTCTGCACCGGCCGCGAACGCGCCGCTCGTGACGAAGCTTCCGTCCGCGCCGAAGTCACCCGGCTCATCGAGTTCAAGCGCCTCGTCCGCACTTCCTCGCTAATCTCCGTCGCTGAAGTTCAAGGCGACGCCTTCGGTTTCGGCATGGGCCTCGCTGTCATCACCGACTTCCCTCTCGTCGCCGAAACCGCCTCCCTCGGTTTCCCCGAAATGACCCACGGCCTCGCTCCCGCCGCCATCATGGCCTACCTCGGCGAATACGCTCTCCCGCGCTTCGCCTTTCCTCTCGTTCTCTTCGGCCAGCCATTCACTCCGCAAGTA
>Ga0247691_1000194_pt1 | contig 13866 bp, 10 predicted proteins | sample CNK32_metaG_FD_182721 | JGI IMG/M metagenome (GOLD analysis project Ga0247691, IMG submission 182721) | Soil microbial communities from Purdue University Martell Research Forest, Indiana, United States - CNK32 | ecosystem: Environmental > Terrestrial > Soil > Temperate forest > Bulk soil...
TATATTTATCAGAAACAAGTAATCTGAATGATTCACTGATTGATTTCTTAGAAAACTTCTCCATCCATCCCAACTCTCCGTTTCCGTTAATTTTAACCAGCACTACATCGTCAAAATGATACGTGTAGGTGGTTCGACCTGTTTTCGGGTCTGTTGTACTGGTAACATAATAAATCTCTCCACCAAGAACAACTCCACCGTCTTCGAGCACCTGAATATTACGCATTTCAAGATTGATCATTGACAATCGACCATTGTCATCAGCTTTCTGCATCCTGTCCTTTTGTTTCTCAGAAATTCGTTGGTATTTTTTGATGAAATCCAGTGAAAACTCATAAAACCTAGGTTCCTTCAGATTTCCTTTGCTATCCAATATCGATATGAAAGCCCCATCCATTCCATAGGATTTCGGTTTGCGATAATAGCCGGCACAAATAATGTTTCCTTCCTTATTTTCTTTCATAAAAACATCATCCGTAATATATTCACCCAGGTTAAATTCAACTTCGTTTAATTGACCATCCGGATTTGCAATTAAAATTGCCAGACTTTGATTATCCGCAGATTCTCTATTCTTACGGTTGACTTCTTCTTTGTATTTTCTGATCAAAAAGTAACCGTTACCATTAGAATCCAATGTAAAATCCAAATTATCCATCATGCTTTCGGTATAGGGCATTTGATACTCATTCCCCCATACTTTGTTCAATTGATCATCGTAAGCATACATCCCAATAATGTCCATGTTATTAGAGTCATCCTTTACTTTTGGCTTCTTTCTATAACTAACTACCATCATAGATGTGTCACTTGAGAAGTCAAAAGAAAAACGGGGAAAAGTTTGTTTACTGAGTACAATTGCTCCAAATGGAACCTGGTTTTCAGGCTCTGTCATCGTAAGCAATTCTTTTTCTTCATCATTAAATGCCAGGGTCGACGTATTGATCTCTTTTGCATAAAGGGTTACCTCTTGGGTTCCGGTAATTTTAGAGTACATCAAATAAAATGAGTTCCCCATTTTATATGTCCCTTCAATAGCAGTTCCTTTTTCGATACTTAAGCCCGAGATTCCTTTTAACGTTTCATTGAGATTCTCTCCCCCGAATTTCTGTACGATCAATCCTCCTTTTCGATTGAATTTAATTCCTATTACTTCCCCATTACCCAAAGAGTAATAACTTTTTGAATAGGCATCAACTACCGGGTAGGGTTCGCTTTTGGTAACTTTTACCTCTGAAGGCAACTGGATGTCATCCTGAGCAAATAGAGAAAGGCTTCCCATTAAAAACAGGAAAGTTAAATTGATTATTTTCATTTTTAATTTTTGTGTAAATGTAGTAAAGACTTAGAAGAATCTGCATGAAAATATCGCGGTATCATCTACCAACTTCCTGTTTCCACGCCATTCATCCAATTTTGAGAACACAATATTATTCATATCCTCCATACTCAAACGATAAAAATTATGATAGATTTTTATCAGGCGTTCCAGTTCAAAATGACAATTTTTTTCGTCTTCCAATTCCACCACCCCATCCGTATAAAGAATGAGGGTTGTATTGGGTTTCAGCACCTCTTTCCCCACCTGAATGAAAGGCATCTCATCAAACATCCCCAGGCCGACACATCCGATATCCAATAATTTCTTTTCCTTCCCATTGGTAATGATCGGCTGATTGTGTCCGGCATTTACGTAGTTCAACTCACGCGTGTTGGCATCATAAACGGCAATGAAAAACGTAATGAATTTCTCGCCTTTTGCACTCGTCATCACTTTCTTATTCAACTCCTCAATTAGGAACTCCAATGAAAATGGTCGGATTTGATGTACCGTGGAATAGAATGTACGGATAGTGGCCTGAAAATTTGCCATGAGCATCGCTGCACTGATTCCTTTTCCACTTACATCGGCAATACAGATCACGTATCTATCATCTCCCAATGGGATAAAATCATAATAGTCACCACCCACTTCATGTCGTGGAATATACTTTGCAGAAATATCCATCTGCTTGTTCGAAGGTAAATCGGATGGAAAGAGCAGCTTCTGCATTTCCGAAGCAACTTCAAGCTCTTTCTTCAAGCGCTCTCTTTTAAGCTCTTCACGCGCCATCCGCTTATTCTCGATTGCCATCACAACCATATTGGTAAGTGTCTGAACAAAACGCATGTCAGCTAATGTTTCCGATTTCTTGATTCCCGAACCTTCAATTCCTGCTATTAAAAGATAGGCAAGTGGCTTGTCCTTATGAAAAACAGGGACGATGATGTCAAATTCATCGATTATGGCAGAATAACTGGATTCTATGACGGTAATATCGCGAAAACGGTACAATTCCTTTTCAACGGAAATATCTTTGACCTTACTTTTCAGTCCGACCTTTAAAAGCGGACTCCATTGATTTTCTTTATTGAAAAGCAGGAAATGATCAAAACCCAATTGCTCGCGCATGACATATTCAAACAAGCGAACAATCTGCTCGATACTTTGATTGATGGCAATAGCTCTTGTTAGCTCCAAAAGGGAATTCAGGCGAAATTCGCCCAATTCAACCTGTGATTCTAAATTCGCTATGCGGGTTTCAAATTTCATGACTTGTTTTTCGCTTCTGCAAGGTTCTTCAAGACAATCAGTTCACGCATTTTTATTTTTGATTCATCACAGGGGCTTCCAAAATAGACTTTTCCTGCTTCCAGGTTTTTTCCAATTCCGGATTGTGCCAGTACAACTACCCCATCTCCAATGGTTATTCCTGAAGCGCAACCTACTTGCCCCCACAGAGTCACATTATCACCAATAGTGCAACAACCCGCAATACCAACTTGAGATGCAAAAAGACAATTCTTTCCGATAATCGTATCGTGACCTATTTGCACCAGGTTATCGATTTTGGTTCCTTCACCTATCCGGGTAATTGAACTAACCCCGGCGTCGATGGTAGACCCGGCTCCGATTTCCACATTTTTCTCAATATAAACAAAGCCACAACTATGCATCCGGTCATAACCGGAAGGTTTCTTTTTATAGTAAAAAGCATAATGGCCGATTACAGCATTGGGACCAATAATTACATGATCTTCAATCACTGTTCCATCACCAATATAAGCTCCGGGATGAATGGTCACATGCTCCCCGACAACAACATCATGACCAATAAAACAATTTGGAGAAAGATGTGCAGAATCTGCAATTTGACAATTTTCACCTGTCATCGACATTTGAGGTCGGTACGGTGAAAACTTACGTGTTAGCTTATTGTAATCGTCAAAAGGAACTGGTGAAATAATCAGTGCCTTTCCTTCAGGAACAGGAACTTCCCGATCAATAAGGATAAAGGTAGCTGCCGAATTGAGGGCTTTCTCGTAATATTTGGGATGGTCGACAAACACCAGATCACCCAGCTCAACCCGATGGATTTCATTGATTCCGGTAACAATTAAAGATTCGTCTCCGACAACTTCCCTACCCAGGAATTGCGCAATTGCGCCAATGGTATGTATGCTTCCGATTTTCATAGACTTACTCAATATAAAAGTAAGTCCTTATGAAATTGGTTTGTATAAAAACACAATTACTTATAAAGGCGGAATTGTTTACAAATTGTTAGTCTCTTGACAAGCGCAACATGATTCGAATAATGATCAAAACAACCGCAACAAGAGTCCAGATGAGCGCCTTATTACTGTTTTTATTGTCAATCGAACCAATTTTCTGTTTTTCAGCTTTTATATCGTCCCAATACTGAATAACTTCTGCTCTCTGCTCTTCATTTAAGGGTAAATTCTTTTGCACACCGGCAATCCGTCTTCCAATATTTGATTTGTTCTCCAAATGATACCTCGCAAACAAACGGAATTGCAGATCTGTCAAATCCTTATTATTTAGAGCATTGATCAAAGTCGAAAAACCGGGATGAGTCAAAATCTCATTCAATTCATCCTCGTCTTTATGCCCTCTGATATAAAGCTGGAAGTCCTGCAGGGTTTCTCCTTTTATCTCCAACTGATCCGAGTCCGAAAACAAAACTATATAGGAGTACAAAGCACTTACTTTTGTGAGATCTCTTTTTGTAAAAGCATCATTCAAAGCAGTAAGCAATCGTGTTTTATCTTCCGAATTAACTGAAGACAGGATCTCAGCCGTTTCTGGCAAATTCAGAATGTTTCCGTCAAGAGAAACAGACATGCTGACTCCCGAAAGATCTGTTTTTATTAATCGCAGGCGATCCATCATCGCCCTGACTCTAGGTGGATAAGATTGGTTCAATATTAATAATTTAGAAGGTTTTCAAGCGCAGTTTTTACTTTATCGGCATTTGGCAACAACTCAGCTTCCAGGATTGAATTCAATGGGATTGCCGGGGTATCGATTGCACCAACCAAGCCTATCGGAGCGTCTAGTGATTGAAAACAGTCACGCTGAATCCTTCCGGCCAAACCAAGTGTGAAAGATGCCTCAACCGACTCCTCGGTAACCAATAAAACCTTCCCATGCTTTTCAACAGAAGCAGCAATCGCTTCCATATCCAATGGATTGATCGAACGCAAATCTAAAATCTCCACTTTTCCATCAAAATGCTTCGACGCCTCCAAAGTCCAATAAACTCCACGTCCATAGGTAATCACAACACAAGATTCTCCATTTTCGATTGCAGATTCTGAAGCTTCTTGTACAATTCGTGCCTTTCCAATTGGAATGATGTAATCTTCATCCGGTTCAATGGACATTGCTCCTTCCGTTCCGGGAATCTTAGACCAGTATAAGCCTTTATGTTCCAAAATCACAACCGGATTCGGATCATAATAAGCTGCTTTTAATAAACCCTTTAAATCAGCGCCTGTAGAAGGATAAACGACTTTTATTCCGCGAATATTTGCCAGAACCGACTCTACACTTGAAGAATGATATGGTCCACCCGAACCGTACGCTCCGATCGGAACACGAATAACACAGCTAACAGGCCATTTCCCATTTGACAAATAATTGGAACGAGATACCTCTGTGAATAATTGATTCAGTCCCGGCCAAATATAATCCGCAAATTGAACCTCTACGAAAGGTTTCAAACCTACAGCCGACATTCCAACTGTCGATCCGATTATGAATGCTTCCTGAATAGGCGTATTGAAAACACGGTCATCGCCGAAGGTCTGAGCGAGTGTTGCAGCTTCCCTGAAAACTCCTCCCAATCTGCCACCAACGTCTTGTCCGTAAAGTAAAGCTTCCGGATGCTGTGACATAATTTCACGTACAGCAAACAAAGCACTATCAACCATTACTGTTTTTTTCTTTCCAGCAGGTTCGCGCTCTCCTTTTTCTTCCGTTATTGGTGTTGGAGCAAAAATAAAGTCTGTAACACTGGATGGAACCGGGTCTTCAGCATTCAAAGCCTTATCGTAATCGGCATCCACCAATTTCCGAACCTCCGATTCAATATTGATTACATCCGCCTCACCTTCCAGTTCACGAATAATGTCTTTCAATTTCGGATAAGGATCTCTTGTTGCAGCCTCCTCCAAATCATCGCGGTACCATTCTTTTCTAACACCTGAAGTATGGTGTCCCAATAGTGGAACTTTTGCATGAATGATAAATGGTCTTCTTTCCTTTCTAACGATTTCAAAGACTTCCTGAACAGTTTGAAAAGATAGATCAAAATCACTTCCATCAATAGTCCTTACTTCAATCCCCTTAAATCCCTGAGCATAGTGAGTAATATCCTGCGCTCTTGTTTCCGCAGCATTCGCAGAAATATCCCATCCGTTATCCTGGACTAGGTAAACAATTGGAAACTGTTTAAGCGCCGCCATTTGGAATGCTTCTGAAACTTCTCCCTCCGTACAAGATGCATCTCCTAAAGAACAAACCACAATTGGGTTCTCACCTTTATAATCTTCTGCAATTCCTGTTTTCTCCTTGTATTGAATTCCCATCGCTATTCCGGTTGTAGGAATTGCCTGCATCCCCGTAGCAGAGGACTGATGAGGAATTTTAGGCATATCATCCCTTTTAAGCGAAGGATGTGAATAATACGTTCTACCACCCGAAAACGGATCGTCTTTTTTAGCAAAAACTTGCAGCATCAGCTCATAAGGAGTCATTCCGATCCCTAAAAGAATACTGTCATCCCGATAATATGGAGACACCCAATCCTGTGGTTTTAACTGTAAACCTACAGCTAATTGGATTGCCTCATGACCTCTGGAAGTAGCGTGCACATACTTTGCCGTAACTTCTTTGTTTGCTTCATATTTTTCAGCCAATGTTTTAGCTGTAGCCATCAAACGAAAGGCTTTCAACAAAACATCTTTACTTGTCTTAACAGTAGATTTCATGGTCTTCGAAAGAGTATCTGCCATCTTGGGGTATTTTTGTAACAAAGATAAGATTCAAAAAGGAAATGAATCGAATTACGCAAGAATAATCGGTATCATCTCATAATAAAAGAACGTTTTTCACTTCAGAATGGAAAGGTATCTCTCAAGACTTTGTTTTTCTATTTCTGCAATAAAACGGATGAAAGAATCTTTATTTCCGGAAGACTGAACCTCATCCAAAGCCTCATAATAAGCATAACGAGAAGTATTATCTCCTTTAATGTTTGCTATCACGAAGCCATGCTGCAATAAAATCATGTTCATAATCAGACGGGAAGTTCTTCCATTACCATCAATGAAAGGATGAATCGTAACCAAGCGCTCGTGCATCTCTGCCGCTAAAACCACCGGATGCAACAAACTTCTGTTTCGTTCATACCAAATAAAATAATCTTCCATTTGCTTTTCCACAAGATAAGGAGCCGGAGGAAGATGGCTACTCCCCTGAATCATTACCTGAATCCTGCGATACCTCCCTGCCTCTTCTTGGTTTATCCCGCGAAGAATCAAATGATGTATCCCTAAAAGTTCTCTTTTGGTTATAACAGAATGTTTAGAAACCAATTCTTTTACATAATGAATTGCTTCTCCATGATTAATCGCTTCCAAATGTTCTTGCATGCTCTTCCCGGAAACAGTAAGTCCTTTATTAATTACCATGTCAGTTTCACGAAGCGTCAAAGTATTCCCTTCTATTCGATTACTTTCAAAAGTGTATTCCAATTCTAACGCTTCGGTGATCCGGTAGTTTTCGAACGCACGTATTTGATCTAATTGCTTTTTTAATTCATCTATCTCTTCCAAAGTTTTCTCAATGGACAAATCATCAAATTTTCTTCTTGGATAATAGCTTGCCAATTCTTCTTGAACCATCGTCAAAACCTCATCAGCGAATGCGTACTGTTTTACATCCGTAAGCACCTTTTGCATTAGCCAGGATTTCATTAATTCATTCGGATCAATCGAAAGTATATTGGATAATTGGATAACTTGAGCCTCTGTCGGCATCCGCTTTCCATTCTCAAACTTACTGATCAAAGATTGATCTACACCGAGTAAATTGGCGAGCTCCCGTGAACGAATCCCTTTTGATTTTCTGGCTTTTTGAAGAATACCTTTCATTGTTGACAAAAATTTTCATGACTAATTTAGTCATATTTTGATTGGATTCCAAAAAAAAGAGGGAATTTCCCTCTTTTCATAAAAACTGAAAATTTTATTTATTGTTCTCAATAATGTAATCAAGTACTTTCTGAATCAAATGAACCCGGTCTTTTCCAATCACATTATGCTTATGCATCGGATAATGGAAGAAATCAATTTGAATTCCCAATTCGATGAACTTTTTAATCAATGCATCATTATGTTGCGGAACGACAACGTCATCAACTGTTCCATGAATCAGCAGCAAGTCACCCTTCAATTTATTTGCATGGGTGAAAAGAGATGCTTCCTCATATCCTTTTGGATTTTCCTCCGGACGATCCATATAACGCTCACCATACATCACTTCATAGTATTTCCAATCTGTAACCGGTCCACCAGCAACGCCAACCTTAAATGTTTCAGCTTGCTTTAACATCAATGAAGTTGTCATGAATCCACCAAAAGACCATCCATGAACTGCAAAACGTGAAGTATCCACATAATTCAATGACTTCAAATAATCAATACCCTTCATTTGATCTTTGATTTCCACCACTCCTAATTGTCTGTGAATCTGATTTTCAAAAGCAAAACCCCGCTCACCTGAACCTCTATTATCCAACGTAAACACCAAATATCCTTGTTCAGCCATCCAATACATCCACAAATTAGCTCCGTCCAACCAGGAATTGGTAATCATTTGAGCATGTGGCCCTCCATAAACGTAAACCATCACCGGATACTTCTTGTTCGGATCAAAATTACTCGGCTTGATCAGACGTGTATATAAAACAGAACCATCTTCTGCCTTAATTTGACCAATATCAGCCGTTCCTATCTGGACTTCAGCCAACTTGTTTTTTGATACAGAAAGTGTTTTTGCTATTTTTCCTGTAATTGTTTTCAATTCAACTTTACCCGGAACAGAATGAGAAGAATATTGATCGATCAAATAGGTATTCATGTCATTGATCACAATTCCATGTGTACCTTCCTCCAAAGTCAGACAGCGTTGTTTCCCTGCAAGATCAACCGCATAGTACAAGGTATTTAGCGGACTTGTTCCTGTAGCTGCAAATACAATTTCCTTTCCTTTATTGATGGATTGCAAAATTTCTTTTGCCACAAACTTATTCGCAGTTAATTGCTTGATCAATTTTCCCTCAATTGAATAATAGTACAAATTATTAAAGCCATCCTTCTCAGAAATCCAGATAAAATTATTCGAGTTTGCTAAAGGGAAAAACGCCGGATGCTCCGGTTCTACCCATTTATCATTCTGCTCCTCTAAAATGGTTCTTACAAAAGATCCTGTTTTTGCATCATATTGATTCAACCACATGTGATTCTGTTCCCGATTTACTTCTGCGATGAATACAAAATTTTCGTCCGGTGTCCAACATAAATTTGTCAGATAACTATCCGCAGCCCCCTTTGGGGAAATAAAGACTGTTTTTCCTGATGAAACAGAATAAATCCCAACTTTCGGCTTTTCAGAACCCTGCCCCGCCATCGGATATTTGATATTCATCAATTCGGCCGGAGTTTTGGTGATATCAACAAGCGGATATGTTTTCACATCTGTTTCATCTTTTTGATAGAAAGCCAAATAAGTTCCTTTTCCCGACCAAAAGATCCCGTCTGTAATACCAAACTCGCTTCTGGCATAAGTCTGACCGGAAATAATATTTTTGTCCGCATTGGATGTAACGGCAATTTTCTCTCCTTTAGAATTGACAATCCACAAATTATTATCAACAGTATAAGCCACGCTTCCACTAATCATTTCATATTCTGCATTTGTACCCTCTTCCACAACAGAAACCAATTTTGAACCTGTTTTTGTTTTCAGGTTCAAGGTATAATAGTTGTTCCCGTCAGTTAGTAAAAGTTCATCTGAGTTGCGAAAAGAAAAACCGTAAAAGTTATACAATTGCGATCCCAAGGCGGTATTTGCCTCCTGAATAGTTAAAACTTGCTCCGGCTCAGTCTTCTTCACGGAAGCCTGATAAATTGTTTGATAATTATTACTTGTATAAACATAAGAATCCGTACCTGAAATCCAAGTAATCGAATTACATTGCTCATCTCTGAAAGCTCTGTTTTGTTGCAGTACAGCATCAGAAAGTGACAACTGTTTCTTTTGTGCGATTGCACCAAATCCAAGGATTACAAATAGTGTTAATCCAAAATACTTCTTCATAAATTAAGGTCTTTGAATGAATTTATTAAAAAATGTTTCAAGTGGTAAACCAACCTGAAAGCAGTTATCCAGTGTTTCCAATAGGTTCTCTTTCAAAATCAGCTCTGCATCAAATTTGGTAAAGAAATACCATTGCTTATTTAAAATGTATGGCTGTTTTTCTGCTTCTTCCTTGAATTCTTTCGGTGCGATCTTATTTCTTTCTCCGCGAACCTCACCGAATACCTCCACAAATTTCTTGTCTGTGATCAATGAATTGAATTCTTTCAGATTATGGGCAATTCCTTCACGAACTAAAAACAAATCGTCTTTTTCAATTTCATAAACTCCGCCATAAACGCGTACTTCTTCCGGGCCGAATTCAAAATAAACCCCATGAATACTTTTGGACTTCTTACCATTTGGAGCGACAACAGCAGAGCACATCAATTTATAAGGTGTCTTGTCTTTTGAAAAACGGATATCGCGATTGATCCTGAAAATACATTCTGATGCAGTAAGGTCTTTAAAACTCGGGTGCGATTTCGCCAAATGATTGATAAAAACCTGAACAAATTCTGCGAAAGGTCTTTTCACTGAATTCTCATAACGCTTTCTGTTCAGATCAAACCAATCTTTATTGTTGTTAGCAGCTAATTCAATAAAGAAATCAAGATAGTCTTTTGTAAAATATGCCATGCTTCAAAGATAGTATTTATCCAATTCCCAAACTTGTTGATTTTTACAGATTTTCGATGACGCAATTTCCAACAAATGAAAAGCGCAAATCGATACCATTCTCTAAAGATTACAGTACATTTGTCTTAAAATAATTATACATGGCACAAGTCTCCATAGGACATATTGAAGCAGCTATCAAAAAAGTTGATAGCTTAGATGATAACGCATTAGATAGATTATCCGAAGCTCAAACAACTGCACAACCTGTGCTTTTGGGATATATCATGTCTGCAGCTCAGGAATATCAGAACGAAGGATTAGAAAGTTTGTTGATCTACTATTTCACAGTGGTTTTAGAAGCATATTCTGAAGCAGGACTGCACCCAAAAAGTGTGAATGATGAGTTGATCGATAGTTTTGAAGAACCGTATTTCCAATTGTTGGATGAGTACTTCGAAAATGAAGACGAAGCTATTTTAGAAGAGTTTTCAGATCAGCCGGATCTGGTGAAGTTCATGGCAATGGAAATTGGTATGGAAGACGCTGAAGGAGTTACTTTGGACGATGAAACAGCAACACAATTGTTCATTGTTATTTTAGCAATGATTTCATTACTTTCCAGATCATTGGATTAAAAAATGAAAGAACCTCAAGATATTGTCAATGAAATGATGAGTAAGGATGCCTTTTCACACTGGTTAGGCATCCGAATTCTTGAAGTTGGTCCGGGATATTGCAAATTATCCATGACCGTACGCCCTGAAATGGTGAATGGACACCAAACAGCACATGGAGGAATCTCCTATTCTATTTCAGACTCCGCATTGGCTTTTGCAGCAAATAGTCGCGGGCAAAAAGCAGTGAGCATTGAAACTTCAATCGCACACATTGCACCGGTATCTGTCAATGATGAACTACTTGTCATTTGCAAAGAAATCAACTGCGGAAAAACAATTGGACGCTATGAATCAATTGTTTATAATCAAAATCAAAAAATTATTGCTAGATTTAACGGAACCGTTTTCCGCCACCCGGACCTCTGGTAATCCTTCAAAAAAAAATAGCACCTTTATTATGTGCGCATAATATTATTTTGTATATTCGTGTCAAGTTCACAGTATGCAAAATAAGCCCCAATACCTCATCGACTTAGATGTTCGATTAACATGGCACAAGATGTCGCGCATGTATAACCAACGAGCAAACAGCTACGGAATTAGCATGTCTGTTGGTTTCATCCTTCTTCATATCGATCGTGAAGGAACTCCAAGCACTCAATTAGGCCCAAGAATGGGAATGGAACCGACCAGTCTTTCAAGAACGTTGAAAACCATGGAAGAAAAGGGATTCATTCGCCGTGAAGAAGATAAACTGGACAAACGGATCGTTCGCATTTTCCTAACAGATGAAGGCCTGAAAGCACGTTATATTGCCCGCGATGTCGTCTTCGAATTCAACAACAAAGTAATAGAGCGTATTCCAAAAGAGCATATCGATATTTTCGAATCTGTTGTCAATCAAATCCAAGAAATCCTGGACGAGGAAAACTCGAACCCATCGGAATAAGAGTCCGAAAAAGCGGACAATAAAAGACAAGCGTCAGTGCAGTCATTGTAAATCATTCGCTGCAACAAAATAAAGAATCGACTGCAAAAAGAATTCAATAAAAAAATCAATTATGAATAGACACATTAAAAAGGTAGCAATTTTGGGGTCCGGAGTTATGGGATCCAGAATTGCTTGTCACTTTGCCAATGTCGGGTGTGAAGTTCTTCTTCTTGACATCCTTCCGAAAGAACCCAATGAGGCCGAAAAAGCCAAAGGTCTTACACTTGAAAGCAAGCCCGTAAGGAATCGTATAGTAAATGAAGCCTTACAATTTGCATTGACATCCAATCCTTCTCCCATTTACCGCAAGTCATTTGCTTCCCGTATCCAAACAGGGAACTTTGAAGATGATATGGCAAAAATTGCTGAGGTAGATTGGATCATTGAAGTTGTTATCGAACGTCTCGATATCAAACAACAGGTATTCGCAAATGTGGAGAAATTCCGTAAACCGGGAACATTAATTTCTTCAAACACTTCCGGAATTCCAATTCATTTGATGCTAGACGGAAGATCAGACGACTTTAAGAAACATTTCGCGGGAACGCATTTTTTCAATCCTCCACGATATTTGCCTTTATTGGAAGTAATCCCAACTAAGGAAACAGCTCCTGAGATAGTCGACTTCTACATGACATTTGGAGCTAAAATCCTTGGGAAGAAAACAGTTTTATGTAAAGACACTCCGGCATTCATTGCAAACAGAGTCGGTGTTTACAGTATTATGGCCCTATTCCATGCGGTAGAGGAAATGGATTTGACTATTGAAGAGGTTGATAAGTTGACCGGTCCGGTTTTAGGAAGACCAAAGTCAGCAACCTTCCGCACGTGCGACGTAGTAGGTTTGGACACACTGGTTGCTGTGGCAAACGGATTAAAAGAAAATTGCCCGAACGACGAGGAAAGAGCATTGTTTGAAGTTCCGGCTTTCGTAAAGAAAATGGTGGAAAACAATTGGCTTGGAAGCAAGACCAAGCAAGGTTTCTTCAAGAAAACAGTTGATGCAGATGGTAAAAAAGTATTCCTTGCTTTGAACTTGAAGACGATGGAATACGAGCCAAGTAAAAAAGTTTCCTTCCCAACGCTTGAAATGACCAAGGCAATTGACGATTTGGAACAACGTACCAAAATGTTATTCGCAGGAATGGACAAAGCAGGAGAATTCTACCGCAAAACATTCGGTGGCTTATTTGCTTATGTCACCAATCGAATTCCGGAAATATCTAATGACCTGTATAAAATAGACGACGCAATCAAAGCTGGTTTTGGTTGGGAATTGGGACCTTTTGAAACATGGGATATCTTAGGTTTTAAACAAGGAAAAGACCTGGTAGAGAAAGCAGGAAAAAAATTACCGGCTTGGGTTGGTGAAATGGAAGCTGCAGGATTTACCAGTTTCTATAAGTCTGAAAACGGAAAACGTTTGTATTACAATCAGCAGAGCAAATCTTACGAAGTTATTCCCGGAACAGAAGACTTGGTTTCTCTTCAGGCATTGAGAGTATCCAACAAGGTTTGGGGAAATTCTGATGTTACCCTGGTTGATTTAGGTGATGGGATCCTGAATTTGGAATTCCATACAAAAATGAATACGATCGGCGGTGGAGTAATCGAAGGGATCAATAAATCCATTGAACTTGCCGAAAGAGAATACAAGGGATTGGTTATTTCCAATACCGGCGGAAACTTCTCAGCTGGAGCAAATGTCGGGATGATCTTCATGATGGCTGCCGAACAGGATTACGATGAATTGAATTTTGCTGTAAAAGCATTCCAGGACACCATGATGCGTGTCCGATATTCAAACATCCCGGTAATTGTAGCTCCGCATAATATGGCTTTGGGTGGCGGATGCGAACTATCCATGCATT
>Ga0247691_1000195_pt1 | contig 13847 bp, 11 predicted proteins | sample CNK32_metaG_FD_182721 | JGI IMG/M metagenome (GOLD analysis project Ga0247691, IMG submission 182721) | Soil microbial communities from Purdue University Martell Research Forest, Indiana, United States - CNK32 | ecosystem: Environmental > Terrestrial > Soil > Temperate forest > Bulk soil...
TCTTATATACATCAAATAGATTCATTTTGTCCTTGTTTGATGCAAAGATTAGCCCTGAAGTTCGTAAGCTAATTACGTTGTGCTATTTACTAGTCAATCGCCCTCCAAAGGGGGAGACGACAATCCATTTCTTTTTTCTGAAATTTTCTCCAAAACTCTTTTCTTCCGCTTCTCGAAATAAGCTTCCAGTGTTCGTTTTGAAAGTGCACAAATTCCAATAATCAGCGGAATAGAAACACCGTAATAGAATAGCGTTTCCAGGAACATTCCGGAACCGACGACCATGCCTTTCAGCAATTCCACAATCTGAGACAAGATCAAGAGGTGGAACATGTAGATTCCGTAGGAAATTTCACCTAAGTAAGAAAAAACGCGGTTTTCAAGCGTGAATAAGTTCTTTTCCACCACAGAAACCCCAATAATCAGGTAGAGGAATAAAGCGTTCGGAACAATGGATGAAACAATGGGATTTTCAAAGAAGAAATACCAGATCCCCGAATGGATATTCGCTCCGAAAACGATAAACAAGAGAATCAGGGAATACAAAGTGATTTGGACAGGAATACTGTAAATAGATGACGCATTGATCTGCTTCCCATAATTAAAAACCAGGTAGGCTCCCAAGCCACCGATTGCCATTGACTCAAACTGGTGGATGCGAATCAGGTAATTCAAAACTCCCGGCAAGGACCAATAAGTATTGATGCTGATCAAAATGAGTTTAAAGGCAATCACTCCTAGAAGCAATTTCAAGACATGTCGTTTCAACCATTTGAACAGAGGCGCCCAAATGAGGTAAAAGACTTCTTCTACACCTATCGACCAAAGCGGTTCCAATAAATTACTTCCGAAGAAATAATTCACCATTCCGGGAACAAAGAAGATGAAATAGTACCACGTTTCCCCGAACGTATAGGGCATTTTGTAGGGAATATTAAACCACTCAATGAAATACGGCTGAATGATCGCACCGATAATCACCAGTAAGAAATACAAAGGCCAAATGCGGAAAATGCGTTTGATATAAAATTGTTTGACAGAAATATCGTTCTTGACCTCGCGTTCCCTTAGCAACAAATAAGTGATGAGAAAACCGCTTAAAACAAAGAAAAAACTCACGGCATGTGCGCCATTCTGAAACAATCCGAAATCCTTTAAATGATTTTGCAATCCATGATCCTTTCTCAAAGACTCGGCATGATGGATCACTACCAAAAATGCGGCAAAAAAGCGTAGGGTATTCAGGCCTTTGAAATGAGAAATCGCTTTGTAATCCGTCATTCTTCGAGTTCGTTATCTTTAAATGCGGACGGTACCAGGTTTGGGATGATTTTCAGAACAATCGGTAAAAGCAAAGCTCCACCGGGCAATAGGAAAATAGCCAGTGCCGGCATCGATTTCACGATATCCATAAATTGGGTTTTGACCTTTTCCTTTTCCTCCTTCGAAAGTTCTTCCGAGGTGGATTTCCGGATCAGAAAAACCAATTCCTTACTTTGCTTGATTTCCTGTGCTAACTTATCCTTATTTCTTCCCAGAATCTTGATCCATCGTTTGGAAACGCTATCCAGCATCAATTCCATCGAATTCGAATCATTCAAATAGGAAACCTTTTGATTGTTCTCCAGCAAAAACTGATCGGTACAATAAATGGCTTCATCCAAATCCCTTTCCGAACAATGCATCCACTTTTTCAGCATGATCAATGTTTCCAGGTCCGTTTCCCGGGAATTTTGGTTCATGTGCATTGTCAGTACTGAAAGGTCCAGCAGGTAGCGTTTGAAATTCCATGAATCGACCATTTCGGCTTTCAGTTCATTCAGGCTTATTTCCTCCTTGAAACGCAATTTCGCCAGTTCCTTTTCATCGGAATCCAAATCAGCAGAAAGTAAAAAAGTATTGAACAGGTTCTTTTCATGCTCCTGGATCTCTCCATCCGAATAGGCAGAAATGGAAATAATCCCGAGAGCAAGAAGCGCCAGTTTTTGGTAATCCAGTGTTTGCTTTCGTTTATTTTTCAGGAAATCCTCAAAAAGGATGACATCCAGGTAGATAAAGGAATTATTGAAAAAACTCATCCAGGATTTCGTGCTTGTCAGATTCTTCGGGACCTCTGTACGCTTTTCCAAAATACGCTCGATTTTCTCCGAAGCACTTTCCTTGAGGAAAAACGTCAAAACAGACGTCAACGACTGAACGCGGTGTTTCTTGTAAAAAATATTGAGGTCATTCAAGAACTCTTCGGGCTTCAATTTTGTCTTGCCCTGGATGTTGTAATGTGTAAATAACAAAGATTCGAAAAGAAGTACGGTCAGCTGCTCGTCATGTGTCCATTTGGAAATATCCCAATCCTTTCCAAACAATAATTTGGAAGGATAACCAAAAATAATTCCGGTTTGGGAAAGGGTATAATGGTTGAATTCAGCCCGGGTCAGATCGTCCGGTTTTTGCAGGTCAATAGACAGTTCACCTGACTCTATCAGCTGCAAGTATTTGGCAATCCATCCTTTTGAACCGGGAGCGATCATGGAAGCAAAGTTAAGCATATTTGAATAGCGGCTACGAAAAGAATGAATAAAGTGAAATAGCAATTCCCCCCCCGAAAGACTTCTTACTAATTAAAGGAGGGGCTTTATAAAACATGAAGGGCCGCGATTAATCGCAGCCCTTCATGTTTATCAATATAAATCAAATTACAATTTTCTTGCAACTTCCACTTCTTCGTATGCTTCAACCAAGTCACCGATTTTGATGTCGTTGAATTTATCAATGTTCAAACCACATTCGTAGTTGTTTTTCACCTCTTTCACATCGTCCTTGAAACGTTTCAATGATCCAAGAAGTCCTGTGTGAATTACAATTCCATCGCGGATAACACGGATTTTAGATGTACGTTTGATCAAACCATCCGTTACATAACATCCTGCAATTGTACCCACTTTCGTGATTTCGAAGGTTTCGCGGATTTCCGCAGTACCCAATACTTTCTCTTCGATATCCGGAGATAACATTCCTTCCATCGCAGCTTTCAACTCGTCGATCGCTTTGTAGATTACAGAGTAAAGTCGGATATCAATTTGTTCCTGTTCTGCCAATTTACGTGCAGCTACCGACGGTCTTACCTGGAATCCGATTACGATCGCATCAGATGCAGAAGCTAAATTCACATCGGCCTCAGTAATTGCTCCAACTCCTTTGTGTACGATATTTACCTGGATTTCTTCCGTAGAAAGTCTCAATAATGAATCGGATAATGCTTCGATAGATCCATCCACATCACCTTTTACGATCAAGTTCAATTCCTTGAAATCACCGATTGCCAAACGACGACCGATCTCATCCAACGTAATGTGTTTGTTTGTACGAAGACCTTGCTCACGATACAACTGCTCACGTTTCGTAGCAATTGATTTCGCTTCACGCTCGTCATCCATGATATGGAAAGTATCTCCTGCAGATGGTGCACCATTGATCCCTAAAACAGAAACCGGTTGTGACGGACCTGCTTCTTTCAAAGCAACACCATGCTCATCGTGCATTGCACGAACACGACCGTAGTTACGACCTACCAATACCACATCACCAATTTTCATTGTCCCTGCGTGTACCAGCATGTTTGTAACGTATCCTTTTCCTTTATCCAAAGAAGATTCGATTACGGTACCAACTGCATTTTTATTCGGATTTGCACGTAGATGCAAGATTTCTGCCTCCAACAATACTTTGTCCAACAATGCATCTATATTCAAATTCTGTTTTGCAGAAATTTCCTGACACTGGTATTTTCCACCCCACTCTTCCACTAAGATATTCATAGCGGAAAGTTGTTCGCGGATCTTATCCGGGTTTGCACCTGGTTTATCAATTTTATTGATTGCAAATACCATTGGTACGTTTGCTGCCTGAGCGTGAGAGATTGCTTCTTTTGTTTGAGGCATCACGTCATCGTCCGCTGCCACAATGATAATTGCAACGTCAGTTACCTGAGCACCACGAGCACGCATCGCTGTAAAGGCTTCGTGACCTGGTGTATCTAAGAAAGTCATCTTGCGGTCGTCTTTCAAAGTAACCGAGTATGCACCGATATGCTGCGTAATTCCTCCGGCTTCACCAGCGGTTACGTTTGCATTACGGATTTTATCTAATAAGGATGTTTTACCATGATCGACGTGTCCCATCACCGTAATGATTGGCGGACGATCAATTAAATCTTCCTCTTTATCTTCCACTTCCTGGATTGCTTCCTGAACATCGGCAGAAACAAATTCTGTTTCAAACCCGAATTCTTCAGCCACAATTTGAATGGTTTCAGCATCCAAACGTTGGTTGATAGAAACAAAGATTCCCAATGACATACAAGCCGAAATAACCTGAGTTGGAGAAATGCTCATCATCGATGCCAATTCAGACACGGTAACGAACTCCGTCAACTTCAAGATTTTTTCTTGTAATTCAGCTTCCAATTGTTCTATTTCACGACGTTGCGCTCGGTCATCTCGTTTTGCACGACGATTTTTGGAACCCTTTGATTTACCTCCCTGAGAAGATAAACGAGCCAATGTATCTTTAACCTCTTTTTGGATGTCTTGTTCAGAAACAGCCGGTTTATCAACCGGACCACCTTTTCTGAAGTTGCTTCCACCTCCACGGTTGAAGCCACCTCCACCAGGGCGATTTCCGCCTGGTCCAGTGTGTTGACCCGGAGGGCGATTTCCACCAGGTCCTCCTTGTCCTCCAGGACCACCTTGTGGGCTTGTACCAGGAGTTTTAGGAACTTCTTTCTTAATGCGTTTGCGTTTCTTGCGGTCATCACCCGGACGAGAAGAACCAACTGATTTTGGTCTCTCAACAGGCAATTCAATTTTACCAAGTACTGTAGGTCCTGATAATTTGGTGCGGTCTACGCGAATTGTTTCTATTTCTTTCGGAGCATCAGGAGCCGGAGTTGGCGTTGGTGTTTCCTTTGCTTTTACTTCCTCTTTTTCAGGCGCAACCGGAGATTTCGGATATTCGCTCTTGTCGATTGGTCCGTCTTCTTTTTTACGCTTGTCCGGTCTTGTCTTCGTATTCAACTTATCCAAGTCGATTCTACCAATCACTTGAATTCCACCATCCGCTGGTTGAGCAGCCGGTTCTTCTTCAATTTTTGGTTTCGGTTCTTCTGCCGGTTTCTCAACAACAGGTTGAGGAGCTTCTACTTTCTCCTCCGCTTTTGGAGCTTCAACAGGTGGAGCAACAACGGGTGCAGGTGCAGCTTTCACTGGTTCTGCTGTGTTGTTATCATTACGATAATCATCCGAATCGTCCTCATCATCCTGAGCTTTCGGTTCGTCTTTGATATCTCGTAAGGTAATTGTCTCACGCTTCTCTCTCTTAACCGCCGTCATTTTGGATTGCTCCTTTAAATTTTGGTCTGCGGCAAATTGAGTACGCAACATGTCATACTGCTCCGGATCCAACTTCGTATTTGGATTGGAGTCAATAGCTTGTCCCTTCGACGCCAAAAACTCGACTATCGTAGTGACTCCTACATTCAACTCTCCTGCTGCTTTCCCTAAACGCTGTGTTTTACCAGACATATATTATTTGCTTCTTTTTAATTAATGCTCACCCGATTGCTATCCGAATGAACAGTTTTGCTTTGTAAAGATAGTTAGTGTTAATCAGATTTAGGTGAAAAACGGTCAGGTATTTTTTACCTGACCGAAATCTCAACCCGTTTTATTATCGTCAACTGATACTTCTATCAGTAAAATTTTGTCTTTTTTCAACCGCTCTAACGCTTGTTGTGTTTTCAATCCGTCGCGGCGGATCGCTTTTTCCTATTCAAATTCCGAACGAAGGATACGCAATACCTCCTGGATTGTTTCTTCTTCCAGGTCTGTACGCTGAACCAAATCGGCAACTGTCAATTCCAATACAGATTTCGCTGTATCACAACCCACTGCTTTCAATTCATCCAAAATCCAGCTATCGATTTCGTCTGCGAATTCTTCTAAGTCAACATCTTCATTGTCAGATTCCCCATCTCTGAAGACGTCGATTTCAAATCCTGTTAATTTACCAGCCAGACGAATATTGTATCCGCCTTTTCCGATCGCCAAAGAAACTTGATCCGGTTTCAAGAATACGCTTGCACGTTTTTCTTCCTCATCAATTTCGATATTGGTAATTTTTGCCGGAGACAATGCACGTTGAATAAACAATTTCGGGTTACTCGTGAAATTGATCACATCGATATTCTCATTGCGCAACTCACGAACAATCCCGTGAATACGAGAACCTTTCATACCAACACAAGCTCCAACCGGATCAATACGATCATCGTATGATTCAACTGCTACTTTTGCTCTTTCTCCCGGTTCACGAACAATTCGTTTAATGGTAATCAATCCGTCAAAAACCTCAGGAACTTCCAACTCGAACAAACGCTCCAGGAATTCCGGTGCGATGCGGGAAAGGATAATTACCGGAGAACTGTTACGCATATCCACTTTCGATACAACCGCACGGATAGATTCACCTTTCTTGAAGTAATCAGAAGGAATTTGCTCTGATTTCGGAAGAATCAACTCATTGTTCTCGTCATCCAATACCATGATCTCTTTCTTCCAAACCTGGTAAACTTCACCTGTGATGATCTCACCGATACGCTCTTTGTATTTCTTGTACAAATGGTCTTTCTCCAATTCCAAGATACGGGAGATCAGGTTCTGACGAAGAGACAAAATGTTTCTACGACCGAAGTCATTGAAACGGAACTCCTCAGACACTTCCTCACCGATTTCGAAATCCGGTTCGATTTTAATTGCATCCGAATAAGCGATCTCAGTATTCTGATCCTCTACTTCACCGTCTGCAACAATTTCCTTGTTCACGAAAATCTGAACGTCTCCTTTATCAATGTTCACGATCACGTCAATATGCTCATCCGTGTTGAATTTCTTCTTCAACATCGCACGAAACACGTCTTCCAAAACGTGCTGCATCGTTTGTTTGTCGATACTCTTGAGTTCTTTAAACTCCGAAAACGATTCTACTAACTCCAAGCTGTTCATAGCTTCTTATTTAAATGAAATAACAATTTTTGCTTCGTTTATATCTGAAAATGCGATCTTGTTTTCGATCACCACCAGTTCCTTTTTCTTTTTACCTTCAATCGCCTGCTTCTCTTCACGTTGCAATACGAATCCGGCTTCATCAACAGAGATCAACGTTCCCGTTACCTTCTCTTTTGTTTTCAGCTTGACATCCAGATCACGGCCAATATTCTTCACATATTGGGCATGAACGCGTAAAGGCTTGTCCAGTCCGGCGGAAGAAACACTCAACTCAAAATCATCATCTTCGCGATCCAGGTTGTGTTCAATGTTCCTCGAAACCGACATGCAGTCTTCAATGGAAACATTTCCCTCCGTTTTATCCAACTCCAAGCGAATTACATTAGTTGAACTAATCGTCAATTCCACAATAAACAAACGTTCATCGCGGTCCTTGATTCGTTCTTCTGCCAGTTCTTTTACCTTTTGTTTTGAAATCATATGAGATAAAAAGAGGGGACTTGCGTCCCCTCATTTGTGTATTTAACCTTAAATGTGAGGCAAATATACGCATTTTTTATTGATTTCCAATAGTTAGCATTGAATTTCTCTTTCCACTGTTTGTGTTTTTAAATTAATTAACTTTCCGAAGGCATGGAAACACAAATCAAAATACACACCGAAAAGCTGTCTGCAGAAATCAATTTGCTTGGCGCTGAACTCCTATTTCTTGGGAACGAAAACAGTGGAAACATCCTTTGGTCCAAACAGACCGATCACTGGAACCGAGTGGCGCCAAACTTGTTTCCCATTGTGGGAAAATTGGTGGATGATTCGTTTGTGGTGAACGATAAAACTTACACCTTGACCCAACATGGATTTGCGCGGGACAAGGAATTCGAAGTGGTGGAGCAAACCGAGAGCAGTGTTCGTTTACGGCTGGTATCAACTCCTGAATCGATGCATGTCTATCCATATTTTTTTGTATTCGATGTGTGTTTTTCGCTTTCCGAATCCGGGATCAGTATTTCGTACGAGACTGAGAATACAGGCGAAGAAACGCTGTTCTATTCTGTTGGCGGACATCCCGCGTTTCAATTGGACGAACCCCTTGAAAATTACTTCCTGGAATTTGATGAGGCAATCCAGCTCGAACGGGAAGATCTGGCAGGGGGTTATTTTACGGGAGAAACACATTATTACGGCGTTTCAACTCACCTGAACCTGAGTGATGAGTTGTTTGAATCGGATGCATTCGTACTGAAAAACCCTCATTTCAAGTCTGTTTGTCTGAAACACATCGACGGAAAAACACTCGTGCAAATGAACTGTGATTCTTGGACTGCGGTTGGATTCTGGACGAAAAAAGATGCGCCTTTTTTCTGCATCGAACCTTGGTGGGGTTGGGCAGATGATGTGAATTCGACCGGAAAACTGGAAGAGAAAGCGGGAATACGGAGTTTGCATCCGGGGGAAAGCGAGCAGTTGGGGTACGAATTAATTTTGTGACTTCGACTCCGCTCAGCCACCGATCAAAAGCTACACAACGATTAGAATATGAATCGAAAAGGTCATTGAGCGTAGTCGAAATGCACTTTTCAATTATTCTCGGCTCAGTCTGATAATCTCAATCCGTCTATCAGTCACTTCTTCGACCTCCAGACTCCATTTTCCGATCACCACTTCTTCGCCACCCAGCGGAATGGCTTCCAGATGATCAATCACTAAACCACCCAAAGTTTCATACGAATCGGATTCAGGTAATTTTAGTCCATAGGTCCTATTCAGGTATGAAATCTCAGCTCTTCCTGAAAACCGGTAAGTCGTATCGTCGATTTGTTCCTCCAACCAGGTTTCATCGTCGTGCTCGTCTTCAATTTCCCCGAAGATCTGTTCAATGACATCCTCGATCGTCACCACACCGGAAGTTCCACCATATTCGTCCACCACCACAGCAATGGATTGGTTTTTCTTGGTGAAAACTTCTAATAATTCTTTCCCCGGCATGGCCTCAGGAACAAAGGAAATGGGCCTTAAGATCTGGGGGATCGTAGCGGGTTTTTTGAACAATTCATACGAATGTGCATACCCAATGATATTGTCAACCGAATCTCTGTACAACAGTAACTTTGACAATCGGGTTTCAACAAATTTCGCCAACAGATTCTCGATAGTTTCCTCCACATCAATGGCCTGGATCTCCATTCTAGGAACCATGCAATCACGTGCCCTTATTTTGGAAAAATCCAATGCGTTCTGAAGGATCTGTATCTCATTTCCCAAATCCGCTTCGTCTTCCATCCGTTCATTCACATCCTGGACAAAGTGCTGCAAATCTGTCTTTGAAAACACCTTTTCCGATTGTTCAATGCGGATCCCAAAAAGGCGTAACAAGCCATTACTCATCCAGACAATGAGTTTGGTAGGGATATACAAAACCCAATAAATCAGCCACATCGGAGTTGCTCCCAAACGGAAAATCCCATTCGGATTGATCTGGAAAAGCACTTTCGGGAAAAATTCTGCAAATGTCAGAACGATCAAGGTAGAGATACCGGTTTGCAACAAGATAACCAGGTATTCCTTTTCGATTCCCCAGGAGTCGATCAATGGATCGAGGGTTTCGGCCATGTACATTCCGAAGATGACAATGCCCACGTTATTGGCTATCAGAAGTGTTGCTAAAAAATGTCCGTCGTTCCCGTAAAAGACATTCAGGACTTTACTGTACCAGGAGTTTTTTCCGCGGTCCAATTCCACTTTTAAACGGTTGGAAGAAACAAAGGCAATCTCCATTCCTGAAGAGTATGCAGAAAATAGTAGTGATGCGAGAATAATAATGACGGAAGGATCCATTCAACTACTTAAAGTAGAAAATTAATGAAAATTTACTTAGTCACATCGAATCCGATATCTTTTCTAAAATATGCCTTATCGAAAGAAATCTTCTCAATGCTGGCATAAGAACGTTCCAATGCAGCTTCCAGGTTTCGTCCATAAGAAGTTACTGCTAAAACACGTCCTCCGTCAGATAAAACTACCGGTCCGTCGCTTGAAGTTCCGGCATGGAAAACCAAACTATCCGTTACACTGTTAATTCCGTTAATGACTTTTCCTTTTTCATACCCATCCGGATATCCTCCGGAAACCATCATGACGGTACAAGCACTTCTTTCTTCAAATTGAATATCGCATTCGGAAAGTGTGTTTGTAGCTACGCCTTCCAATAGATCAATCAAATCTGATCTTAAACGAGGCATGACCACTTCTGTTTCAGGATCTCCCATTCGGCAATTGTATTCAATCACATACGGTTCACCTTTCACGTTGATAATTCCAAAGAAAATAAATCCTTTGTAGACAATTCCATCCGCTTTCAAGCCTTTTACGGTTGGGATGATGATCTGATTCTCGATTTTATCCATGAACGTTTTGTCACAGAAAGGAACCGGTGAAACAGCTCCCATTCCTCCGGTATTCAAGCCGGTATCACCTTCGCCAATGCGTTTGTAATCCTTTGCTTCCGGAAGTATTTTATACGAATCCCCGTCTGTCAAAACAAAAACGGAACATTCGATTCCTTTTAAAAATTGTTCGATCACCACTCTTGAAGATGCATCCCCGAATTTTGCGTCGGCAAGCATGCTTTTCAATTCGGCTTTTGCTTCATCCAATGTCTCAGGGATTAAAACTCCTTTTCCTGCAGCCAATCCATCCGCTTTCAATACGTAAGGAGCTTTCATTCCGTCCAGGAATTTATATCCTTGCTCCAAAGTATCCTTTGTGAATGTAGCATATTTGGCAGTAGGAATATTGTGGCGCATCATGAATGCTTTAGCAAAATCCTTACTTCCTTCCAATTGTGCAGCCTCCTTGTTCGGTCCAATAACCGGAACACTTTTCAATTGAGGGTCTGCCAGGAAGAAATCGTGTATTCCTTTCACCAATGGGTCTTCAGGCCCAACGATTACCATGTTAATATTTTCGGCAAGAACAAAGGCCTTGATTGCCGGGAAGTCTATTGCAGACATATCCACATTTGTTCCATGAAGTCGAGTTCCAGCATTTCCTGGAGCGATAAACAACTGCTCTAAATGGGAGCTTTGTGCAATTTTCCAAGCGATTGCATGCTCTCTTCCACCTGAACCCAACAATAATATGCGCATATTAACAGAATTTCAATATTGATTCAAAGAAACGTCTTCCATCTTCATTTGCCAAAGCTGCATCCGCAGCTCTTTCGGGATGTGGCATCATTCCAAACACGTTTCTTCCCGGGTTGCAAATTCCGGCGATGTGGTGCAATGACCCGTTCGGATTACTTGCATCGGAAACCTGTGCTTCTTCATTCACATAATGAAACAATACCTGGTCATTATCCAGGATAGATTTCATCGTGTCATCTGCTGCATAGAATCTTCCTTCTCCATGCGCAATCGGGATCTTATATGCTTTTGCCGCATCCAATCCTTTTGTAATTGCACTGTTGGAAGTTGCCGGTTTCAAATACACGTTCTTGCAAATAAACTTTTGATTGTTGTTGTGCAATAAAGCTCCCTGCAATAATCCGCTTTCTGTCAGGATCTGGAACCCATTACAAATCCCCATTACATAACCACCTTTGTCTGCATGGTTCATAATTTCACCCATAATCGGAGAAAGTTTTGCGATTGCTCCCGAACGCAGGTAATCTCCATAAGAGAATCCACCCGGAAGAACTACAAAATCCACCCCTTTCAAGCTGGTATCCTTATGCCATAAACGTTCTACTTGTTGGCCCATGATTGTTTCAAGGACATATACCATGTCTTCATCACAATTGGAACCTGGAAAGGTAACAACACCAAATTTCATTGATCTATTTTTGCGACGGAAGCCCGTCAATTCATGAATGGCAACAAAGTTAGTCAATCTAGTTAGACAACCATGTATGAAATGAGGAAAAATTTAGCAACAGCTATAATTAGAGCCAGGTAAAAAAAGATACTCGCCACCTTTTGCCAAATCCGATGAATAAAGGCGAAAGTGAAGAAGAAGCTCAGGGGAATAAAGAGCATACTGACCCATTCGGACTGTTGATAAATAATGATTTCTGCAACTCCCAAAAGCAGGGTCCCAACCAAAATCCATACCAGGGCACGATTCAATTTTTTAAAGCGGATATTACTTACACGTACGCGGATCTGGATTCCGATAATACTCAGCAAGAACAGAATGACAATGGTTGCTGTCGTTCCATAGAAAAACACGTCTTCATATTTGATCAAGGAGGAATGCCGCAAAATCCGGGTGGAAATAGTATGGCCCGAAATCCACCAATAGGTCAGACCATTTCCTATGGGAATCAAAAATCCGATGATCATCAGGAACCATTGCCTGAAACTGAAGGGATGCAAAGCCCAGGCTGAAAACCAGAATGGGATGATCAATGCCGCACTTGGCGGAAGGAACGAAGCCGATAACCCAATGAAAAAGGCGCTGTTGAATGCAGAGGTGAAATTCGTCTCATTGCTTTTCAGTTGGAACAATAAGCGCAGCGATTGAAGCAGGAATAAATGACAGATCAATACCGCATCCACCTGGTAAAAGGAATGGGAAAAACTCATCAAGACAACGTAGAACAAGGAAGGTCCGTAATTATTCTTGTCTAAGAATTCGTGTTTGTTGAACAGGAAGTTCAACTGGATTGCATTAGCCATCACAATTGCAGAAGCGAAGATGGATGTCCACCAGGAACTGAGAAAAGTTGTTTTTCCCCAAAGGCCCAGGTCAACGCGTTCAATCAGGGCATGGAAATGAAACTGCGCATTCAGGAACTGAAATCCAACAATAATCGGGACCAATAGTAACAAGACTAATGGGCGATTACTCAAAAAAGGGCGCAATATCATGTGGCGAATTTAATTCTAAAATTTAGAATCAAAAAATAAACGGCCATTCACCCATTCGGGATCCAGAACGGCGTGGTGCTTTTTGTAAAATTCAATGGCCGGTTCATTCCAATCCAGGACTTGCCAATCCATTCGTTTTGCATCTCGTTTTTTTGCAATTTCAACAACACAGGTAAACAATTCGGAACCAATTCCACCTCTGCGGAAATCCGGTTTGATATAGAAATCCTCCAGGTACAAGCATCTTCCCTTCCAGGTGGAATACGATTGATAATACAATGCGAATCCGACAACTTCCAATGCATCATTTTCCACGACTAAAGCTTCACATACGCGGTCAATAAATAAATCAACCCGCAGTTTTTCAATCGTGTTCGTGACTTCATTCGGAGCTTTTTCATAAAGGGCCAATTCAGAAATCAACCCATGGATCGCTTCTTCGTCACCTATTTTCGCCTCGCGGATGTGCATTTTACAAACCTCCCAGGTTAAAGCGGAATCGAAGTCCGGTACTCATGTTACCTGTTGGATAAGATGTCGCAATCTTAGGATTCGTGATTACCTGGTCGTAATAGAACTGAACCATCAGGTTCGCTCCGATGTTGTAATCAATCGATGACTTAATTGAAATCACTCTTTGTCCTGCGGTTGCTTGCTCGGTAGATTCTACAATCTTACGGATCACAGTCAGGTTATCGCGGAATGTAAAGTCAAAGCGGATGTTTAATGGATTCTCCGGTTTGTTCTTACCGATTCTGAATGGCAATCTGACCTTAGGGAATTTATACCCTGCTCCGACAACAATCTCATTCCCTAACACTTCGGTAACCTGGTTATTGTTCAATGAAAGAGTGGACGAACGGTCTTTCTTGATCTCGAACTTCGTAATCAATCCTTGTTTCTTGATGTTCCATGT
>Ga0247691_1000196_pt1 | contig 13843 bp, 9 predicted proteins | sample CNK32_metaG_FD_182721 | JGI IMG/M metagenome (GOLD analysis project Ga0247691, IMG submission 182721) | Soil microbial communities from Purdue University Martell Research Forest, Indiana, United States - CNK32 | ecosystem: Environmental > Terrestrial > Soil > Temperate forest > Bulk soil | place...
ATTCAACATTGAACGGTACCCTTTGGTACACTTTCATTGCTCCTCCATCCGGTTCTGTACGTGTGAATTCATCGGCGATCGGTTACAATGGTCAAGCAGCGGTTTATTCTGCTGTTAACTGTGCTGATTTCAACACATTTACGCTAAGAGCAGCTAATGACAACGCAATTGGCGGAACAAGCTTAGCTCCAAACTTCACAGTTTGTGGTTTGACTCCAGGTTCAACTTACTACATCATGTATGACAAATTCGATGGTACTTCAGGAAATTTCAGCTTGAAAGTTACTGAGATTGTTTTGGAAGGTGGAAATGCTCAACCGCTAACAAACCTTTGTTATGGGGATACAGTTAACTTGTTCTCGACAATTACAGGAAACAACACTGGCGGAACATGGTCATCTGCGATTCCATCTGTAAACGCTAGTATCACTGGTGCGACATTTGAATCAAATGGTTTGGCATACAGTACTTTTGATTTCGAATACCGTGTGGTTGATGGATGTGCTTATGACTCTATCGTATCTCAAGTGAAAGTTTTCGCTCCTTCAAATGCAGGTATGGATGGTGTTATCACTGCTTGTAAAAACGAACCGATCGATTTGTTGGCTGGTTTGAATGGAAATGCAGATTTGAATGGTGACTGGTATGATCCATCCAATGTGTTATTGCCAAATTCGCAAGTGATGACTGGAATTTTCCCTGGTCAGTTCAACTATGATTACATCTCAGGAAACGGCGTTTGTCCGGATGATACTGCGAATGTAGTTGTAACTGTACTTGGAAGCTGTAACTGGTTATCGGTAGATGAAAATGCATTGGAAGAAGTATCACTTTATCCAAACCCATCTACAGGTGTGATCTTCATTGAATCAGGATTTACAGGTAATTTCAACCTGGTAATTACAGATATCAATGGGCGTACAGTGCAAACCGGTCAGAACACGATTTCTACAGGAACAAACACTGTAAACTTGAAAAATGTTGAAAGAGGTACTTACTTCTTCAAACTTTCTACTGAGAATGCAAATAAAGTATTCCGTGTAGTTATTCAATAAGTTTAAATTATCATATGAAAAGCCCCGAAGCGATGGAAACATCTGCTTCGGGGCTTTTTTATGGAACTACCTCTTGCAAATAGGCCATTCATTTGGTACTTTTGGTAAAAACGCACGGGATATGTTAATGCCATTTAATTTACATCAGTGGATAGACGAAAACAGGGAGTTATTGAAACCACCTGTTGGAAACAAAAACCTTTATAAGGAGGCTGGTGATTTCATCGTAATGATCGTTGGAGGACCCAATGCAAGAAAGGATTACCACTTTAATGAGAGTGAGGAACTTTTTTATCAGATCGAGGGCGATATCACTGTTGGTATCCAGCATGAGGGAAAGGCAAAGGATATTGTTATCAAAGAAGGTGAAATGTTCCTGCTTCCGGCACGTATTCCGCATAATCCCCGTCGTGGGGAAAACACGGTAGGTTTGGTGATTGAACGTGTACGTAAAAACACAGATATGCAGGATGGCCTGTTCTGGTTTTGTGAAAAGTGCAACCATGAACTGAAGCATTATCGTTTCAAACTCGACAATATCGAAAAGGATTTCCTGCCCCGTTTCAAAGAATTCTATAATTCGGAAGAAATGAGAACATGCTCAGTTTGTGGCCATCAGATGGAAGTAGATCCAAAATTCATTTAATTTGGGTTAATTGTTACTTTTACCAAAAAACGAGTTTACTTAGAAAAACAACCATATGCATATTTTTGTCGGAATCATTTTTCCCATCCTGATTTCCATCATTTCCGGAGGAGGAGTATTATTAATGGCTTATTTATTCCTAAAGAAAACAGGGGATCGTGAGATCAGGGCTGCGCAAATCGAATTGAAAAAAGAACGCCAAAAGCATTTTCTTCCAATGAGAGTTGAAGCTTATCAACGAGCTGCACTTTTAATGGAGCGTATTCATCCGGGCAGTTTGGTCATGCGACTTCACAATCCGGGTCTTCCTGCCAGAAAACTTCAAACAGATTTGTTACAGGCTATCCGTGAAGAATATGATCACAATGTATCCCAACAAATGTTTGTTTCTCCACAATCCTGGGATATGGTAAGAAATTCCAAAGAGGAAACAATCAAGATTATCAATTTAGCTGGAAATCAGATGGACGCAACAGCGCTTTCTACTGATTTAGCAGCAAAGATCTTTGAAATCGTAGCTGAAGTAGGAAAATTACCTACGGAGATTACGGTCGAATATCTGAGAAAGGAATTACAGGAGTTATTCTGATAAAAACAGAGTTCAAATCAAGGTTCAAAGGGTTCAAAGGGTTCAAAGGGTTCAAAGGGTTCAAAGGGTTCAAAGGGTTCAAAGGTGTTTAAGCAAATCTATATTGAACTATTGAACTATTGAACTATTGAACTATTGAACTATTGAACTATTGAACTATTGAACTATTGAACCAATTGTTATTATTTCAAAACAATCCGGACTTCGTCACCAACTTCAATAATATCACCGGAAACCAATTTCGCACGTTTCCTGGTCTCCAATTCTCCGTTACGGAATACTTCTTCATCTTCAACAATCATTTTCGCGTGACCGCCTGTTTGAGCTATTCCTGTCGCTTTTAACAATCCCAATAACTCAATGAATTCTCCATTGATTGTAAATTCAATCTTTTCCATACTGCAAATGTAGGCCTTTTAAATTTCTGCGTTCCTTTTTTTGATCGATAACGCCGATTGTTTTATTGATTTACATTTCGATAGAGCCTATAAATTTCTTCGGCAGCTTCAAAAGCGGAAATAGTTCCATTCTCCACTTCCAATTCTTTCCCTTCGATATAGGCTCTTGTTTTTTCCTGGAACCACAAACCTTGGATCAATAGATCTTTCAAGGTTTCATGCATCCAATTCAAATCCTGGTGCTTCCTTTTAGACTCGAAAGTCCCATTCAGTTTTGTGTGTCTTTCAAAGCGCTCGATCATTTCCCAAACAGTATCAATATCCGTGTTTTCCAATGAGCTGCAGGTTTTAACCTCCGGAATCCAACCGTTTGAAGTAGGTGGAAATAAATGGATCGCATTTTTCAATTCACGGGAAGCCAATTTTGCTTTGTTCACATTATCACCATCCGCCTTGGTAACGGCCAATCCATCCGCCATTTCCATGATCCCTCTTTTGATTCCCTGCAATTCGTCTCCGGCACCGGCCAAAAGAAGTAACATGAAAAAATCAACCATCGAATGGACCATGGTTTCCGATTGTCCGACACCAACAGTTTCAATCAACAATACATCAAAACCGGCTGCTTCACAAAGAATGATCGTTTCACGGGTTTTGCGCGCTACTCCTCCCAAAGTACTTCCAGCGGCAGAAGGTCGGATAAACACCTGCTCGTTTTGGGACAGGGTTTCCATCCGGGTCTTATCCCCTAAAATACTTCCGCCCGTTCGTTCGCTGGTTGGGTCAATTGCCAAAACGGCTACTTTTTTGCGGTTTTTTAAGATGGTTTGTCCGAATTTCTCTATAAACGAACTTTTTCCTACTCCCGGAACACCTGTTATTCCAATGCGCAGGGAATTTCCGGAAAAAGGAAGACATTGCCGGATCAGGTCCCTTGCAGTTTTCTGATCTTCTTCAAGCGTACTTTCAAGCAGGGTGATTGCTCCACTCAAAGCTGTCCGATCTCCCGAACGGATCGCATCAAACAACTTATCCGCTGTCCGATTCTCCCGCATTTTCTTCCGGGAAGAAAACCATTCTTCAAGGCGTTTCTCGTTCATTTTCTACTTTACTCCAAATGGGAACACTAAAATATCTTTTATACTGTTGAAAATCCAGGTTTTGCCGTCCTGCGCAACCAAAATAATCCGGATAGGCTCATCCTGGCGTGATTCCGATTCTGCAATAACCTGCCTGCATGAACCGCATGGTGAAACACATTCGTCTACTGCAACAAGATCTCCCTGGGCCAGTACCACAATTGTTTTAACTGCAGTATCCGGGTAGTTTGCACCCGCATAAAACAAGGCAACGCGCTCCGCACATAAACCACTTGGATAAGCAATATTCTCCTGGTTATTCCCTTTCACAATGGTCCCGTCAGCCAGCAAAACTGCCGCACCAACTTTGAAGTTGCTATACGGAGCATAGGCATCTTTCGAAGCTTCGTAAGCCTTTTCAATTAAAATATATTCAGAGTCAGGAAGTTCCTTCCAATGATCCAACCACTCGTAATCAATCTTCAATTGCTTTTTCATCCTATTCTATAGTCTAACAAATATAGTTAATCCTTAATTATGCCGTAAGCATAATTAAGTCCGATGGATCGACGATTCGCACAAAAGCGAATATCGAGATTAACCCTGACATCAGTCGTTGGACTGATCGTCAATTAACTTTCAGAGCTTTGCTGAAAGTTAATTCGGGTTAATACTTACACCGGTAATTTTGTGTCGACCCGAATTTGTCTATCTTTGTCCCCTCAATTCTGCAAAAAAATGCAACAGTTTAAAAAAGTCGCTTTTTATACCTTAGGATGTAAACTGAATTTCTCAGAAACATCTACTATTTCCCGACTTTTTGAAAATGCTGGTTTTGCGAAGGTTGATTTTGAAGAAACTCCGGATATCCTGGTGATCAATACGTGTTCCGTTACCGAGAACGCAGATAAAAAATGTAAGCAATTAGTGAGACGCGCAAAAAAGATAAACCCCGAAGTTTATGTTGCGATCATTGGTTGTTATGCTCAATTGAAACCAACTGAAATTGCTCAAATCCCGGGAGTATCCCTTGTTTTGGGTGCCAATGAAAAGTTCAACATTGTCGAGCATCTGGAAGCACTGGATAATCTGAACGGGAATCCGGAAGAAGTAACAGAAGCCGTAGTTAAATTTGAACATATCAAACAAACAACGAGTTTTATTCCTTCTCATTCCATGGGAGATCGCACCCGTTCATTCCTGAAAGTACAAGATGGTTGTGATTACTTCTGTACTTTTTGCACGATCCCTTTGGCCCGTGGCAAAAGCAGGAATGCAAGTATTGCGGAAACTGTTCTGGAAGCTCAAAAAATTGCAGATTCCAAAATCAGGGAAGTGGTACTTACCGGTGTGAATATCGGGGATTTTGGCCAGGGAGAAGGTGAAAATTTCTTCGAGTTGGTAAAAGCATTGGATCAGATCAATGGCATCGATCGTTACCGAATTTCTTCTATTGAACCCAATTTGTTAAGCGACGAAATCATTCAATTTACCCTGGAAGATTCGAAACGTTTTGTTCCACATTTCCATATTCCGCTTCAATCAGGCAGCAATCGCCTGTTGAAAGCAATGCGCAGAAAATATTTGCGGGAATTATATGTGGAACGCGTTCAACATATCAAAAAACTACGTCCTGACTGTGCAATCGGTGTGGATGTGATCGTAGGATTTCCCGGAGAAACAGACGAAGAGTTTTTGGAAACAGTGGATTTCCTCAAAGACCTGGATGTTTCCTATTTACATGTTTTCACCTATTCCGAACGCGCAAACACAACGGCTGTCAAATTGGGCGAAGCTGTTCCGAATCAGATCAGGGCGCAACGGAGCAAGCAATTGCATATCCTTTCCGACAAGAAAAAACGTGCTTTTTACGAATCACAAGTGGGTTCCAAAAGAACAGTTCTGTTTGAAGCGGAAGAAGATGAAGGGATCATGTACGGATTTACCGAAAACTATGTAAAAGTGAAAACGGCTTTCAATCCGGACCTGGTAAATGAAATGCAAACGGTTCAGCTGACAGAAATTGACCGGGATGGCGTGCTGAAATGTGAATTCATCTAGGATGAACCGCACAACTCAAATAATCTACTACCTCGTTCTTCTTTTTGCATTCAGCTATGTCCTTATTCGCGGATTTACTGTCGGAATAACACATGATGAAGCTTTGACCTACAAAATCATTCACGGAGACCAAATCTTTAAAGGAACTGCAAATCACCATTGGCTGAATACGCAATTGAGTTCCTTGTCTGCTTATTTATTCGGGGCGAAAGAATTTGCACTGCGCCTGCCGAATATGCTGTCTTTTGCTGTTTTCTGGTTCTTCCTTTTCCGTATTTCAAAAACTTTTCTAAAGTCCTCCTTCACTCAAATCACTTTACTCCTATTACTTTGCGGAAATCCCTTCATTCTGGATTTTTTCTCTTTATGTCGCGGATACGGACTTTCCATTGCGTTTGTAACTGCTTCTTTGTTTTATGTTCTTAGGATAGCCGACCTAAAAAGTGATTCGAAACCCATCCACTATTATTTGGCTGCAATTTTCTCTGTTTTGGCTTTAAGTGCGAATCTGAATACACTCAATTATTTCCTTATTGCAGTAGCCTTGATTATCTTGAGTGCATGGATTTTCAAACCGAAAAACCGGGTTGTCTTACTTTCAATTTTAGTGATTCTATTCGGAGTCAGCCTGTACTTTTCATTGGATCGTTTGTTCTTCCTAAAAGATCAGAATGAATTATACTTCGGTACTGGAAATTTGAATTCGAGCATCGATAACCTCATCTATTCTGCTTTTTATGTCAGAGACGGATTTATAGAAGCGATCATTCTCCGGTACTTGCTTTATGGTTTGCTCATTCTGGCGGGCTTTTTAGCAATCCGAAGAAAACAATTGTTCTGTTCGGGTGCGTTTGCTTTAATCATTCTAGCTTCCGTATTGATTGCGCTGGTAGCGGAAAACCTCCTTTTCGATGCGCTTTATCCGATCAACCGTTCATCTTTGTATCTGTATCCAATTATCCTTTTGGCACTCCTGCTAAATGTCGACGGATTGAAGCTCAAATTAGTTCGAATTAGTTTTGTGACTTGTTCGGTGCTATTCCTATTGTGGAGTTTACTCGTTTGCAATCTAAAAAGAACCATGACCTGGTCGGAAGATAGTTGCATCAAGGAAGCGATGCTTTTAATCAAGAATGACATCAAGGATCAATACGTTCATACAGCAGAATGCACTTGGATCTACGAGCCGGTGGTCAATTATTATCGCTTAGAATATGACGTTCCTATTCAGGAAGTTTTTAGAGAGGACATTCGATACGAAGGGGAATACTTATTAATTGAAAATGTACGATTCATTGAGAATAAAGACTATAAAAGTCTGATGCTACATTTGAGGGAATGCAGACTTGCAGTTTACAAACGACAATCTATCTCAACAAACTAACGTGACCTATCATTTGATGTCTTAAGTCTGAAACCATTTCACTGTATTCAATTTTCCAGGTATAAACACCATCTGGCGAAGGTAGACCGGCATAAGTTCCATCCCACATTTGGGAAAGGGCATCTCCGGTATAGATCCGTTCTCCCCATCTGTTGAAAATTTCCAGCTGGAAGTCACGAATGTTCACCCCAAGAGCAAAAAACGTCTCATTTGTCCCATTGTGATTCGGTGTAAAGGTATTCGGAACATAAATGATCGCATCGTAATAAATGTGTACCTGGTCTGTTGCGGAACATCCGTTGACATCATATGCGGTTACCGTATAAGTCATGGGTTTATTCGGTTGTGTAACGGGATTTTGACAGACATTGCAGGATAAATATTCTGCCGGGCTCCAAACGTAGCTGACAGCGGTATTCGAGACAGCGTTTAATTGAACTATTTCACCGAAAATGGCATAAACATCCGGGTTTGTCTGTACAAATGGTGAAGGAAACAGATTCACGTGCACCGATGCACTATCCGAACAACCGTATTGGTCTACTCCAACCACCACATAAGTTGTGGATGTGGCAGGTTTCACCAAAACCAATGAGCCATCTGTTTGCAACCAACCATAAGGACTTGGCGACCACGAATAAGAAACTCCTCCCGATGCATGGACCGGTGCGATTTCTCCGGGACAGATCGTCGTATCATTTCCAGCCAAAATTGTTGCCTGATGGATATTGACAAAGATGCTATCCCTTAAAGTTCCACACGCATTTGAAAAATCACAGTAATAATATTGATCCGTTTGCGTGCTGATTGTTACTAAAGGTCCGTTAACCGGTGCTATATTCGTTTGTGGCGACCAGCTGTAGGAAGTTGCTCCCGAAACATTCACCGTTCCGGAACTTCCAAGACAATAAATCAGGGAATCCGGCATAACCGGTAGTGGTATACTCGTGTCCACATGAATATGAACATCTGCTACCAGTTGACAACCATCGGAAGTTGTTCCCGTTGCGGTATAAGTAATGGACTGCAATGGTGTAGAAACAGGAGTCAAACTGTTTGGATTATCCAAATAAGTTGCCGGGCTCCAGGTAATCTGCGAAACCCCGTTTACAAATAAATCAACTGAATTCCCGACACAGATCGCTGTATCATTTGAAATACTGAGCGCTCCACTCAGGATGTTCACCTGGGCATAGACCGTATCAATACCACAACTATCGGAAATAATGCAATAGATATCAATGTTTTGAGCCGTTGTAACCAATGGGTCTGAGATGTTCGGGTTGTTAAAATACTGAGTCGGTTCCCAATGGTAAACGGATCCGCCAAAAGCTTCCATTTGAACCGGAACATTTGCACAAGTCTGAGCTATCGGGTTTACTATTCCTCCGTTGAAATCCCCGATATTGACAATAAACTGAACCGTATCAGGAGTAAAGCACTGCGTTGTATCACTAACAATCAAAGTAACAGTATATTGTCCCGGTCCGCTGTAAACATGTGATGGATTGACAAGGTTTGAAGTGGTTCCGTCTCCAAAGTGCCATTCAAACTCGTTTCCGTTCGCACTATTATTATTGAATACGACAGGATCCGGCAAACAAACCAATGGGTCCGGTGCAGCAACAACTGCCTCAATAGTACTCAATTCAAATTTGAAAGCCGCAAGATTACAGTTCGGACTTGGATTACTCGGCCCCCATACGCCCGGAGTGGTTGTAAATCCATTATTCACGCTTCCGCAGGCTGCACAAACCGCATGATAAATATTTCCGTTCTTGTCGAAACGACTTGTTCCACCATCCACATGATTACTGGATGAATTGCTTGTACCACCAATAAATGTTGCATAGTTCAACCCGGCAGCTTCCTCTTCCAATACCGCTAACCAAAAGTTACTTCCAGTGGTAGTTGACTGATAAGCATCCAATGTTACCGGCAGGCCTGATGTTGTACTGTGCACCGCGCCAGGCGCATTACTTACGTTCACTTGTCCTCCCCAACCTGCAAGATAAATTTCACTGCAATTCGATACTAAAAAGGCTGTTGGCGAAATTTCAATGTGACCAGAACCCGAACCGATTGGAGTTGTCCATAATAATGTGGAGAGATCCGGCGAAAATTTAGCAACATATTGACCGGAATTTGCAGTACCATATTTTCCGGGCGATATTGGAATAGAACCTTCTGATTGTGCGTAGATATAGACATTGTCACTTAAATCCAATTGTACAAAAAATGCCTGGTCGTATTCATTCGTTCCCGAATAAGTTCCGGATAAAACTGCTCCTGTACTATTTGAAATACGCATTAAATAAGAATCTGCGATGCCTCCATTATAAGTCAGATTATTTCCCGAAGTAAATGGCATATTGGGAGAAGTAGTTCCACCCGCAACAAAAACTTCACCGGTGCTTGACAGTTGAATTCCATTTCCCGAATCATAACCGGAGCCACCAACGAATGTAGACCAGATAAGGGAAGTCAATCCGTTATTCATTTTGATCACAACCGCATCCTGAGCACCATTTAACGTACTTTGAAAAGCATTCGCGACCGGGAAATCCGATGATGAACTGGAACTGGCAACATAGACCTCTCCGGATTTCACTACAATCTCACCTCTGAACGGATCTCCATAATTGAAGTATAAACTTCCCGCATTGATTCCATCCGTTCCGGCACCTCCCAAATAGGTTGAACCGATTAAAGCAGATCCGTTTGCATCAAAATGACACACATACATATCCGCTCCCTGGAAGCCCAATTCATTCGTGATAATTGTGGGGCCACCGTTAAATGACTGATCGATACAACCTGCTATAGTTGGAAAATTGGGGGAGCTGGTCACCCCAAGCACATACAAATGCCCTTGTGGATCTGTGACCAAACTATGCACGGACTCATTTCCCGAACCACCTAAATAGGTGGAATAGATTAAAGCCGTACCTGTCGCGTTGAACTTCGTGATTGCCACATCGAAACCCTGAATGGTTCCGCCACCAAGCGTATACGGATTTCCTCCGTTATAACTCATGTCAAAAGAACCGGTAACGGTAGGATAGGAACCACCTCCAGTGAAGACTATCCCACCGGCATATAAATTCCCTGCCTGATCCGGCGTTGCTGTCATTCCCCAATTGTCCAGGGTTGAACCCGTAAAAGTCGAAAAAACGATATCCGGGTCAATGATCAAGGTGTCTGTTTGAGAAAAACCTTTGGGGAACTGATAACTTACGAGGTTGTCTTTCAACAAAAAGGAAACTGCAACTTTGGTTTTTTTGCCATTTTTGATACTCCAGGCAATGGGAGACCTTTCAATAATTTCACCAAAATCTGTTCGTGTAACCAAATCACCTTCTCTCAGGAAAACCTCCTTACTCCCACTAATTTGAGTGACAATCTTTTGAACATCTGCTCCCGGAGCGACGATGAATGAATATTTCAGGTAATCCGACTTACCTTCTACACGTAGATCGATTCCATCATAAATGTTGCTGTACGAAACCTTGTTCGTACTGTAAACTTTCGATTTCCACTTACCCGGATCTTTTTCCTGATAATAATTTCTGTAAGCCTGGCTTGGATCACCTTTTGTTTTGATTCCCTTCCAGGTTGTATTTAAAAGTTCCGATTTGATAATCTGGCAATGAATTTTCTGATCATTTGCCGCAGTGGATACTTCTCCGTGTTTTTCATGATGATGAGCCATTGCATCATTCAAAAAGTAGGTGAATCCTGTTTGATTGAGAAAAAGGGCTCCTTGCTTCAGATCTACTCTAAAATGAATTTGCGGATCCCATTGTCCTTCATTCGGATGTAACAACACGTTTTCAGTCTGCCCAAAAGCAACTGAATACAAGCATATTACCGCAAGAAAAATACGACAGAACATCAAACGAATTTACGAATACTAATCAAAATAAAAAAACACAAAGAATGTTATTTATTCTGCTGTATTTATAAGACTATGAATTCAATAAAAAGTTGTTTTTTGATGAAATATTTCTCAGCTGAATCGATTTAGAATCCGTAACTTTGCACCAGATTTTTGATGCCCATGAGCGATGCAATTAAACATGAATGCGGAATCGCACTCATCCGATTAAAAAAGCCTTTACAGTATTATGTTGATAAATACGGGACAGCTTTTTATGGTTTAAACAAGCTTCATCTTTTAATGGAAAAGCAACATAACCGTGGACAAGACGGTGCCGGTGTTGCGAACATTAAGTTAAACATGGAACCCGGTGAGCGTTATATTTCGCGCTACCGAAGCATCGATCCGAAGCCAATCCAGGATATTTTCGATCACATCAACAAGCGCTTTTATGAAATCGGAGAAGAAAACCCGCATTTATTAAAAGACGTGAACTACCTGAAGAAACACGCAGGGTTTACCGGTGAATTATTTTTAGGGCATTTACGATACGGGACCTTCGGTAGGAATTCAATCGAGAGTTGTCATCCGTTCCTGAGACAAAACAACTGGATTACAAGAAACCTGGTTGTTGCAGGAAATTTCAACCTGACAAATGTCGACGAATTGTTCGAAGTATTGCTTGAGATCGGTCAGCACCCGAAGGAAAAATCCGATACGGTAACCGTATTGGAAAAGATCGGTCACTTCCTGGATGTCGAAAACGACGAAATGGTGAGCAAATACCAATCTCTTGGTTACAATAGCCACCAGATCTATGATAAAATTGCCGAGAACATCAACATTGAACAAATCCTGAAAAGAGCTTCTGAAGTTTGGGACGGTGGATACGCAATGGCCGGTTTGTTCGGTCATGGAGATGCATTCGTTTTAAGAGATCCAAACGGTATCCGTCCCGCATTCTATTACGAAGACGAAGAAGTCTGTGTCGTTGCATCGGAAAGACCGGTTATTCAGACAGCATTTAATCTGAAATACGACGAGATCAAGGAATTAACTCCCGGACACGCATTAATCATCAAAAAAAATGGTGCTGTTTCGGAAGTTGAAATAAACGCTCCGAAAGCTCCTGCGAAATGTTCATTCGAGCGCATTTATTTCTCTCGTGGAAATGATTTCGACATCTACGAAGAACGCAAGAACCTGGGGCGTTATGTTGTTCCGAATGTATTGAAGACTATTGATTACGATTTGGATAATTCCGTTTTCTCCTTTATCCCAAATACCGCTGAAGGCAGTTTTTATGGAATGATCAAAGGTTTGGAAGATTATCTGAACGAACAAAAATACGAACAGTTGTTAGCGATTGACGGGAAACCGAGTCCTGAACAATTGAAAGAGATCCTGAATCGCCGGGCACGCATTGAAAAAATTGCCATCAAAGATGCGAAAGCACGCACATTTATCACACAGGATGATGCACGGGATGATATGGTTGCCCAGGTTTACGATATCACTTACGGATCAGTGGTCCGTGGGAAAGACAATTTAGTAGTTATCGATGACAGTATTGTAAGAGGAACAACCTTAAAACAATCCATTTTGCGCATTTTGGACCGATTGGAACCGAAACGTATTTTGGTCGTTTCATCTGCACCACAAATCCGCTACCCGGATTGTTATGGGATTGACATGGCAAAAATGGGAGACTTCATTGCTTTTGATGCAGCGATCACCTTATTGAAAGAAAGTGGCAGACAACACATCATTGATGCCTGTTACCGCAAATCAAAAGAGCAGGAGGCTTTACCTAAAGAGCAGATTGTCAACTACGTAAAAGAAATTTACGCACCATTTACTGCCGAAGAAATTTCCGCACAAATTGCGAAAATGCTTACACCGGAGAATATCAAAGCGGAAGTACACATCGTTTACCAAACGGTAGAAGATTTGCACCGAGCTTGTCCCGGAAACACCGGTGACTGGTATTTTACAGGAAACTACCCGACTCCCGGAGGAAATAAAGTCGTGAATAAAGCTTTTATTAATTATATTGAAGGCAAAAACGAACGAGCTTATTAAGAAAAATGCTTAAAAAACCCACAACTGTTTTCGTATACTTGTTGGGTGCTTATGTACTGATCCAATTCCTTTGGTGGGGTTATCACCTTATTGATTTAACCCGGGCATCTCATCATACCGATCAAATGATCACCAAGCGGATTGTTATGATTATCGGTGAAGGATCTGTCTTCCTGGTGTTGTTGCTTTTTGGATTATGGAAAATAAAACGCTCCATTAAAAAGGAAATCCAGATTGCACGTCAACAGAATAATTTCATGTTATCTGTGACGCATGAACTGAAAACTCCACTTGCAGCAACCAAATTGTATCTTCAAACCATTCAGAAACACAAACTGAGTGAAGAAAAACAAAGCGAACTGATTCAAAAAGCTTTGGATGAGTCCAGCAGATTGGAAACCCTGGTAGAACAGATTTTGACGGCCTCCCGACTGGAGCAACAAGCAATGCCCAGACTGACGACCTCTTTCTCATTGAAGGATTTCCTCAATAAACTGATCTCCATCCAGGAAAAAAGATTCAATATTTCCATTCATCTGAATGAATTCGAAGATATCCAGTTAGAAACCGATCCGCTCATTTTTACCAATATCCTGAATAACCTGATAGAGAACGGATTCAAATACGGATATACCGACCGCGGACTCGATCTGACTGTCTCTAGAGCAG
>Ga0247691_1000197_pt1 | contig 13737 bp, 17 predicted proteins | sample CNK32_metaG_FD_182721 | JGI IMG/M metagenome (GOLD analysis project Ga0247691, IMG submission 182721) | Soil microbial communities from Purdue University Martell Research Forest, Indiana, United States - CNK32 | ecosystem: Environmental > Terrestrial > Soil > Temperate forest > Bulk soil...
TCGTCGCCAGGGCCGACGACCTCAACCAGGCCTTCGAGAGCAACGAGGGCAACAACACCCGCGCCTTCGCGATCCGCATCGGGCCCGACCTGCCGACTAGCAGCTCCACCTCGCTCACCTCGTCCCTCAACCCGTCTACGTTCGGAGTTGCGGTCACTTTTACTGCCACAGTGAACTCTACAGGCGGCACGCCCACCGGCACGGTGACTTTCAAGGACGGCGTCAACACGCTCGGTACAGGCACGCTCAGCAGTGGCAAAGCGATCTTTCAGACTTCCACGCTGGCGGCGGGGGCTCACTCCATCACCGCTGCCTACGGTGGAACCACTAGCGTCGCCAGCAGCACTTCAGCGGTACTGACGCAAACGGTGAACCAACCGAGTTCCACCGGAACTCCCATCGTCTACCGGTCTGCTACTTTGCCGGCGGTGAGCTCTGGCCCCACATTCCGTACGTTCACCTTTTCCGGCTTCCCGGACACCACAGGAACCATCCTGGACGCCACCGCTGTCGGAAACAGTGTCACGTTCACTGTGAATGTGGCTAAGGCTGGAACGTACGATATCAAGCTCTCCTACAAACGAAATACTAACCGTGGGATTTCGCAGTTCTCGATCAATAGCACCAACGTGGGCGCTCCACTCGATCAATATCTTCCCACGGAAGGCTACGCCATCGTCGACTATGGAAATTTCACATTCCCAACGGCGGGAAACTATTCGTTCAAATTCACAATCGTGGGCAAGAATGCCAACTCCACCAGCTTCGGTGTCTCTTTCGACGACTTCACGCTGACCCCACAGTAAACCTTCGCCTCTTGCCAAAAACGCCCAGGGGCATGCCCCTGGGCGTTTGGCAAGAGGGCGCCCATCTTTGTAAAGACGAGAATCGCCGTGGAGACGCCCATTCCGAATCTTTTGGTCTGGAAGGACGAGAGACACGGCGGCGAAATTAAGGAGGCCGTACGTTTGGCCCGCTACGTTGACCCGCACGACTCTAGCGCCTCAAACAGTCATGTCGAGCTGAAGCGAGCCGATGGCAGTTTTACTCGCGGCACCCATAAATCACGTCCGTGAGATCAACTGGAGAACGGGAACCGTTGGGGAAACAAGACAGCGAGAACCTGTGGGCTCGGGATAAGACGATCCCGCCCGTAGCACTGAAATTAGACCGAAACGGCACCGATACTTCACGTCTCGAAATCTTCGCTCCAATAAGCTCGAACTGACAATGGAGTTCGGACGCAGTGCTCACTCGATTCGACGTTAGCGCAATTGGTTGTAAGGAAACTACTATAATCATGCAAAAGGCTTCAGTCCCGATCCTGTTCATTCTGGCCCTTCTGCCGGCATTCCTCGCGGGTTGCGGCGGGTACGCCACAACGGGCTACAACCCCACACCCGCCGTTTCCGCGACGATGATCGAATCATTCTTGTATGGGGCTTGGATAGGCGGCCAAGCCCTGTACTGGCTTTTTCTGAGGCATCAGACCGAGCTTCTGAGCGAGGAGTACTGGCGAATGAGTTTGTCCATCAGCCGAAATCGTACAAAGATAAGGGAGGACATCACAAGAACGGCTGGCCACGACTGCGGGAATACAACTTTGTCTCAAAGGTTCTATCGGAGCAGCCACTCCATTGACCCCTGGGACAAGCGCATCGAATTTGTCGAGGTTCAATGATGCGAATCCTTGCCATTTCTGGAAGCCTTCGAGCAACTTCCTCAAACACGATTCTTCTCAACGCCGCGGCGGCTTTGGCTCCGGAAAATGTCGAGGTCATCGTCTACCGCGGGCTCGCCGACCTTCCTCACTTTAATCCGGATTTCGATGGCGATGCCGCGCCACCAGCCGTCGCAGACTTTCGCTGCCAACTTTGCAAAGCTTCCGGTGTGATCATCTCGACGCCAGAGTACGCTCACGGCGTTCCTGGTGTGCTTAAGAACGCTCTGGACTGGCTGGTGAAAAGCGGGGAGCTATATGAGAAACCCGTGGCGATTTTCAGCGCTTCGCCGCGTGCGACTTTTGCGCAGGCATCTCTAACCGTAACCCTTTCGGTGATGTTTGCCAGGCTGCTCGAAGATGCCTCCATAATGGTTCCGCTTCCAAGCAAGAAGGTTGACGAACCGGGGCTGATCGCGGATCCGTGTATTTCTCACGCGATCCGTTCGGCCCTCGTGACATTCGCACACGTAATCGGTCTTGTCGAACCGAACCGAACCGAGATGGGAAGATGTAGCTGAACATCGCGCAGGTCATTGGCCAGAAACAGGGTTGTGGGAAGCGGTCTGCGACCGCTTGCGGGCACAAGACGGTCATTCGTCAGCAATTTCTGCATTTTCCGGATCATTAGCGAAAGCGATCGGCAATTTTCATTGGTTTCGCACGTCTAACGGACTTCTTTCCGAGCAGTGAGTAAGCTAGCTTGACTCCCCCCTAAACCCTTTTTTGGTTTTTATTCTTAAATCGCAATTAGCGAAAAAGAATCTGCAGTTTCCTGCATTGTTTCCGAATGCCATTCACCTTTGTAATAGAAATGGAATGCGCAGACAGATACATCACCCTACATTGAGCATTTTGTTCTTTATTTTATTCTTCCGAGGGTATTCCGAGGTGCTTTGCTTGCACTTTATCCAAGATCATTGCCGAGCAGTGCTCGCAGTAAACACCCGCTGGGCGAACCACCAGCAGGCAGTCTCTTTGCTTCCGGATTTTGGCCTGTTTGCTTGGTATTCGGCGTTCACAGTTGGGACAGGTTAGGTGCCCCAACTTCCCGAGACAAAGTGGGCACCCTGGCCGTCGGCAACCCAAAATAGCGAAATACCGTATGCGGCTGCGGCCCTTTTCTGTGAGCGCGTACTTGCCGTTGTCCCTTGCCAATAACCCTTGCCGCCCCAAATGCGACAAATAGGACCTTGCAGTACCTGAGGAATATTCATACTTCCGCGTAAGGTCACGCGAGGTGATGGTTCCTTGAGTTTTGGCAAGTAGCAGTGTTCTGTGTTTATTGGTTTTCATTTCGGCGCTAGTTCGGCGCTCAGAGATTCCGGCGCTGGGGGACTAGCTGCAGTTTGCTGCTGGACGAATCGAAGGGCTCCCCTGAGGAGAAGCACGCGAAGGCGCCCCCGGCGTTGTTCCATTTCGTTTGCGGAAAGCGGAACGAAATGGACCTCCACGACGAGTTGGTTGGCCTTGGTCATCCATTGCCCACATGGCAACACTCCGAGAGACTATCATGCTGGTTGCCCGTAGGTCAACATTGACAGGTGGGCAATAAAGAGGATAAGCTAGCAGCCATGCGACGACCACCAAAACTCCCGGCTCCGGCAGGTTTTATCAAGATGCTCCGAGAGGGGATGGAGAAACGAGGAATTTCTCTCAACCAAGTAGCCGAAAAAGCCCGGATTTCTCCTGCCTACTTGAGCCGGATTCTGAACAAAGAACGTGGTTTACCATCGGACAAAGCGATTTTGCGGCTTGCTGAAGTCTTGGATTTGCAGCCGCGCGAACGACTGCTCATCGAAGCAGGACGTGTTCCGGCCGATTTGAAGCCGTTCCTAAGCCAGCCGCGTGTCCCGGCATTGTTGCGTGCGGTCGGGAAACTAAGCGAAACTGACCAGGAAGAATTGCTGAAAACGGTGAAAGCGCTCGTGCTCAAGCAGCACCGCAAGCAGGGAAGATGAAAATGGACGAAAAGTTCTCTAGTTTCGGAATCGTTCTCCAATGCCTGGGAAGGATTTGGGAGCCCGCAGGCGCAGCCATCAGAGTGAAGCGTGCCCTGGGAGTTCGTTCACTGGAAGAAACCACCGGCGCCCTCGGACGAGCTGGGATGAAGTCTGTTCCGTTGACCTTCCAGAACCGGTTAGCGGGGTCGCGGCGATTATTGCTGACAAGCCCCATATAATCTTGAATCGAGCTAAACCTCAGGAAGAACTCCAATACACAGTGCTCCACGAATTGGGCCATCACACCTTGCATCTGAAACCGGTCTGCGCCTACGACGCGCTTGGATTTCCAGGTTCGGACCAAGCCGAACTTGAAGCTGATCTTTTTGCCGCTTCGTGGCTCTTTTTCCTGCGGGACAGTAGGCAACGGAACGCCGTGTTGCTCTGGGATCCGGAAATATCGAGGATCCTAGCTTTGCATCTCTTCGTTTCCGTCATGATCATTTCATGCGCCCTGCTTATGAGCTTGATTCTGCCCAAAATTCCAGATACCAAATGACCACGACGGCAACCATTTGCGGTCTCTACACCCGCGTCTCCAGCCGCAATCAGGCCGAAGCGGACTACAGTTCACTAGAGACGCAGCGAGAGCGGCTCGAAGCCTATTGCAAGAGCCAGGAAAACTACACTGTCTATCGTGTTTATGAAGATGACGGATATTCCGCCGACTCTATGGACCGCCCTGCACTCAAGGAAATGCTGCGCGATATTCGGGACGGGAAGGTGAATTGCGTTCTTGCGTACAAGATTGATCGCCTGACGCGGTCGGTTAAGGATTTCCATGTGCTGATGGATATCTTTGACCGTTGCGGCGTTAAGTTTGTATCGGTAACCCAAAGCTTGGACACCCAGAACCCGATGGGCCGACTCCTGCGCAATGTCCTATTGGACTTTGCACAATTTGAACGGGAAATGACGGCGGATCGAACGCGGGACAAAATGCACCAACGGGCACAAAAGGGCCTTTGGAATGGCGGAAATGTGCCCTACGGCTATGCTGCGGAAAACAAGAAACTCGTTCCCCACCCTGAAGAAGCTTCTCGGCTGCAGTACATGTTCCACCGCTTTGCGGATATCCCCTCGCTTTCCCGGTTACGGGACGAGTTACATCGACGGGGCTGGTACACGCGCTCGAACAAGTCGTGGAGCAAGATGGCTCTGGACCATATTCTGCGAAATCCCGTTTACTGCGGTCTGATTCGTTTCGGGGAGCAGCAGTTTAAGGGGGCACACGAAGCCCTGATTGAGGAAAGCCTGTATCGGAAAGTCCAATCCGTGAGGCGGGATCGCAGCCATGGTGCCACAAAGCTCAAGCGTGAGTTTCTCCTGAAGGGATTGATTCGGTGTGCCGACTGTGGCTCCGTGATGACGCCGCACTATACCCAGAAGAGACATAAAGACGGTTCCTTGAGCCGCGTTCCTTATTATCGGTGCACGAGAACGATGCACTTCAACAATGCCGTCTGCACGGTAAAGCACATCAACGCTGACCACCTGGAAAGTCTTGTGGTAGGGAAGCTGTCGGAGCTGAGCCAGAATGAAGCGTATTTGAAAATGTCTGTGGCAGAAATGAATGGAGACCTTCAACGAAAGGTGGGACCGCTCCAGAAGGAAGCGCAACATCTTAGGAACCGGTTGAAGGAGATCGAAGAGGAAATCAAGCGTTACATGAAAGCCCTGGGGCAGGGAAAGCTCTCAATCGGGAGACTCGAAACAGAGATAGGTGCCCTAGAGATAGATAGGGATTCGCTGCAAATGCAGTTGGATGAAATCGAGCGAAAGATCAATGAATCCTCGATCCGGGAGTTCAACGCGGGACTTCTACAGCGAACCCTTCAAGACTTCCGGACTGCCTTCAGTTCTCTAACTCCAGCGGAGCGATCGGAAGCCCTGCAATGTGTTCTCAAGGGAGTGACAGTCCACCCTCAGAAGCTTGCCCTAGAAGTTTTCGAGTTGGAGGAGTTCCACCCTGGTTCGCAAAATCGTAAGGAATGGCTCCCCGGGCTAGATTCGAACTAGCAACCCTTCGGTTAACAGCCAAGGAAGTTGAAAATCTGAGTGCCAAATCTGGTGTCGCTTGCGGGAAATTCGGAGCTATTCTTGCCTTCTGAGTCGCACCAAATGCTGCACCCAAATCGCCGAAACCCTACGAGGAGGATGCGCCGCGCCTCCCGGCGAGCGACGTGTTATTGGTGCGAACCAAGTGCAAGCTCATCGAGCCACGATTCAAGACAAGCCGCGGCGTCTCGTTCACACTCAAGGTTTTTCGGCGTGCTGTATCTCCTCTCGTGCGCGAACCGAATCGAGAGGCGTCACCACCAAGTCCCACGACACTTGGACTTGATCTGGCAAGTAACAGATACTCTCGTCGCACGCTTGGTAAGAGAGAATTCCCTTTAACGTAATCGACCGGCCCACACTGTTCTTTTCTGTGCGAAGGCTCTCAATGAAGCCTTCGCTGTAGGAAATGACCACATCCTGCGAGATCTTAAACTTGCCGTCGAATACGGGCACTTGCTCGTGAATCGCGGGCAAGAACAGTACTTTCGATTTCGGATACTGAGTCGGACGCAGGTTGATCTCTGGTATCCGCTCGATCTGCAGCGCGATTGGCTTATAACCCCGTACGCCAGGGGCGTACACGTGAATGTTGGCCGGCGGTGTAACTTCCAGCGTCAAGGTTACGCGGCTGCCCGGACCGACTACGACGTCGGACTGACCCAACTGCAATTGCAGATGGGGCGCTGATAATGTGCGCAGGTCGGATTCCGCCAATTCGGGGAAGAGTTTTGTGAGGATGTTGTTCGCGGTATACCGCGCCGCATACTGCTTCTCGAAGAATGTTTCCCGAATTTGCCTGTCCGGCCCGATGTACATAAATCCGGGATATGCCATGCCTTTCGTGAACCCTGTGGCTGTCGTGTTCAGAACGCCGAAGCGCTGAATAAGTTCCGAGTTCGGATCCGCCAGCAGCGGAAACGTGATGCCTTGCCGGGCGGAGAACTCTTTCAGTATCGCCTGACTGTCATAGCTCACTCCGACCAGGCCGATGCCGCGTTCGCGAAAACGTTGCTGTGCATTTTGCAACTGGACCAGTTGCAGTTTGCAATAGGGTCACCAGTCAGCCGAACGGAAGAACAGCAGCACCAACCCATCCGGTCCCTTGAGGGAATTGAAGTCCTGGGGCTTGCCGAATTGGTCAGTGCCTCTCAGCTGCGGAATGGTATCGCCCGTTTTCAGGGTTGAGTTCGGAAGGTCTGACTGCTGAGCGGGAGCTGTCGAAATCGAGATACCTCCCGCCGCGAAGACAAATAGGAAAACAAGCATGCGAAATTTGTTCATGGACGACCGTTCCTTTCACCCACAAGCTCTTTGATACTCTGCTCAAACTCGTCCTTGCTCTTGATGCCGTACATGGTTTTTACAATGTTCCCTTCACGGTCGATAAAGAGAGTTTGGGGTAGGAACCGCAAGCCGCCATATAGATCGGCCACCTCGTTGTTTCCCCTGAGAATCGGGTAATTGACATTGCGCTCTTTAATGAACTCAGCGACGGCCGTTTCCTGTCCGGTGTCGTCCATAGATACACCCACGATTTCGAGTCCCTGCGATTGATATTGCTTGTAGAACTCGACAAGCCATGGCATCTCGATTCTGCACGGTGCGCACCAGGTAGCCCAGAAGTTCAGAAGCACAGCGTCGCCGCGAAAATCCGACAGCTTTACGGTGCGGCCATCAAGTAATCGCAAAGCAAAGTCGGGTGCGATCTTCCTCTTGGGACTGTCCGCCGTTGACGTTGTGACAGATTGCCTCGCAGAACTGCCGGACGCAAGGAGTCCGTAGTGGGTTAGCACGCCGGCGCCGACTACGGCGATCACGCTAAGAGCAATAAAGTAAATGAGTCTCACGATGTGACTCCTACCTTCACAAGAATCTTTCTGTTAAGTGCCGGAATAGAGGAATGCGATTCATCCAGGTATTGAGCAGCACAAAATGCCTGGTGAAGACCAACGCGCCAACTCCGATGAGCAAGACGCCGCTAGTCACTTCCACCCGATGTAGGTGGCGCCGGAATTTGCCGTAGAATAGAAGGAACCGATCGACGCAAAGAGAGGTCAGGAAAAAAGGGACCGCCAGACCCAGTGAATAAACCGCCAGGAGCGCAGCTCCCTGCCGAACAGTCGACTCGGAAGCAGACAGTGCCAGGACCGCCCCGAGGATTGGGCCAATGCACGGCGTCCATCCGAATCCGAAAGAAAACCCCACAACGAATGCACCGGTGGCCGTGCTACCGCCCGAGATACCGCGCAGATGCCTATCAACATATAGAAACTTAATGGGCAGCAGTCCCGTAAGATGCAGACCGAAGACGACAATTATTACGCCTGCAATTTTGGTGAGCAAGGCCATGTGATGTCCGGCGAGCTGGCCTAAGGCGCTCGCCACTGCACCGAGCGTCACGAATACCAGACTGAATCCAACGACGAACAAGGCGGAATTCAACATGACCGCGCGGAACAGCCTAGCTTCCGGTCGTTTTAGCTCTTCCACACCCGCACCTGAAATCAGCGACACGTAGCCAGGCACGAGAGGAAGTACGCAAGGCGACAAGAAGGAGATCAGCCCGGCTAGAAACGCGGCCGCGGGAAGAGGCAGTGATGTCATGGCAGCTTCTTGGATTGAATCGTGCCGCCGTGTTCTAAGCGACCCCTTTCCCGGCTCGATAAGCAGGGACAGGGTTTTGGCATGACGATCGCGCCACTCGCGTGCATGCGGGCGCATCGGAGCGCTCCATGCGTGTTCATTGCTTGACCCACTTAGCGCCATCGACTTTTATGAACTCTTTGGTGCCTTTTCTTCCGGTAAGACGCAGCCAAAGAGGCCCACCTTCGCGTTCCAGCCGAATGTCAATGTCAAAGAACGGGCAGCACAAACGTTCCTGGATGACCCATTCGGCTAATAGATCAAATGTGGCTTGGTCCGAGGGAAACGCAAACTCATATCCATCGGGCAGTTCACGAACTTCTGTCCTCAGCGTGCGCAACTTGGGGCCGACCACATCAAAATGGCGCTTCCGAAGCTCCGGAGTGAGCGCCAAGCGGTCGCAGGCAAATGGGGATTCATGTTTCGCCGTTGGATCTGCATCGGACGCTTGAGCCCCGGCCCCTTGTCCGGAGGCGGGATGGCTTGGTAGGAATGCACAGATGATTGCAAGAACGATTGTGATTAAGACGGTTTTCATTTTTTTATCCTCACGAATTTTTCTACAACTCGAACCGGTACCATAATGCTGAGAATTGCCTCCTAACGGCTGGCTGGTGGAACGATGCCGTTCATGCGCAGATACTCGATCATTTGGCCGTAGTGGTTTGATGAATGCGCCAATGCGTCCACGATCAGACCCGGACGCGTTCTATTGCCCATTGGCTTGATTGTTTCTGTTTCATTTTTTTCGTCAATTGCGGCCGCCGCTCTGTGGAGGTAGACAAAGGAACCCTTCAAGTACTCCATGATCTCGGCCTTTGTCTTAATTGAATTCGGCGCGGACTCGTCACGCTCCCCGTGGGGAGGTTTTTCACCCAGAACTGCCGAAGCCAGTATGTACTGCGTTGCAGCCAGATGTTTAATCTGCTCCGCGAAGGTCCGAACGCCCTCGAATTCACCATTGGTGGGCGCGAAGGCGTACTTATCCTCGGGCATGGCATCCGCGGCCGGAACCAACTCTTTTTCCACATTTGATACCCACACATTGAGTTCCTGCCCGACACTGCTGTGATCGGCCTGTTTGTCGGATTGCCCCGACAAGGCCGTGCCGGAAATCAGAAGAAATACCAACCCGAATACCAAGTACAGTTTTTGCATTTTCATCACATTGATCCTCTTCAGAAGAATTTGTGTTGTGCCTATCCGGTTGATCCTCGAGCCTGTTCTTGACAGGTAGCTTCGCGCACAGACCGTTCCCCTCCCTGCGAATGTGGATCAGCGCCACCGATATATCCAAGCTTTCGTTGCTGATATCGCGATATTTTTCTAAGGATTAATTTTCGAGGAGAGGAGGACCGCGATCGGTGTGAGAAGCGAAACTCGAGGTAGCGAAACCGTATAAAACTTCTGGCAGGCGGCTGGGTTCGGCTGCCTTTGATACCCACAAGCGCGGATGGAAAAGCGCCAATTTTCCAAAGGGGTGCGACACAAGAAGAGTTCGAAAGGGGCACTTCTCGGCGCTGGAACAGAGCGAATAACCCCTCTTTGCGTCTTGATCAGTCGAATTCGCTCTTGCGGTTGCAACCGCGCAGTGGTGCTTGCCATGTGCTTGGCAACATCTCGGCGTGGCGCGCTGGGGTGAAGCACTGATCCAACAAGGAATGATAAGCTGCGCGAACAAAGCTAGCGCGAACATCGCGCCCGCCAAGCGGCGCGGCAAGGTTCCTCGTAAAAGCTCAAATTGGCGTTCAACTGACATCGTCCAGAGGCTACAACTTAGAGTCGACTTTAAGTCAAGCAGAATTTTGAGAAATCTAGCCACGGACGTCGGCCCACGTATCTCCATGAATCCAGGACAGTTGGTTTCTTGAAAAATTGGCCTGTCTATTTTCCGCATGTCCATTTCTCGGAAAGATACTCTAAAATGCGTCCATGGCTCTTCTCTCGATTTCTAAGGTCGCTGGCCAAGTTGGAATTCGGCCATCTGCGATCCGCTACTACGAACAGCTCGGATTATTGCTTCCACCTCAGCGAATAGGCGGACAGAGACGCTACGATTCTAGCGTGCTCTATCGGCTAGCCGTCATCCAACGCGCGCGGGAAAGCGGATTCACGTTAGACGAAATTCGACAGTTGTTTTTTGGTTTTCGCACTACTGTTCCAGCTTCCAGGCGATGGAAAACACTCTCGCAACGAAAATCCGCTGAGCTGAGCGTACAAATGGACAAGATCAGGACAATGCAGCGGCTGCTCCAAAGTATGAGGACTAAGTGCCGCTGCGATACCCTGGAGAGATGTGGCAGAGGGATTTTTCAGAGTGATTGCGCAGATTCTGGCGTGAAATCTAGGTCCAAGAAATCATCGCGCCAGCCCGTAACTATTCTCAGAAACTGAGTTTGCAAGTGGCGGGACATTTTCCCGGTACAAGGCTTGAGAACACCTAACTCGCGGACTGAATGCTCTAGACAATCTCTAGTGATTGAGAAACAAGGATTTGGCTCCCCCAAGTGGACGGTTTTAGAACTTTTCTCGGGGATCTTGTGGCGACTCTACCGTTAAGCCAAGTCGTGAGCGAAATTCAGCTATTGTATAACGCGTGAAAGACCGTTTGTCACCCGTTCAGCAGCCATCCCAGAACAGAGGTGCAAACGGAAGCAAGGGAATGGTTACGAGAGCCAGACCCACCCACTTGAACCCTTGACCGATACGTGGTCCGACTGCTTGTACGGCGCGGGGTGAAGACTTCAGCTGGGTGTATGAAATCCATCGTTCGGCGAAGATTCCATCTTTAAGCAGGAAACGATCCTCGCGAATTTCCTGGACGACTCCAGTGTGACTTCTGCCGCTCTTGAGCTCACAACGAAGGAAGCGATGTTTGTTCACTCCAAATTTTTCGACGGCTATCTTATAGCTGGATTCCTGGCTCAGTTGCGGTTGCCCACTGGCAAACTGGAGCAAATCTGCCTTTGCCAACGAATATTTGCCTACGACGCCGTATGCCTTGACCACCTCAACGCTTTTGACGCCGGCGTAGTTCAGGTTTGTCTTTTCGTCGGTCTCGCGATTTGACAGCTCAAATGAGTTTTCGCCGATCTCTGCAATTTCGCCCCAGTACTGCGTGCCGCCCTGACATTCGATGTGGATCGGCCAAACGCCATGGGTATGGAATCTCACTATGGATTCCTTCGTCTTTGCAGTGTTGTTCCATATTCCCGGACACTCTCCCGGGTTCGCAACATGCGGCAGCGGTGCGATCGCCCGTAAGAATTCGATCGGCGGAGGAACCGGCAATGGGGCCAGTTCGTCCATTTCGAGATTTGCAGCTCTCAACGTGTCTTCTGGAGTTTGTGAGTAGGATGCAGTACCACAGAGGAAAAATGAGGCTAGTGTGGACAGCCGAATCGTTTTTGACAGGAACATAGCACTCCTTTTTGAGATGTACTCTTACCCAATCGCTAACGTTTCCGTGGCAGGAAATGTGCCAAAGTCCCACTGCCAAAACAGAAGTGCACCTGGATTTTTAAGTGCCGGTGAACCAAGAGGATGCAGACGTCATTGGGCGATTCAAACGGACGAACTTCCATTTTCTCTCAGTGGTAGGTAATGGGGCGGTGCAAGAATCCGCCGTCAGGTGTCTTCTAAGCTTAGTTATCAATTTGAATGTGGATATATAGCGGCGGCGGCGTGGTGCCCAATTTACGTTGCGTTGCCCTCGGAACCAAAGCTCGCGCGGGCGGGTCATGTAGATTCCAAGACCTGCGCCACACTGGCTGCACTCGCTTGCTTGAGGCAGGCATACCCGCCAAACCAGCACCACTGCCAAAGCCGAAACTTGCTAGAACTGCGTCGCAATGCTGTTCACGATACGTTTCCCAAGTCGCTTGCGACTGCAAGAGCTTTGACGCGGCTTTCAAGCGAATTCTCCCCCAAGTGGATGAAAGCTTTCCTCCGTTGGCCGCGGGCCAGAGGACTTAACTTAGGGGAATCTAGAAACGCGTCACAATCCGCGAGGGCATCCAAAAGCACCGACTCCCAATGGTTTGGCCCGTGCTTTTCGGCTAACGCACCTGCCTCCTGCCTTAGATACCTTTTCCGTTCGCGTCGGTCGGAGTATCCCTGATGCGAGAGCGATCGACGGTAGCCGTCGACCGCTGATGCCCCGGCGGCAGCAAAACGACGGTCAAGTTTGAGTCGTTCGAAGTGCTTTTGGTGTCGATCCCGCGGAATTCTGCCGAACGACTTGCGGGCCAAAGAGAAAGTCACCAAAGCCCCGGCATTAGGATCGAAATCAACGCTGGCCTCTAAGAATCGTTTTTGAGGCCATTTGTCAAAGTAAACATTCAAAACCGGAAGTGGCTGCCCAACAAGCCAGCTATCGCCCTTTAGGTGATTACACTTCCAGCAACACGGCACAAGATTCTTCGGCAACACGGAGAACTCCGGAAAGACACTTTTTGGTGCAAAGTGATCAAACGTGTCCCAAAAACTCAGACCACACAACGGGCAGAACAAAGTACTGCTCGCAGGCAGTACTGCGACAACCTTTTCTTTGAGGTGAGACAAGGGTGTCGTCTCATGGTGGTAGCAATGCTCACAATCTTCCCTTTCAATTCCTTGAAATTTCGATCTTGAGAGCAACGCAAGGTCCGAGGAGTGCTTCGCGTAGAGCTTATATCGGCGCAAGATTCGAGAAGTTAGGCTTTTGAGGCGAGCTCGCCTAGGCCCGTTCTTGCTTTCTATGATTGCCTTCAGTGATTGGCGTTCATTTCCGTTGACCGGCTGGAGCAGTCCCATTTTCTACTCCTCTCGCCGGTCAGCGAAAAAGGTACGAATTACACTCTTCGCATTGAAGCTGAGGCCCTTGGAGAACGAGTTCAGAATGCGCTTCTCAGAAGATTTCTGCGGTAGGTGACGTGCCTGGCTTGAATTAGTCCAGCGGGAGTGAGAAGAAATCACTCTAAAGGAGAGCTGGACATGTCGATGAAGAAACATAAGCCGGAGCAAATTGTGGCGCTGCTGCGGCAGATTGAAGTAGAGATAGCGAACGGGAAGAGCACGCCACAAGCCTGTAAGGAAGCAGAGATCACCGTTCAGACGTACTACCGCTGGAGGAAAGAGTTCGGCGGCCTGAAGCTGGATCAAGCAAAACGGTTGAAGGAGCTGGAGCGCGAGAACGCAAAGTTGAAGCGATTAGTCGCAGAGTTGTCTTTGGAGAAGCAGATCCTGAAGGACGTGGCCTCGGGAAACTTCTGAGCCCTGAGCGGCGGCGTTGTGCGGTGGAGCATGCCTGCGAAAAGTATGAAGTGAGCG
>Ga0247691_1000199_pt1 | contig 13668 bp, 12 predicted proteins | sample CNK32_metaG_FD_182721 | JGI IMG/M metagenome (GOLD analysis project Ga0247691, IMG submission 182721) | Soil microbial communities from Purdue University Martell Research Forest, Indiana, United States - CNK32 | ecosystem: Environmental > Terrestrial > Soil > Temperate forest > Bulk soil...
TTCCCTTCACCCGGAATATTTGAACCGCATCGATACCATTGTCCTGGATCCGCCAAGAGCAGGAATCGCACCGAAAACCTTACAAAAAGTAATGGCATTGGGTGCTTCTCATTTGGTATACATTTCGTGTAATCCATCCACTCAGGCACGCGACACAGAAACACTGGAACAAGGAGGATACAAACTGACTAAATTGTCTTTGGTGGATCAGTTCCCACATACAAGCCACATTGAGGCGATAGCGGTATATGAGAAGAATTAAATTTTATTTATAAATAGGTAGGGGCGAAAAATTTTTCGCCCCTACCTATTTAATATAATCTCGTTTTTCTTAGAGACTAACAAATAAACGGAATCACCGCTTTTCGATCTTTCGGATAATCTGGGAATGTTTTTTTGTACCATTTGTGGTTTGCGACTGCTCGTGGAAACAAATTACAGAATGTAAAGAATGCAAAGCAGAAAGCAGGAAGGTTCCAGCAAAGAATTGCAAACCCAATCCACTCCAAGAGTTCTCCGCCCAAATTCGGTGCGGAAATCAACTTAAATGGCCCGCCATAAGGAATTTTGTATCCATCCGCCGGATTTTTTCTCAGATTGATCAATACCGTATCGGAATAGATATTGGTGACCATTCCAATTACAAATAAGCTGATCCCAAGAATAAACTGCCAGGAAGTGAACCAATCGTTGGTGTAGGATGAGAAATGTGTGAGGTAATACCCGATCAGGAATCCGTTTGCCAAATTATGGAACATGGCCATTCCGACAATGCTTACGGGAATTTGTTTTCCTTTTGTACGTGTCCGGAAAGGATAGATCAGGCTGCGATTCACGTAATGGGCAGTAAACAAACCGACAATCGTCCAATCAACGGCTGAAAGCTTCTTAGGACCTGTTAAAATGAAGTAATACAATACAACCAGGACGAACACTTCCATGATCACCCATCCCCAGCGATTGGACATGGTTGGTCCCCAGTTGGAATTGGTGAATTTTCCGTAAGGAGCGTCTTTGAACTGAAGTCCTAAAAATGCGATAATTCCTACGCCAATCCAGGCATAGCAGAAGTAATAGAATGTTTCTTGTGTCATATTATATCAAATATGAAAATATAAATTCGATTATAAGATATAATGCCGACATGTTTTGAGTAATAGTACAATTTCTTGACATGTTTTGAGAACATCGTCGGCATCAGTGATTCTTGTGATGCCAAGATAATAAATCTTTCATCGTTTCCTCAATTGGTCGTGGATCGTGGCCCAATTCTTTTTTCGCTTTTTCCGATTCGATCTGCTTATTTCCAAACTCAAGGATCTCGATACTTTCCCGTGTAACAGAAGGATCTTGCTTCCTTATTTTGTAATAGAATCCGATAACCGGGAGAAATGACTTGGCCAAACCGATTGGAACTTCGAAACACGGAATTCGTTTGTTGGAAACTTTGGCCACCACACGGGATAAATCTTTCAAAGTGTAATAGCTTCCGCCAAGAATATAGGATTCTCCCAATCTCCCTTGAGTCAATGCATTACAAACTGAATTTGCGACATCGCGTACATCGACCCAGTTGTATCCGCCTTTAAACACAAAAGGGATCTTTCCTTTCGACATGGCTATACATGCGTTGTTCTGCTTGCATTTAGCATAGTTTGGAGGACCGAAAACACACGTCGGATTTACCACAATAACGGGTAATCCCTCTTCAAAATACCTGCGCGCGATCAATTGACCGTCCCGTTTGCTTTTGTCGTATGCATAAGCTGAATCTGAAACGAAGTTGCGCGTTTCATTCATCGTTTCGTTCATCGGAAGGTGATCGTAGGCGTGAATGGAAGACAAGTGGACAATCCGTTTCAGATGGCTTTTCTTTGCAGCTTTCAGTACATTTTCAAGTCCTTCAATATTGATTTTTTGAACCAATTGATTCTGGTCACCATTAATCGAAATGAGTGCTGCACAATGGATCAGGTAATCGCAATCCTTCATTAATTCCAGTAAGGATTCCTCATCATGTAAGGAGCCTTTTACGGTTTCGATTGCACGGCTTTCCAGGAAATTGCTCTTAGAATGGACCAATGCTTTGATAGAGTAATTCCGACGGATCAATTCTTCAATGATCGCATTCCCGATATGGCCATTGCCTCCAGTAATTGCTACTTTCATTATTTTCCTTTTGCCTTTACAATAATCATCACTGTATGCAAAAGGATTTTCAAATCCAATGCAATGGATCTGTTTCGTAGATAAAGCAGGTCGAATTTCATCCGTTGGATCATTTGGTCCACGTTTTCAGCGTAGCCATACTTTACTTGTCCCCAAGAGGTAATTCCGGGTCTCACTTTCGTTAACTCCAGGAATTGGGGTTCACGTGCTTTTATCTGGTCGATGAAGAATTGTCTTTCAGGTCGTGGGCCGACTAAGGACATATCGCCTTTCAATACATTGAAAAACTGCAGGAATTCGTCTAAACGTGCTTTCCGCATGAATTTACCGATCGGCGTAATACGCGGGTCATCCGTACTCGAAAGTTGGGGGCCGGCTTTTTCCGCGTCAATGTACATGGTGCGGAATTTAATGATCTTGAAAGGTTTTCCGTTCAGCCCGATTCGTTCCTGGAAAAACAGGATAGGACCCGGGGAAGATAATCTCACACCGATGGCCAGGAAAATATAAACAGGGACCAAAATGACAATGGCGAGCAGGGAAAAGAAAATGTCGAACAATCGTTTTGCAACCCGCTGCCAATAAGGCATTACTTCGGCATTGACCTCCATCAAAAGGGCTCCAAAGATATTATTCAATTTTACGGACCCGGATAAGATATCATACATGTCGGGAAGGACCTTGATGACAATATGATCATTGTTTATCCTGGAAATAATATTTTTCAGACGTTCGTGTTCCGTACTTTCCAATGCGATGATGATCTCTTCAATATGATTTTCCGCAAGAATTTTTTCCAACTGATCAACGTGACCTAAATAAGGCATCTTATTTTCCAGCAGTTTGTCAATCCCATTCAGGTTCACAAAACCTACAAATTGATTTCCACCCCCCTTTTCAATTCCTTCAATTTCCTGGAAAATGGCAACGGCTTTTTCGGAACCTCCGATCAGGAGCGTTTTAAACCCGTCTTTCCGGGAATGAATTCTACCAACGAGAATGCTTGTAATAACCAGCCTGGAAAAAAAAGTAAACCCAAAATGAAGTAGGGCTAATGTCAAAAGAGAACGGTAGTAATTCAGGTAGGTGTTTACATCATCATCGATCAATAATGCAAAGAATAGGACAATGGATCCGAAAATAGTTGCAAAAGCAGTGTAGGAAAGGATTTTTAAGCGGTACAGCCTTCTGACGTCCTGATAGGTTCCCTGGAGGGTATAGAACAAAAGCCAAAGCATTGGAATAAAAAGGATCCCGTAATAGAAAGTTTGGTTAAATGAGAATTCTTCGTGTTCGATATTTGTTTTCCGATAGAAATAGAATAAGGCCCAGGATAATGCTGCCGTTAAAAAATCACTTCCAATAAGTAGAGCTCTAAACAATTTTTGCATTACGCCATTCTTCTAAAAGTGTACAATTTTGATATTATCAATGTAGACGTCACTTGAACTTAGACCGGAATCCAAAAGTGTTCTCAGATAGGCTTTGTAATTGTTTGCAGATGCCGTATTGGAAACAATATCTTTCAAATCGATGTAGATTTTTTTCCATTGCACACCTGAAGTTTGTGCATTCATTGAAATGTTCGGGTGATCAGTTGATACACCTGAAGCGTAGGAAATAAGCCCTGTCAGGATGGAATTCGTGTTCCTGTAATCCACTTCCATGTAAACTTCTGCGCCACTTTTTGGCAATACCAATGCGACATTTGTAAGCCCAACCCATAGGGAATCGGATGAAGTTAAGGCAATGTGCCCATAATTATCCCAAGGCCCATTGGGTTCAACCGCCAAAGTGGCATTCGAAACACTTACATCTGTTTCAAGTTTCACCGAGGATTCATCAAAGTCTTCGATCCAAAACTTCGTGCTTGAGTAATAGCGGGTGATGGGATTAATCGTATAGGTTTCACCCGGTGTAAGCTCGAAGGTATTTTCAAAAGGCTCAACAAAAGGATAGATCTTTTTGGTAGCCGAAATTCCGTTGTTCTTCATTGCCGGGTAAAGCGTCACTTTACAGGAACCTGAAACCAGGACAGGGATTTTACAGGGAAGTTCAAAAACTCCAATGATCTTTCCATCGATGTATACCCAGACATCCGAAAAGTTTTGGGTTAAAACTTTAGGGTCTGTATCGGGAAGAACACCTGAATTCGGATTGGAATTAAGTGTCCAATTGTTTATTTCAAGATAAACAGGTAGCGGGTTGTTCTTAACGCAACTCGACAATCCGAAGGAAAGTAAAACGAAAATGTATAAATATTTCATAGATAAGCCTATCCGTAGCTAACGCAAATTTACGTTAATTATTGTCGAAAACCGAGAGATGTGCGGATTTCAATTTGTCAATAATCTGATAAGCGACATCGAGTGCCCGATATGCGTCATCAATTGAAACGACAACCGGCTGATTATGAACGATGGAATTGTAAAAAGAACGAAGTTCTTCCTGGATCGCATTGGTCTTTTTGATCTCAGGTTTAAGCGCAGAGAAATTAACGTCGTCATTGAGTTCAAAACTGAAAAATCCGGGTGCTTCCTGGTCCTTTGGTGTAATCATGATCTGATCAACGGACTGGTTCAGGAAATCAATGACGAGATAACCTGTTTTTTGAAAAATCCGGGTTTTCCGCATGTTGTTCAATGACATTCGTGATGCGGTCAGATTGGCAACACAACCGTTGTCAAATTCAATTCGGACCGAAGTAATGTCCGGAGTTCTGCTTACAACGCTAACTCCACTGGCAGAAATTCGCCGGATGGAAGAGTTCACGCAACTCAGAACAATGTCCAGGTCGTGGATCATCAGGTCCAGGATTACGGAAACATCCGTTCCGCGGGGATTGTATTGTGCCAGGCGATGAATTTCGAAGAACATCGGTTTTACAATCAATGGTGCTGCAGCCTGGAAAGCGGGGTTGAATCGTTCCACATGTCCAACCTGAACGATGACTCCTGCTTCTCTGGATAAGTCGAGCAGGATCTTCGCTTGTTCGGGTGTTTCAGCGAGCGGTTTTTCGATAAACACATTTTTGCTGGAACGGAGTGCCTTGTAAGCGATATCATAGTGGTGAAGGGTAGGAGCAACAACGTCCACGCAGTCGGAAGCATCGATGAGTGCCTGCATATCATCCCATCTCTGAACTTTGTATTCGGAGGTGGTTTTTTCTGCAGATTCATCCGAAGGATCATAGAAACCGATTAATTCATACAAATCGCTTAATTCCAAAATCAATCGAATATGGATCCGGCCTAAATGCCCTGCTCCAAAAACACTGATTTTAAGTTTCTTTTCACCCATAAGACAAATGTAGGAATTCGAAGTGGCGAATATGAGCGACTGAACGAGTGTTATTAACAACGAATATTTAGTTGTTATAAATAAATCGGAATCAGTTCATTATCTCCGGATTACCTGAATCGTGAAAAAAAAATGCACTTCGGTGTAGGAATTTAAATAGAAATACTTATTTTTGCGCCACTATACGGAGGTTGTAGCTCAGTTGGTTAGAGCGCTGGTTTGTGGTACCAGAGGTCGCGGGTTCGAGACCCGTCTCCCTCCCAAAAAGAAAAAAGGATAGCAGTTTTTGTTATCCTTTTTCTTTTTTCCTCTTATTTCGCTCTCATACTCTTCTATTTTGAAACAATATCAAAGGCTTTTAAATTTTGAGCATGTTTCTCATTTTTGTTTTACATCATTCTGATTCTATTTCCAACAATTTTGTTCCGCTGAATGCGTTTTAGAATAAATAGTTATCTTTAAATACGTATCATTTTCACCTGAATTGTATGAAAACCCACCTCATTTCATCTCTGATTTTAATCCTAATCGTAGTCTCCTGTAATTCAAAGAAGGAAGCTAACCAAACTGAAACAGCTTTTTTAGATCTTGCAAAAAGGTATGCTGCCTTAAAAATTCCGGATGATAGTCTTTATTCGAGCTATTATGATCATCTGATCTCCTTTGACGATCATAAAGTCAAGATGAAATTTGAAATTTTTCGAAGAAAGGACGAAAAAGAATCCTTTGTGTTGATCGTTGAATACCGAAATAAAATGCGTGCAATTCCCGTTTTTCCTTATAGCGAGAAATGTTATTGGAATTATGAAAACGAAAAAAACAATTGCGGTTCTTCCACATTGAATTTCCAGAATGAGTACAATCAAATGCTGCGGGATTTGTCCCTGGATGATTCCAGTAATTTGGTTAGATACCCTTATTTCATTATCAGAAATAACATGCTGCTCCTGGAGACTATGCAATTGCAGGATTCTACAGAAATTTTAAATGAAGGACAAATGTGTATTGATGACAAAGAAGAATCTTTTGTGAAAAAGCGTAATGAAAAGAACCTGCGTGAATTAATCAGATTGATTCATCCTGAGGAAGCTTTTTACCGCAACTTTGGATCAATGAACCAACGATTTCAATACGTTTTTTGGGTAGAGACCAAAAAGAAGAAGAATAAAAAAACGGAATTGGTTTTCAGAGCGTTTAATTTTACTTGTATAGAACCACCTATTATAGAAATGTGATTAAAATTAGAAAGTAATCCGCAACTGAACAGTAATATCCGATTTCTTCGATCCCTTGATCTCTTCCGGACCGGAGCTGATCGCTTTTTTATTTGAATACAAATAGGTTCCATAACGGATCCACAGATCGCAGTGTCTGAGGAATGAGAAGCGCACTAAGGCATAAGCACGCGACCCCTGATAGTAATAAGCAGGGATAGAAAACACATACAAAGCGTTGTTTTCAAAAGTGTAGATTCGCGTATCGTAACTGTCAGTATCAAACAAAGCATAACGCAAGGTCAGATCGAAAGGCAGGTTTTTAGGCTTGAATAAAAGATCCTGGGTAAAGATCCATCCGTCCTCCGCCGTGTTGCTTTTACGATTGATGGTCACGTACTCAATCCTGCTTTTCAAAGTGAAGCTTTCCAACACTTTGTAAGATAGATTCAAACGGTAATTATTCTGAACCACATTTTCAATTCCGGTGATGCTTCCATCGGTGTCCCGGGAGTTCTTTTGTCGGACCTGTTGCCGGAAGCGCGCGTATAATTCAAAGACTTTATTTGGTTTATAGGTCGGTTGAACTAAAAATTCATATCCTTTCGACGGTGCATCAACCTGGTATTTTAGCCAGGGGAAACGGAAGAAATCGATGTAGGAACTGACAGACCAGGCCGAAGCAAGCCGCACTTTGATCCCTGAGAATAATCCGGTTTCATTTTGCGTATTACTTCCCTCCGAAAATCCATTGTTGTAAAATGAAAAGTATCCTTTGGAATAATTCCGGTAAATCACGGAAATGGAAACATTCGGGTCCAGGATAGCCATCAAACCATGAAGCTGTGCAAACGATTTGGAATGAGTGCTGTAGGAAACTTCCCCGAAAAAGTTGAAATTCCGAAGGACAAAATTGTAATCTCCACTGAGAGCAGTCGTGTTTTTTCCGCGAAAAGCATACAGATTATAAGGAAGCGTGTCTTTCTGAAGTGGTTGATTGTATTGCTGGTTTACCACGGCAACTCCGGCGTTGAATCGGGTGGAGTTGTAGCTCAGATAATTCCCGATGACTTGTTCGCTGAGCTTGTTTTTCTTGGCAATCTCGCTGTTGGTGCGGTGCAGGCCGGATAAGTCAATGGTCGTTACGAATTCCAGGTCATCAGTTAGCGAATCATTTATTCCGGAACCGTCTATTTTCTTGTTGCTGTAAAAAGTCAGCAGGTTCCATTTCTTGTAACCCAGTATTGCAGCACCACCTCTGAAAAATCGGTTTTCATCAACGGATGTATACGGTCGTAGCAGGTTTGCGGCCTTTTTGCTTGAGAAAATATCCGCACTCTTCCCAAAAGCATAGCCACTCCAGGTATTCAATCCCTGACCGATTTGAATCTGGTAATCCCCGGCAGCAACTGCCCGGATGTATTTTCCTCCTTTGTAAAAAGCATGAAAGGAATAATAATCAAACCCGTTTTTCTGCGAGCCTTTGAAAAACTCTTCCCCGGGATCTTTTTCTGCAGTAAATCCCAAACTGATATTCGTACGGTAGGTGTATCGGAAGCGGGTGTAATATTTGTCTGCGTTCCCGTGATAATAACCGTTTGAGTTATTCAGGATGGAATCCGTAACGGCATTGTATCCTTTTTTTCGTTCGGGAGTTCGCTGATAACGTGTGTACCATTCAATCTTCCCGTTTTTTACGGCATCCTTGAACGTAATGTGCATGTTTTCCAGGCGATCGTCGACTTTTATAAAGGGAAGGACCAAAGAAATGGTGTTTAAATCCCAATATTTCAAGGATTGAAGTTCGTAGATGCTGATGAATTTACCAAATCGTTCCACATGAAGCAATGCATCCGTAATCTGTACTTCAGTGAGCAAACCAAGTGAGCGCAGTTCGTCTGCATTGGTATTGTTCAGGTTGATCGGATTATCAAAGAAATAATTCAACTGATCAAAAATGTTTGTCAGGTCCAATTCTTCCGACTCCGATTGTTCGGCAATGAATTCAACGCGTTGTTGGATAATCTCGTTTCGTTCCTGACCAAAAAGGAAAGAACCGATGCTCGTAAAAAATAGAAGTAAAAGCCTATTTTTTCGCATGTTCCTTCAATTGGTAGTTTAACCCGAAGTTGGGTGACCAACCGAGCGTCTGATGGTATTTTGATCCTAGGTCGATTGAAAAACCGGCTACCTTATATCCAATTCCAAGAGCGAATTCCATCGGAGCACTTTGTGCACCAAACCGGATGTAGAGTGATTGGACCGGTTGGTATTCGACTGCACCTTTGAATGAGATTTTAGTGATGATCTGTTTTTCAACTTCGGCAAAGATGGATACTTTTTTGGACGGTTTATACTGGCACCCACCTCGCATAACGGTGGCAAAGCGATCCGTTGTCGGATTGATCCGTTGTCTTCCGATATTCATCACAGAAACACCAACACTCCATTTTTCCGAAATCTTGGCCAGAATACCTGCTTCAACTGTTCCGCTAACGGTGGATCCATAATTTCCTCCCAGTCGCAGCGTCTGAATATTTCCCTGAACACCAACTTGAAGGAAATCGGTAAATTTCATGCTATAGCCCAATCCGGCGCGTGTATTTCGATATTGCTGGTAACCGAAGAATTGTGCACCGGCAGAAATAACCCCAACTTTTAATGGAATTGCAACCGCCAAAGCCTGTGTTTGCAGTTCCTTAGTAAGGAATCGGGTTTCGTAGTAAGCACCGACAGAAATGGTTTTAATGGAAGCAGTCGCACCCGGATTGTGGTGATATGCCCAAACATCATCCAAGCAGATACTTGCGTTTGCAAGCGATACTGCCCTTGAACCAACAGGATTCCACCCTTGTCCGAAAGAGACCAGGAATGAATGTGTGAATAATAGTAGTAGTAATAGTCTTGTCATGTGTTATTTTAAGAACAGTCGTTTTTTGAGCGGAATTTTCCGGAGCTTGTAATCTTCTTGTGTCAGGAAAAACCAATTATTACCGGAATCGGATGAAATTGCATAGATTTCGTAATCATTATCGGATTTTTCGGAAGTTTCCCTGCTAATAGTGTATTTGCGTTCAATCCAATTGCCCTCGCTTTTCATCTCTCTGAATAATGGATTGTCCAGATTAACCACTTTTTCGTTCCTAAGATTACTGAAATGTTTGATAAAATCCGAATCTCCCATCGAAGAGTAATAGCGGACCACAGCAGGGTGAGTCAGTCCTGCGTATTCAAGTGTATTGTTGTTATTGTAGGATTTGACATACTTGGATAACTGCTTGTTCAACCTATTTTCCTGCTCAGCAGAGAGTGTACAGCCAAATGCCAGTAGAATAATAATCAGGAAATTGGAAAACTTCAGCACGGGTAATCGGTTTTTGTCAGTGACTAAAATACTATTTTTTGGATAGAAAATCAATCTATGTTTTTTTAGGGAAATAAGTGTCGATTTCTTCGGTACTCATTGGAACATAGTTAAATGAGCAAGAAATCATATCCTGAATCCGAAGTTTTTCAGGAAATTGAATGGCTTGAATGGTTTGATGCTGGATTTTCCCTTGCTGAATGGTTACCTCTATAAATGATCCTGCATTTTCAATCTTGTAAAAGCGACTGAATCCGTCCAGTTTTCTGTAAATGGGAAAGGTTTGAGAGTTCAAAAGTTCAAAAGTTAAAATGTTCAATGGTCAGAGTTGAAATGATGAGGGTGATAGAAATCATTGGTTTTAACATTTGAACCCATTTAAACCCTTTGAACCATTATAAACAAAGAAACCATCTGCGCAGTGCAGATGGTTTCTTTGTTTATAAATTATATTTAGTTCACTTTGAAAATAACGCGTCTGTTTTTCGCCAATTTCAAATCATCATCATCTGTTTCTTTTACTTCCGGGCTAGGGCTTTCACTTCCTTTGCTTTCGGATTTCAAACGTGAAGCATTGATTCCTTTGGAAATTAGATATTCCTTAACCACTTGATTTCGTTTGGTATCCATGTCAGCATAAAAATCTTTTTTCTCAGCCAATTTGTCCTCTTCTGCGTTGTTGTTACCCATCACAGTAATAGTCATTGCCGGATTATCAGTAAGTACTTTCGCTACGATATCAAGAGCTGCTTTTGCTTGTGGAGTAAGGAATGTTTTCCCAAACCCAAAGTAAATCTCTTGTTTTTCGATACGGTCTTTTGTAGACATTTTATCGTTATCGGCAACTTGTTTCATGTAAACTGTTGTAGACAATTCGTTTTTGTCTTTGTCAGCGTCATAACATTTGCAATCATCATCTTTGTCCAGCATCGTAACAACTACTTCATCAATGTAGTAGTATGCAGCAACTATCTGAGTGATTTTTGAATCTTTCGGTTTTTTGTTTACTTCATATTTCGTGTCCTGGTCAGAAGTAAAGTTACCGATCGTAAGGAATTTCTCACCACCTTCCGCTTTATACGAAGCACACACTTTCTCCCAGTTGTAAGAAGCATTGAACACTTTATTGTCCGGGTGCTGGATTTGTGTCTGATCAATCAAATGCACTTTTTGGTCTGTCCCGAATTCCTTCTTCGAAATGTTTGCACCTATTTGGTTACACGCATATTTGGAAGATTCGGACATTGAAACGTAGAAAGAAATACAATAAGTAACATCTTTTTTCAAAGGTGTTTTTAATTTGGTCATAATGTATGTTCTCGGCAACTTGTTTCCATAAGAGAAAGCAAAGATTCCGGCATAATTTTCACCTTCCTTAGGTGTTTCTTTTCCGTATGCATTATCAGGAGCGCCAACGTCCGGCACTTTTGAATCACTTAAGAAATAATCTGCCCGGGCACCGGTTGGAGATTTCCAGCCTGTTGCCAAATCGATCTGACCCAATTTCTTCGGTTTACCTGCATTGGATTCAAATCCTCCGTTATCCACGAGGTTGTCCCCACTTTGCGCTGATGCAATGATTGGAAGTCCGATCAAAGCAGTTAATGCAACAAGTTGTTTTAGTTTCATACTATTTGGTTTCATAAGATTTTACAGTTTTAATGAATGTTTTAACCTTTTCTGGGTCGACATCCGGATAAACACCGTGGCCTAAATTTACAATATGTCTTTTATTATTGCCAAACGAATTTAACATTTTTATTGTTTCTAACTCAATACTTTGATGAGAACCATATAAAGCACAAGGATCTAAATTACCTTGTAACGTTTTGGAATCACCGATCAAAGATCTCATTGCAGGAATATCCATGTTCCAATCGAGCCCAATTGTATTACAATCTAGTTTCGCTAAAGCAGGAATAGAAGTGAAAGCTCCTTTCGAAAACAAGGTCACCGGAACATCCTTGATTGCGGATGCTATCTGAGACAAATAAGGAAGGGAAAAAGTCGCGTACTGCTCCGTTCCTAAAATTCCGGCCCATGAATCGAAAACTTGTATCATACTCGCTCCAGCTTTAACTTGTGCTTTTAAATAAGCAATTGTAATATCTGTGACGTGCTGTAGCAATCTATGTGCCAAAGTCGGATTGGTATATAATAATTTGCGTGCCTCACTGAAGGTTTTTGAACCGTGACCTTCTACCATGTAACACAGGATAGTCCAGGGAGCACCTGCAAATCCGATTACAGGAACACGCCCGTTCAATTGCTTCACCGTAAGACGGATTGCTTCTAATACATAACCCAAACGATCTTCCACATCAAAATCAAATTCCAATCGTTTGGCCTCTTCTTCCGACCGGATCGTATGTTCGAACCAGGGTCCGCGCTTCTCGATCATTTGGTAAGGAATATTCATCGCTTCTGGAACGACCAAAATATCTGAAAAGATAATGGCTGCATCGACATCCAAAATATCGACCGGTTGAATGGTTACCTCAGCCGCTAATGCCGGATTTTCAACCAGTTCTTTAAAACCGCTCACACTTTCGCGTACCACACGGTATTCAGGTAAAATTCTTCCGGCCTGACGCATTAACCAAACGGGGTAGCGTTCAATATCTTCGCCTTTTGCAGCGCGTAAGATTAAATCATTTTGCAAATTCATTGGTGCAAAAATACTTTTTTTATGCCAAAATAGAAGGGAATAATCAGTAGTAAAGTTTTAGAATCTCTTCAAGCTGAATATGTTTAATTTACAACACAAATTCTATACGGAGAGGAAGATCTATGGAAGTCAACTGGTTTAAGGGAAATAAATACCCGTTGATATAGGTATAACAAACAAAAGTCAATCACTGGAAATAATTTTTAGTCCGTTAACATCGTTTGTACAGATCGTAAAAGATAAATTCCCAAGATCAAACCAATCCTCATAAAGCTCAAGATTAAGTTTATATTCGCTTCTATCAGGAATAATGTTGCGTTTAAATAGAATTCGATGACCTTTTTTTAAGGTATAACCAACAGTATAATTTTGAAAAAACTCTTCACAAACATTCTTTGGTTTAGTGAATTCCGTTTTCTTTGAAAAACTGGCTTTATAAGATCCTCCATTTAGCTGCGTCAATTTGCAAAGGTGAATATTAAAAAAATGCTCTTCACTGTGTTCGATTTTTTCTAATTGAATCCCAATCGGAACTTTACCCGATTGAAAGACTTCTATGGTTTCGCTTTCATAATCAATCATTATCTTGTATAAGGTATCCCCGGAGGTCTTGTTAAAAAAACTGGCGCAATAGAAATCGCCTTTTGCTTTAATAACAGTGTTTTGATTTATCGATTTTTTGCTGGAACAGCTGATTATCGAGAATAGTAATGCGAGTTGAATGAGTTTATGCATCATGATTTTTACTCAGATTAAGTTTTGAGATTCAATATAGTTATTTATCATTCCGAGTAGCCTCAACCAATCCTTATAAGGGTAAAAAATTCCCTTAGATAGAGTAGGTGTATAAAATGAGACTATAAAATGAGACTATAAAATGAGACTATAAAATGAGACTATAAAATGAGACTATAAAATGAGACTATAAAATGAGACTATGAAATATTGTTCAG